>OCVV012891837.1_pt1 | contig 11578 bp, 10 predicted proteins | sample 1539721 | NCBI WGS metagenome assembly OCVV01 (sample SAMN02144230, study PRJEB22623) | gut metagenome | biome: sheep rumen | host: Ovis aries | place: New Zealand | reverse complement strand
ATTTTCAAATAATCTTCAAAAAAATACCCCGTACCCTTATTTGAGTACGAGGTATTACTTATTGTTGCCTTATCTTAATGATATTGCCCGCAAGGGAGCTTTTTTGACTTCTGCACAGAATCTTTACTCTAAATATTGACACCGTTCCGGGTTTTCATATATAATAAAAATGAAAAAGAATTCGGTTGAGATTGCTGTGGGGAAAGCGCATAGATTCTCCCCTCGCAACGACTATTTGAATCATTACGGAGCAAATTATGTTTCATAAACTGCGTGAGCTGGACAAGCGGGTCGTCAAGCGGATGTCCGAGATCCACCGTCCCGTGCTGGACAGGATCATGGTGCTGTTCACCTACGCCGGAACCGGCGGATTTATCTGGCTGGTCGCCTTTGTGATCCCCTTTCTGATCACACGGCGCTACCGCGAGACCAGCGTGATATTGACCGCGGCGCTGGGCGTGAACTACCTGATCGGCGAGGTGCTGATCAAGAAATCCGTCGGCCGCGACCGCCCGTCCACATGGATCTCTGACGAAGATATGAAAATCAATAAGCCCAAGGATCACTCCTTCCCCTCGGGACACAGCGCCTCGTCCTTCTGCGCCTTTACGGTCACGGCATGGTGCTGTCCCCCTTGGATCTGGATCCCTGCGCTGCTGCTGGCGGGCGCGATCGCGTTCTCGCGCATGTACCTGAGGGTGCACTACCTGACCGACGTGCTGGGCGGCATTGTGCTGGGGGTCATCGACGGAAGTCTGGTCACGCTGATCTTCAAGGCGTTCGTCTTCAAGGGTTAAAAGCAAACATCCTGTTGCAAACCCAATGTCATTATGTTAAGGAAATTGTATCTCGCTGACGCTCGGTCAGTTCATGCAATTCCTCAGTCACCATTCGGTGACAGCTCCCTTTACCAAAAGGAGCCTTCCTTAACATAATGATATCGGTTGCAAAACAGGGTGTTTTTTCTTTGCGGAAATAAAGAACAGTTGAAAATTTTCCGTATTTTTCCGTATGGTAATTGACAAGCGCCATATTACAAATTGTATAAGAAAATCACCTTTATTCACAAAAAGAAGATAGGATAATTCTGTTAAAAAAATTATGGAAAACTATGAAAACTCATAAAAACGCAGGATTTATTAGTCGATTTGAGCCTTTTAAGCCTTGAGTTATTCCACTTATCCACAGAGTTATCAACATTTTTATTGAAAAATACGAATAATACAGAATGTATAATTTCTTTAAATAATTATTATTTGAAAATATAAGTCTCCCGTTTCGATCGCTCCGTTGAGGAATAGTGTACAAGGCGGCTTTCATATCATATTACCGACTGCTCATCGCCTTTGAACGTAAAGGATGATCGGTTGCGATCACAAAGGCTCGGTACGCCGCGCCCTTCGTGATGACGGCTTGATATAGGGGGGATCGTATGGATAAGAGGGCTGTCGCGCTGTCGGAGGCGGCAGGGTGCGCCGTGATCTACTGCGCCGCCGTGCTGCTGCACTATGTCTATCCGCTGAGCAGGGGCGCCGCGCTGAGCATCGTGTTCGGCTCCGTCAACGAGAGCGTATGGGAGCACACCAAGATCTTTGCCGCGCCCTATCTCGGCTGGGCGCTGATACAGCTTTGCTGGCTGAGGGTACATTTTCGGCAGTATGTCGTCTCGAAGGTGATCGGGCTCTACCTGATGGCAGGCATGATCATCGGCGCGTCCTGTCTCCTCTCGCTGTTCACGGAGCAAAACATCTTCTGGCTCGATATCGCCGTGTCCCTGATCACGGTGATCACGGCGCAGGCGGCGTCCTGCCGTCTGGAGACCGACGAAAATCGGCTGTCGGAATACTTTTTGCCCGCATTGATGCTGTTGATGCTGTATTACCTGATGTTCTTTTCGTTCACGATTTTCCCGCCGAAAACAGACCTGTTCCGCGACCCTGTCAGCGGCGGATTCGGGATCGTGGAGAGAATCGCCGAAAAAGAGCGGTGACGATCGTATAATTTCTGCTTCATTTTTCGCTTTTATTCTTGCGAAGAAGCAAAGCCACCTACTATATATGGTATACTGTATTGGTATAAGTACGATTATGATGTGTAGGTATGCCTATGAATAACGAAAAGAATCAGCCGTATCAGAACGACGAGCTGTTGATCGGGCGCAACCCTGTTGCCGAAGCGCTCAGCGCGGGACGCTCGATCATCAAGGTGATGGTCGCCAAGGGCAACCAATCGGGCGCCGCGGTGGAGATCACCGCCAAAGCAAAGAAAGCCGGCATCCCCGTGCAGGAGGTCGAGCGCAAAAAGCTGGACTTCATGACGGGCGGCGCGGCGCATCAGGGGATCGCGGCGCTGTGCGCGATGAAGGAGTATGCCTCTGTGGAGGACATCCTCTCCCTCGCCGAAGAGCGCGGTGAGCCGCCCTTTATCATCATCCTCGATGAGATCGAGGATCCGCACAACCTGGGCGCGATCATCCGATCGGCGGAGTGCGTCGGCGCACACGGCGTCATCATCAAGAAACGCCGCAACGCGGGACTGACCTATACCGCCTACAAGGCCTCCGCGGGCGCGCTCGAATACCTGCCGGTCGCCAGAGTGACCAATATCGCGGACACCATCGACGACCTAAAGCGCCGCAACATCTGGATCTACGGCGCGGACATGAACGGCGAGGATTACCGCAAAACCGATTTTAGCGGCGGCGCGGCGCTGGTCATCGGCAACGAGGGCAAGGGAATCTCCCGCCTCGTGCGCGAGAAATGCGACGTGATCGTCTCCCTGCCGATGAAGGGCAGGATCAACTCCCTCAACGCCTCGGTAGCCGCAGGCATCCTGATGTACAAGGTAGCTGAAAGCAGATAACATATTGGGTTAACGGTGAACGGTGATCGAAAATGCTGTCGCGTTTTCGATCGATATCAAATCGGGTGAGGGCAATATGCCCTCCCGCAACTTGCCGTAAGGCAAACTTCACTCATCACGCGCAGTGCGCACATCACTTTGCTGAAATGCAAAACATCACTGTCACGCCTTGCGTGACACATAAAGGAGATGAGAAACATGAGTATATTCCGCTGGGACAGAGGAGATAACAAGGATAAATCCGACGGTATCATCGAGCTGCCTGTCGATCATACGGCAGAGGACGAGCTGACCGATATCAATGAAGCGGCATACGACTCATCCTCACAGTCTCTCGACAACAAGATGGAGGAGATCTACTCCACAAAAGATAAACAGGTGAAATTCCGCCGCCACCAGCCGCTCGAGGAAGAAGCGGCGGCACGGCGCAAGGAGGTCACCAAGGACGAGCTGATCCGCGGCAAGCTGGAGTTCAGCATACCCGAGAAGATCAACGCGCCCGAGGTCAAGCTCGAGCCGGAGCTCGATCCCAACGCCACCATCGCCGAGGATATCATCGAGGACGTGGTGGACGTCAAGAAGCTGCGCAACATCTATGTGCAGGATATCGACGACATCGACGTCAGCCTCGATCCCGCACAGGCGCCCGAGAAGCCTGAGCATCCCGCGGAGCATCATGAAGCCCGCCCCTCCAAGAAGCCGTCACAGCCCTACACGCCCTCGGGCGATACGATCGTGGAGACCATCCCCGTGTATCAGCATGAGGAGAGCGTGAATAAGCTCTATCTCAAGGCGGGTCGCTTCACCGAAGTGGTCGAAAGCGAATACGACGAATATCTCAAATCCACCGACCCCACCATCTCGGGGAATTATCACGCGACCAAGCCGATGGTCAGACCGCACCAGAGCCTGCTGTATACCCTCACGCAGATTGCCGCGCGTCACAAGACCGAATCGGCACAGAAGCAGAAAAACAAAGAGATCATGCGCAACAACTTTGACGAAGAAGCGCCCAAGCCCAAGAAAAAGAAGCGCTCGCGCGTCACAAAGTTCTTCCGTGTGCTGGGCGCCGTCATCTCCTCGGGCATCACCACACCGTCCGAGGACGAGCAGATGCGCTCGATGGATTACAGCAACAACGAGGACGAGCAGTACATCTTTGACACCATCCGCCAGAATATCAAGCGGCAGCTCACCCATCTGCTGCTCGCGCTGCTGATCGGCATCGGTATGCTCGGACTGACGATCTGGGAGCGCATGGCAGGCGCGGCGACCGTCGCCGCTAACGGCGCGGGAACCGCCTTCACCTTCTGCGGGCTGTACCTGATCCTCACCTTTGCGCTGGGACTGGTGGCGCGTCACACCCTGATCGACGGACTGAAACCGTTGGCACGCTTTAAGTTTAATTGCGGCACCGTGATCTCGCTCGCGTATATCGCGTGCTTTTTACAGTGCCTTGTGTCCCTCTTTACCTGCACCTCCTTTGTCGGAGGCGACCACCATCTGTACAGCTTTGTCGTGGCATTCGCGCTGATTCTCAACGCCACGGGCAGACTGCTGATGGCGTTGAGGGTCAAGAGCAACTTTAAATTCATCAGCGCACACTCCCCCGCCTATGCGGCAAAGATATATGACGACGTAGAAACAGCGCGCAGGCTGGTCAGCGGCACGACCTCCTCCAAGGGGATCATCGCCTATCAGCATGTCACCCGCTTTTTATCGGACTTTTTGAAAATCTCCTACGCGCCCGACCCGAGTGAGGAGCTCACCGGCAAGATGGCGCCGATCGCGATCATCAGCTCCCTCGTCGTCACCATCCTCTACGCGATCATCTTCAAGAGCGTGCAGGGCGCGGTATCGGCGCTGACGGTCATGCTGTGCATCGGCATCCCGTTCACGGGTATGCTCGCGGGCAACCTGCCCATGCTGCTGTTCAGCCGCAAGATGCTGCGCGAGGACGCGATGGTAGCCGGCTATCCGTCGGTTCGCCAGTTCTGCGACACCAACGCCGTCATGTTCAACGCCACCGACCTCTTTCCCAACGGCTCCGTCAAGCTCGAAGAGATGTACCCCCTGCAGCAGTACAGGATCAGCGAGAACCTGCTGCTTGCCACCGCGGTACTGCGGGAGGCAAATTCGCCCATTGCGCCGGTCTTTGACGAGCTGGTGATGGAATACAACAATGTCCTGCCCTCCGTCGAGAGCGTCATGTACGAGGACAAGAGCGGCGTGGTCGGCTGGATCAAGGGCGAGCGCATCCTGATCGGCAACATGAAGCTGATGAACCGCTACCACATCACCATCCCCACCACCGATATCCCCTTCAAGAAGCGCGGCGGCAATCTCGAGATCGCGTATGTCGCGGTCGCGGGACAAGCGGTCGCGGTGCTGGGACTGTCCTATGAAGCGCCGGATCCCCTCAAAACGCAGATCCGGCGCGCCGAAAAAACCGGTCTTTCGTTCATCGTGAGCACCACCGACGCCAACATCACCCCCGAGCTGATCGCGACCCGTTACGAGATCTTCTACCGTTCGGTCAAGGTCACTGCGCCGGGCTACTCCAACGTCATCGATGAAGCCACCGAGAAGGTGGAGGAGGCCTCCCGCGCCTATGTCGCGACGCGCGGCCGCATCGGCTCGCTGGCACGCGCCGTGGGCGGCTGTATCAGCGTCAAGTCCAACATCAGCCTGGGTATCGTCATCGAGATCTTCGGCATGATACTGGGTATCCTGCTGAGCGCGACCCTCGCGCTGTACGCCTCTGTAGCACGGCTGTCGATCGTCGAGCTGCTGATCTACATCGGCTTCTGGGTCGCCGCGACCCTTATTGCCGAGCTGGTCAGGCGACCATAAGGCACACGTGCCTTTTTCCCTTGAAACAAAACGGCTGTATCCCTGTAGGGGAGCAATCATCGCCGACCTAAACCTGCAATCACAAGTTAAGAACTCGGCGCAATTCATGCCGCGGCATGAATTGGCTTCGCCATGATTTACACTTTGTGCAAGAAAAGGAGAAAACCAAATGTTAATTGCACCATCCCTGTTATCCTGTGATTTTTCCGTGTTCCGCGACGAGATCGTCCGTATCGATCAAGGCGGCGCGGATATCATGCACCTCGACGTCATGGACGGTCACTTTGTGCCGAACCTCACCTTTGGCGCGCCGGTCATCAAAAAGCTCAGAAAAGCGACCGAAAAGCCCTTTGACGTCCACCTGATGATCAGTGAACCGCACCGCTATATCAACGATTTTGCCGACGCGGGCGCGGACATCATCTCCTTCCACACCGAGTCCGACAGCGACATTGACGAGACCCTGAAGCTGATCGAGGCGCGCGGGATCAAGCCCGCCCTCGCGATCAAGCCGGGCACCGCGCCCGATATCGTCCTGCCGTATCTCGACAGGCTGTACATGGTGCTGGTGATGACGGTGGAGCCGGGCTTCGGCGGACAGAGCTTTATGCCCGATATGATGGAGAAGGTCACCTTCCTCAAAAAAGAGATCAAGAGCCGCGGGCTCTCCACCCTGATCGAGGTGGACGGCGGCATCGCCAAGGACACCATCGCCACTGCCGCAAAGGCGGGCGTGGATATCTGCGTCGCGGGCACGGCGGTATTCGGCGCACCCGACGCGAGGGAAGCGATCGCCGAGCTGCGCGGACTGTGCGAATAACAAATCAATTTATCATAACACAACCGAAAACGGACATAATAAAAAGCAGGAGCCTGAACTCCTGCTTCTTTTTTATAGTTGATGGCGAGAGTCGGCTTATGCCGACGCTTTCGATGATGGAATCTTATTTGATCTCTTTACCGTCCGCATCATACTCGGTGCGGGTGGCGGTGCCGTCCTCACTATAGGTGGTCACAACGCTCGACGTCACCTTGCCCTGTGCGTCCATCGTGGTGCGCTTGGTCTCAAAGCCGTTCTCGTTGCGCTCAAATACGACCTGCGTGCTGATTGTGCCGTCTGTCTTATAATGGATCTCCTTGGCGACAAAATCATTATCGTCATATTCATAGCCGATCGAGCCCTGCAGCTTGCCGAGCGAATCATAGGTATAGCTGCGCACGACATGACCCTTTTCATCCTTATCGACTTTCGTGTAGCCGGTTGCCTTGCCCTCGGCGGTGGTAGCGATGGGAGTCGCACCCTCGGGAACCGACGCAGCGCTCTGCGCGCTCGACGCGCTTGACGCGTTAGAAGAAGTGCTTTCAGCCTTTTTATTTTCCTTGTTACAGCCTGCCATAGCGGCAACAGACAGAATGAGCATCACAGCGAGCAATAACGAAATGATCCGTTTCATAAAACCTCTCCTTATACATAGCAGCCGTAAAAGCGGCATGCTTTTGTGATCGTGATTTGACATTTGCTATTATAGCACAAATTACGATTTAGTCAACACGATGGAGGGTATTATGATCATCAAACCCGATAAAAAGGAATGGCTGCTGCGCTGGCCGATCTCGGATGCACCGCGTCAGACCGCCCTGCAAAGAATTGCGGCGGAGCATGATTTTCTGCCGCAGAACAGCTGTTTTTTCAGCCCGACAGCCTGCTGTGTCGCGGCGGCGCTGAGCATGAGCGCCGAGGATGAAAAGCTGTTGCGCGATAATCTGAGCGCCTTGGGCTACGGCGACGTCATCACAGCGGCGTATCAGAATTCCGAGCGCGATAAGGCCGGCATGTGTATCGGGAGCCGCATCAGGGAAAACCGTTTGCAGGTCGCCGTCGTACTGCGCAGCACCTCGGGCGACGAATGGTACTCCAATTTCGAGGTCGGCTATTCCGCCGAGCACAGCGGCTTTGCGAAGGCGGCGGACTATGCGGAGCTCAGGCTCGGCGACTATGTATTCACTCACGCCATCGGGATGGAGCCCGAGTTCTTTGTGACAGGCTACAGCCGCGGCGGCGCCGTCGCCAATATCCTCGCAAAGCGATTATGCGACCGCCATGGGCTGGAGCGCGTCTGCGCCTATACCTTCGCCTCGCCCTCCACCACGCTCAGCCGCCGCACCAATCGCTACAACTGCATCTTCAATCTTGTGCGGCAGGAGGATCTGTTCGCCCGCGTGCCGCCGGAGGGCTGGGGCTACACCAAGTACGGCAAAAACATCTCGCTGTCGGATGCGGGCGATATAGCCGCGCGCTTTCGTCAGCTCACGGGCGAAGATTACATCGGCTTCACCCGTCAGCGACCCGTGGACAGCTTCATCGGCGCTGTCTATGACCTTGCGCCGAATGTCAATGCCTATTACCGCCGTCGCAGGCAGGTCGGCGACCGCAAGCTGAGTCTCTATGAATTCATGATCTCATTCGCGCATATGCTGTCGCGGAACATGGATGACGCCGCCGCGGATATTGTCCTCTCGGCGATGGCGTCTGACTACGCCGATCTGCTCAACTTTTTGTCGAGCGGGGCTGATCTGAACGACCTGACCGCGCCCGCGAACGGGATCCCGCGGTGCAGTATCGCGGACAGCCACTCCCCCGCCGCCTACATGGCTTCTCTGGACAGGGTCTTGGGGTGACAACCGTTCAAAAGGATAGCGCCGTGCTCCCGAATCCGTGCGAAAACCGCGTCGCTCACGGGGTACAGCTCACCGTATTCACTCAGGCGCGCCGTCATATCCGCCGTCACAGAGCCGCAGGGCAGGAGGATGTACCTGCCCTCATAGGTATAGACGGTATAGCCGCCCTGCGGTCGCGACTGCCAAAAGTCCAGCATCGCGTCAGCGTCGAAGAACACGCAAAGCTCACGCGCCTGACTGCGCTTGATGCGGAACTTTCTGCGACGCTTGACGGTATGCACCGAGATGATCAGCAGACAGCCCTTGTTCGTCGGAAGCGCCTCGATCAGATAGCTCTTGCCGCGGTGATCCAGTCCGCAGATCTCCCCCACGCGGCAGAGCAGATCCTTCAGCCCCGACTGTATTTTGTCGGTGCTGCCGTCCAAAGAGAGCGCATACCGCCGCATATCCCCCTCACCGAGGGACACCAATATCGTCTTTTCCCCGATCATCTCAACCGTCATACGCACACCTCATATCTGAATCCATGATAAAATATCCGCCGTCCGCAAGCAAGTGAAGATTGCTGGATGGAAAGCATTGGCATTCTTATCATATGCGGTTAACGGTGAATGGTTAACGGAGAACGGTGAAGGGAGGGCTTCGCCCTCACCCGATTTATAAAAACAACAAACGTCCGACGGCTTACCATAGAGTGACAGACGTTATCTTTCGCAGACATCATATCAATCCAAAACGCGTCGGCGTTTCCCGACACCGTTAACCGTTAACTGTTAACCGTTCTCCAAAAAAACATTGACACTCCCTGTCGCATATTGTAATATTTTGGTATAGGCAATACCAATCCATCATAACCCAACCATAGGAGTGAACGACATGAGTACAAGCTGGCTGAAAAATTCCGTTTTTTATGAGATCTATCCCCAGAGCTTTTGCGACAGCAACTCGGACGGTATCGGCGATCTGCGCGGTATCGTGACCAAGCTCGATTATATCAAGAACCTCGGCTGTAACGCGATCTGGATCAACCCGATCTACGATTCGCCGTTCATGGACGCGGGTTACGACGTGCGCGATTACAAGAAGATCGCCCCGCGCTACGGCACGATGGAAGATTTTGAGCACCTGTTGGAGCAGGCTCATAAGCGCGATATGAAGATCCTGCTCGACCTCGTGCCCGGACACACCAGCGATACGCACGAGTGGTTCCAAAGCGCTAAGACGGGCTTTCCGACTCCGCACGACGACCGCTACATCTTCACCAAATGCGTATGGGACGCGCCCGCGGAATACCGCATGATGTGCGGCGTATGCGAGCGCGACGGCAACTATCTGGTCAATTACTTCTCCTCTCAGCCCGCGCTCAACTACGGCTTCTATGAGGTCACCCACCCCGAGTGGCAGTTCTCGTCCGACTCTCCCGAGGCATGGGCGACCGTTGACGCGCTCAAGGATATCATGCGCTTCTGGCTTAACAAGGGCATCGACGGCTTCCGCGTCGATATGGCGGATTCGCTGGTCAAGAACGACGACGACAAGGTCGCGACCGCCAAGATCTGGCGCAATATCCGCGAGATGATGGACAGCGACTACCCCGACGCAGTGCTGGTCAGCGAATGGAGCAATCCCCTGCGCGCGATCGTCAACGCGGGCTTCCACGCGGATTTTTACCTTGACCATCAGGGCAACGGCTACAACGAGCTGTTCCGCAAAAGAGCCACCCCCGACAGTGATAACCTGAGTGTGTTTGCCGACGGTGCGCACGGCGACATCACCGCCTTTTTAGCGGATTATGTGCCCGCCTACCTCTGCTCCAAGGATCACGGCTACATCAGCTTCATCACCAACAACCACGATATGCCCAGAGCGCCGTTCTACATGAGCGAATGGATGGTACAGCTCAGTCACGCCTTCATCATGACGATGCCGGGCGTGCCCTTCGTCTACTACGGCGACGAGATCGGTATGCGCTACCGCACCGACCTGATCTCTAAGGAGGGCGGCTTCTCCCGCACAGGCTCGCGCACCCCGATGCAGTGGAACCACGAGAAGAACCTCGGCTTCTCCGATGCGGACGAGGAGATGCTTTATCTGCCGCTCGACTACAGCGAGGGCTACCCCACCGTCGAGGATCAGATCGGCGTAGGCGGCAGTATCTATGAGAACCTCAAATCGCTGATCGCCCTGCGCAAGGCCAATCCCGAGTTGATGAACGAGAGCGATTTTGAGATCGTGTACGCCAGGGAAAAGGAATATCCCTTCGTCTACAAGAGGGGCAGCTTCACGGCGTTCATCAATCCGAGCGACGAGGACAAGACCATCGAATTCGACGCCGACGGCATGAAGGAATATTACTTCCTCGGCGGCTATGAGATCGGCGACGACAGTGTCACCATCCGCAGCCGCAGCTTCCTGCTGTTGCGGAACGAGGGATAATAAGAAAACAACGGGGGCGGTCAATACCGTCCCCCTGTCTTTATGGAGGTATTCATGAAACACACAGGAACCGTTCCGCTCGAGACCGAGCGCCTGATCCTGCGGCGGTTCACATTGAATGACGCACAGCAGGCGTTCGACAACTGGATGTCGCGTGAGAAGGTCACGCGCTACATGACATGGCAGCCCTACCAGAATGTTGAGGATGTCAAAGGCTACATACAATACGTGATCGGCACCTATGAGAAGCCCGACGCCTACTATTGGGCGATCGAGGAAAAGAACAGCGGACAGGTCATCGGCAGTATCAGCGTGATATGGCTCAATGAAGAGGTGGGATCCGCCGAGGTGGGCTACTGTCTGAGCGATGATTATTGGGGCAGAGGAATGATGCCCGAGGCACTCAGTGCCGTCATTCATTATCTTTTTACAGCTGTCGGTTTGAACCGCATCCAGGCTGGGCATGACGTGAACAATCCGAACTCGGGCAGAGTGATGGAGAAGTGCGGTATGCGGTATGAGGGCACCTTGCGTCAGGCAGACCGCAATAATCAGGGAGTGTGCGATACCGTATTGCGCGCGATCCTCAAAAATGATTACAATAATCGATGAAACGATAGAGCTTTCCGCCTCGGAGGGCTCTTCTTATTGCACCCTCATACTAAGTATCATTAAAACACTTTAACATTTATTGCGTTAAATTCCGCATAGCGGTGTTGTCGTCCTTGACATACGCCAGCAGTGACAC
>OCVV011329280.1_pt1 | contig 11581 bp, 10 predicted proteins | sample 1539721 | NCBI WGS metagenome assembly OCVV01 (sample SAMN02144230, study PRJEB22623) | gut metagenome | biome: sheep rumen | host: Ovis aries | place: New Zealand | reverse complement strand
CCGTTTTTTACCATGTACTTTATCCCATTTAATATAAATGGGTTCAGTATGCATCTTTCGACCATTATGCTCTTCATATTCTAAATATCTTTCAGCTACCATATCTGTATATGCAGACATAGTTACCCAACAAGCATTAAGTCTAAATCCACACCTACATAGATTATCACAAGCATATAAACCATATGATTTAGCTAAATCATCCATTTCTTCTTTGGTTATAGGTTCTTCATCCTTCATTAACCTTAACCCCCGAAGTCTTGGGATAGAAATATTATTATCAGTCATTATTTGTTCAAGATTAGGTATCTGACCATAAGCATATAAATCCATATTATTCTCCGTCTTGTAATTGCATTAAACAATTAAAATCACATTTCATATAATGAATCAATTTTGTACAAGGAATCTCGATAATTCTGTACCCATCTGAAATAGATTTTACTCCTACAGATTTTTTTCCATCATCTTTCATCTTTTTAATAGTGCTGATGGGAATATAATATACTTTATCTTTTTCATTAAGCCACAATATAACTCCCACCCTAACTCCGGGTTTTCCCATTTCCTTAATCATTTTATCATATTGTGTAATGTTAGTAAAGGGTATAGATGCACCTTTATGAGTTTTACATTCAATAAAAAATTGATTAGGATAATTATAACAGATAAAATCTGATATAGTACTGATATTGGTATACCCGCTTGTAACATCATACAAGCGGGTAATCGTTGCCTTTGGGAAGGTTTCTATCCAGTCAATCTTAAATCTTTCTTCAAATTTTTTACCGATGTTCATCATGCTACACATTCAGGAATAACATTAGTTAAATGCGAATACTGTATTAAGATAGAAATCTCATTACCGAATTTTAATGTTATAGTTTCATCTTTTACTGCGTCTAATGTGGTTTTAATATCTCGGAAATCTAATACTACAGTAGTTGTGTCCGTGGGTGCAGATGAACCATCAAGATAAGTTAATGTTTCAACATTTACACCGAGTTTATCATAAATAGTTACTCCCTTATCTGTAAATTCAAATTTTCCATAAGGTTGCGGATACATATCTCTAGGCATAAATACTAATAACCTTTCGATTGCATTAGAGAGATGCTCCTTATTCAAGACTACGCTATACGGGTACTTTGCTACAGCCATTTCCCTAATTACATCTTTAGGTACAGTATTTATAAGTGTATTATTGCTGGGTACTCTTGTAATCACTTGAAATCCTGAATCTGCAATTCCCAGCATTTTTATTGTTACCCCTGATATTGTACTATTACCAAAGGTCCAATTTACATTGTCTTCAGTAAATACTTTGAATAAATTTACTATTTTGGGGGAAAGCAAAGTAGGAACATCTTCTGAAATAGCAAAATCATTTACACAAGCACCAGTAGTAAATGTAATACAACCTTTACCATCAAGATAATATAATTTTTGAACGGGGTTTTTAGTTTCCCCTTTAAGCAACTCTTTTGAATTATATGTTAATATACTTAACATATTTGCTTTTGAAATAGTTGTAGTCTTTTCAACAGTATCGATAGAAAGAGGTGGTATTTTTAATAACACATCATCTTCAAATATCATAGGCAGTTTATATTTTCCGTTTGCAGATATGACAACTGCCTCATCTACAATGGATAACTCTACGAATTCAGTTGAAAGCTGACTTATCAACTTAAAAAATACATCTGCAGTTACAGTAGCATTAAACTCTTCATTGTCGATAGTTTCAACTATAGCAGTAATATAATATTCATAATTTGTTAATGCTATTTGTAACTTATTTTCTGATGCATTTGCTACTAGTTCAAGTGCATTCGTGACAGTATTGATGCCATCTGAATCAAGAGCACTTGATAGTTTGACACACACATCTTGTAGATTAGACAATTTTAATTTCATAGTTCCTCCTTAAATATCTTTTCTTTTGTTCGGCACAAAATTCTTTATGTCCTCAATAGAATTAAGTTTATAATAATGTGAATTAGACTTTACTGCAGCTATGCTACAATTAGGGTTTGCATAGAATACAATGCGAGCCTTATTCCGCCACTTCCACTCATCAGCATTATCTGGGTTAAAATATGGGTTAAAGGTTTTCAAATAGTTATGCTCATTGAATTCCTCTCCTGTACTTACCAACTTATAAACATCTTTAACTCGTTCATTAGGCCCACGTTCAATAGTTGCTAAACTCTCATCTTTTGCTCCAAGAACATACACTAAAGCATGTTCAAACTTTGTATGCAAAGTTTTATCATAGTTGGTATGCTCTTTAGGCGGTATGTGCTTACTCTTTTTACGAGTTAATAACTTATCTATAGAAGTAGTTTCAGACACATCTTTCGTTGTAGCAATTATTTTAGATGTAAATGTTGACTCTTCTGTAGTGGGTGTGTCTATTTTAGGTGACTCTGCGGTACGACCATTTCTGATTCCCTTGAACACATCCATAAATTTTTCAAGAATCTCAAATTCATCATATCCATCTGCTAATAGTGTAAGCATAAACTGCTCGAAAAAATCATCCCATGAGTTATCAAGTTTACTTTTCATAGTGTACCTCCTTATATATTATCACTACAAGTATATGATACACCATTTTACATAATTTGTAAATACCTTTTTATATATTTTTTTATACACTATTATATATTAAGAATTTTAGATAATTGCTCTGGGGTGCATTCTGTATGATTATTACATAATAAATTAAAGTCATGATTCAAAGTATCAAATTCTTTCTTTATTTCTGCTTGATAAACATCATAATACCAAGCAGGAAAAGAATCTGTATCACATTTCATTGGAACTTTAACTTCAGGTAAAGCACTATCTATCATTTCTTGTGATAATAATTCTTTAACTCTTTCTGCATTTTCAATAGGACATTCCCCGATAAGTTCATCATGAACAGCAATTAATAGTTTAAATCCTAATTCTCTTAATTCTTCATTATTATATACATTAATCATAGCTCGTTTACTCATAGAGGCTGCCCCACCTTGAATACGAGCATTTACACACTGCCGTTCTGCTTGAGCTATAAATCCTGAATTATCTTTAATTGAAATCCCAATTTGAGATGCTTCCTTTTTTATGTTATCTATTTCTGATTTATATTTAGCATTATTTAGTTTAGTTTTATAGGTATTAATAATGCCTTCATTATTAGGATTATATTTACCAGTTCCGCCAATTAATGGATTAAATGTTGTTACTGAATTTTTATATGTTACCTCATACTTTTCTCTTAATAGGTCAGGTAATCTTCTTCTTCTCCCCCAAATATCTTCTACATATCCTCGTTGTTTTGCTTCTACTTGAGTATTAGACATCCATTGTTCCACTTTAGGAAACTCATTGAAAAATCCATTTTTAATATCATTAGCTTCTTCAAAAGAACAGTTCAACTGTTCTGCTATAGATTTTGTACCCCTTCCGTACATGAGCCCAAGCAAAAGTGATTTTACTGATGTTCGCCTATGTTTTCCATCAGGTTGTATTTTTTTAGTTATGGGGTTAAACTCAAGATTATCTTCATAGTTATTATGATACACTTTAGAAGCAATCATAGCATATAAATCTTTTCCTTCTTTATACGCATTTACCATATGTTCATCACCAGAATAGTGAGATAACAACCTGGGCTCCTGTTGGGAGAAGTCCCCTCCAACTAAAACATTTCCAGGAGCGGCAATGAACATCATTCGTATTTCATTATTGTGTGATGGAATGTTTTGCAAGTTAGGGTCAGATGAACTAAATCTACCAGTATCTGCACCGAATTGATTAAAGTGTGCATGAAGCCTACCGTCAACAGGAGACACACACTCTGGTAATTTATCTATGTATGTATTGATAAGTTTCAATAATCCTCTAGATTGTAGTATTAATTTACAAATAGGTAAATCAATTTGATTAAGTATTTCTTCTCCTGTTCCTCGTGGAGTTTTTTTATCTACTACTGGTTGTTTTAAAATATCATATAATAATATTGCCAGTTGAGTAGTTGAAGACCACTTAACTGGATTTTCTAATTGTTCATTTTTAGATTTCTGGGGTTTACCATTTTTAATTTCTTTATAATTGGCTTCAGGAGTTAATCTCCAATTAGCAATTTGAGTAGCATATTTTTTAAGTTCTCTATCTATCTGTAGTTGTACATCATCATATAATTTATGATATTTTTTAGATAATCTTTCAGAATATTCGTTATCAATACACACCCCAGCCAATTCCATTTCTGCAACTACAGGAACAACTGGCATTTCAATTGTAGAAAATAAATTATATAAACCTTGATTTTCTGGTTTGTTAAATTCATTTAATTGATACTCATACAACTTATATGTCATAAAAGCATCAGTTGCAGCATAAAGTGCAAACAGTTCAGGCTCAACAACTGCATATTCAATTTTTTCAAATAATCCCTCTATTGAATACTTCTCAATACTAGAATCTATTTTCTCAATATACTGTTGTTTTAATCCTGCTCTTTCAAGTTCATTAAGAACCTTTGCACCAATCATAGTATCCCAGTCAATATGTAATGCAATATTACAAGTACATTTGAGAACCTCATAATCAAATTTGCCGTTGTGCATTATAATTTTAGTTGTATCTAATCCAGATAACTGTTCTTTTATTTGTTCTTCTGTAACTTGCCAACTAAACTTTTCTTTAGTTTTTATATCAATGTGATTAACAGGAATATATGCGTTCTTCATTCCTGGTGTATATAAACAAAGACCCATAATTTTACATGAAATTGGGTCTAAAGAATTATTTGTTTCTGTATCTACTGCAATAACACCATTCTTTATTGCCTTATCAATATAAGATTTAAATTCATCATAAGATTTAATAACAACAGTATTTTTAGCATATGAACCTAATACTCTATATACTTCCTGACGAATTAACTTAAGTTTATCTTCAATGGATACTTTTTTAGATTTTAATATTTTATCACTTGAAACTACCTCTACCTTTTTAGGATTAGAAGTTTTTTCAATTATTTTTTTTGTTGATGGTTTTTTAACCTCAAAAGCTTCTCCCCACAAACTTGACATAAAATCCTCCTAAAAAGTGCAAAATATAATGGGGGGACTAATAGCATCCCCCCACAAAACGAAAGGAGTTAAATCAATAATATCTTACTGGTCTACTCATAGTCGGTGTAACAGTAGGAACTTCCTGCATAGGGACATCTTGAACTGGCGTATTCCAAGGAGGCACATCCGTTTGAGATGTAGGGACAGTTTGTGGAGTATTTGGAGATGGCATAGGAAATTCTCCAGTAAGAACAAATTGATTTATATCTTCAAATGATTTATTCATAATCATTCCACCGAGAACATTAAAGCCATCAAATGCACTAAAATCTTTAACATACATTTGGTCGCTATACAGCTGGGGGTTAAGATTCGGAATAATATCATATTTAGTATCAAGTCCATCTCCGTGTCTTACAATTTTACAAACAATATTAGAAAGAGGACCATAATTATCTAAATAAGATTTAAGTTGAGGTGCATATGAGTAAGCAGGTCTGTCCCAAACAACTGCTTTAGGAACAATCTGTCCATTCTCATTCACATACTGAATCATCTTAATATACATTCTCTGTTGTACCTTTTCTCCTTTAGCACAGAGAGGACACATATTAATGGGGTCTGTTTTAGGATTATTTCTCAAACAAGATACCCTTCTGTTAGGATATGATGACTGACCAATCGTAACGGGGTGTACGGTAAAAATGTCAAAATCATCAACTGAATTGATAACAAATCTTACTATTGCCTCTTCCCCATTTTTGATTGCAAAGAATCCTACCTTAAATCCATCTGGATTTGAATTTGCTGCAGTATTAACATCTGCATAAGTTTGTCTTGCCATAATTTTCATCTCCTTTGATTATATGTTAGGCATTAAGTTATATCTACAATATGTATAATATCACATATTAAAATCATTGTAAATACATATTTTCAATTTTTCAATATTTTACTTTTCTTAAGTATATCATAAAATTCATCAGGGGTACAACTAGCTACATCTTTTCCTATCGGCATCACTATTTCTGTAATCATTTTATCTTTTGATAAACCATTTTTCAAACGCATTGCTCCATGCTGTCCTGCTAAATCATTATCATACATAAGTATAAAATGCCGAATACCACTATCATCTAATAATTTTATTTGTTCATCAGTTGTTCCTGCACCTAATAATGCAACTGCAGGGATGCCTCTGCTCCAAGACACTAATGCATCTATCTGCCCCTCGCACACTACTACTTGAGTAATATTTTCTTTTTTAATATAATTAAGTAAGTATACGGGTTTTTCCATATTCTTTGGTATGTAAAATTTTTTACCCGTAACACTTCTTTCTGTTATACCGACAAGATTTCCCTTATCATCCCAAACAGGCATCGTTATGGAATCAGTATCTGCATTATATCCTATTTTAAATTTTCTTATTATATCTTCAGAAAGACCTCTTTGAAATTGATATGGATGAAAATATGAATATTGTTCTAAAATGCTTTCATCTAAATATTTATCAACAGATTTAGATGACTGTTCAAAATCATCTAAATACAATCTTCTATCTTCATATTTACTTGAAAAATTCTCAATAAGCCATTGCTTTCCTTCTTCATAAGAACAATCAAGAACTTTAGCAACAAGCTTATATAAAGGACCCTTTTCATCACAGGTAAAACAATTGTAAGTACCGAATGTAATATTAGGATTATCTGTTCTATTATAAACAAAACAAGAAGGTTTATTTTCTTGTCCATCTTTGTGAAATGGACAAGTTATAGAAATATTATCCCCCTTGCTCTTTATTTGCCGAAGATATTTACCCTCACAATCTACCTTAAGTTTATTAAGAATATCTTCAGCATCTGTATCTATTATTCTATTATATAATACTAAATTCATTTCTTCTATTAAAGGTCATCATCTCAACAGAATGCAATAGTCATTAATTCGTTGTGCTTGTATAGGCTCTACCACTTTATATTCTTCCCAATACTCCCACTCACCTTCATAACTATCATTACATTTACCTGTAATGTCATAAATATCATCACCTATTTTACAGGCAAAATGATTTTCTACATTATTTATCATTAATTCACTTTGAGGAAATCTAGTATGTAAAATATGAGCAAACCAGTAACAATTTCCTACTGTGAAGCACTCAACAATCTGTTCACCAAATCTACTGAAATAACTTATAAATTGTTCTATCTCATTCATTAAAACATATCCTCTTCATATTCTTCAAGTAATTCATTTGCACCTTGTCCATCAAGTGCATTATTTTCTTCAGGAATATACTGAAATATTCCTTTATCAAAATCAACTGCATAAGATAAATCTTTCATATTTGCAGAATCCCTTGATTTAACTAAATGCATTTTAATTATGCCGTCTTTCTGCTCAAAGAACAACACAATAGTACTATCTTGTGCAATTCTATCTGATTGCGCCACATGTTCAAGTCCTACACCGTTTTCTGTACTTGTTCTATTTTGTTGAGAAACAGATATAATAGGAATTTGTTTAAGTACTTGTAAATTCTTTAAATCTTTTGAAATATTACTTGCCTTTTCTACTGGATTTTTTGCTTTCCTATCATCTTCAAGAAGTGAGTGCTGGTCAACAAATAATACATCAAGATTGTCTTTTTCAATAAAAGCTCGTAATGCAGTAACACCAGCAGGTCCACCCAACATATTAGGTGTTAATACTTTAATTACTCCTGGGTATTTTTCAGGTAATGAATCAAGAAATTTCTTATACTCATTTTGAATTTCTCTTTTACCTTTAGTCAATGCAGTATTTGAGATATGACCGATAAGTGTATCTATTCTATAACCTACCTTTCTTTCACTCATCTCTCCTGAATAAATACCGACTCTTAATCCCTGCTCTGCGGCTGCACATGCACATTTAATTAATATCCAAGATTTACCCATATTAGAACGAGCGACAATAGTTGCTAATTCTTCTTGTCTATCCCAACCACCTATAATATGGTCGAGTTCAGGAAATCCTGTTTTTATAAAATACTTTTTCCAGTCTTCTGTTCTATCTATATATGCATCATATCTTGAAGTATCTCGTAATATATCTACACTCTCAATATGTCTTGCTTTAGACATATCTTCCATTGAGTTAAGGTATAAATTTGTTGCAGCATCAATATTACCTAAATTAAACTGCTCTCTTATTTTATTAAATAATTCAGCGAGTTTTCTTGAGTTTCTATCTTCATAAAGTTTATCAATAAGATAACTTGAAGGTTCAGTTACATTAAGAACATCAAAATCAGGAAACTCAGAAACAAAAGTAACTAAATCAGGAATTGTTCCGTAATCAGTATAATGCTTAAGAATAAAATTATATTCTTTCTTATAGTCTGAAAAAAACTCATCTGTCAAATTATTAAGCGTAATTAAAGAACTATCTTTAGTTGCAAGAAGATAATTTAATACTTGCTCCTGTATCACTCATTCCACCCCCTCTTATCAGAACCATTAAAGCAAACAGCAGTAGATAAACCTACAATTCTGCTTGTAAGTCTTGCACCTAAATAATCTGTTAAATCTAATGGTGAAATATTTGAGGTGAATATATTGCTTTTCTTATTGTCTATTCTTGAATCTATAATGGAAATCATTTGTTCATGTTCATACTCACTTGCGGATTTAGTTGCTATGTCATCCCAAATAACTAAATCAGCATTATTTGCATTCTCATTTATATGCTGTATGTATTCACTCCTTTTGTCAATATTCAACTTAAGTTCCCTCATAAATTTTGGAACATTTATAAATAAGGCTCTGCAAGTCAAATCAGAGGGAGCCCATATTTTTGAAATATATGCCTGCATAAACTTTATTGCCCAACTTGTCTTTCCATTTCCCGTGATGGGGGAATATATATATAAATTCTTTCCTTGCGCAACAAAATCAAGAATATCTTGTTGATATTCCCGTAATTGTAAGTAAGGACCTTCATCTATTCTGTTTTCATCAAGCCTTAACTTTATCGGTTTTCTTTGGTCTTGTGATAATAATGACTGATTATATAATTCATTAAGTTTATAAAGTCTAATACAGAATAACTCTGTACAAGAGTTCTGTTTATACTTTTTGCACCCCTCTTGAACATAACAATCAGCATTAGTAATAAGTTTCTTTTCCATGTTTTTAAAAATAATCTTTACTTAATATATGTGTGTTGTTTGTTTGAATCGTTGTTTTAACACTATCATTTTTATGTAGTTCATCATATCTTGTGCATGCCCAAGTCATATCTCTATATGCCTGAAGTGTTGCAATCTTTATTGTTTCCTCTGCTCGCTTTAAGTCAGTCCAAATAATATTATCAAGAATTTTCTGCGCATTGTCTATCATTGCAGTATTGACATATCCGTACTTATCTGCAATCGTAGACAACCAATCTTTTAATGCATTTTGAATATTTCCAGGATAATTAGAATTTATCTTTCTTGTTACAGCCCTTAAGATACTTTCTTTTTTACTTCCTTTATTTGCCTGTTGTCGTACTACATCAAAACAATTCATTATATCTTCATTTGTGGTTGTAGATATACCGATAATCATATTCAAGTCTAACCGAATATATTTCTTATCAATCGACAAATATATGAAACCCATATGAAGAAGAGTTTCTTCAATCTTTAATTGTTCTTCAATGGGAAATGTCGTTCTTGATTTAACATATTCCCTATCTACCCAAAAATAATTATTATCCATAGTAGCACCATTTTGAGATGCTATTTGGAATAAATCAATTAGTACAGATAAATAAATAGAATTATTCAACCCTATCTTGTTAGCCAGCGGCACATTATAGGATTGATAATTTTGAAAACTTAACACATCAACTAACATAATTATACCTTCAAAACATCATTTGTATTGTCATTATATCATATCAAATATAAAATGTAAATACAAAATTTAAAGGTCAAGGATATATTTTTTCAAACTATCAATAGACCGCTTTGAAATTTTATCATCAACAATGAAATCTGCTATTGCTTCTTTATCTTCTATAATCTCTTTAACCCTTTCATCTATAGTACCTCTTGCCCAAAGATAATAGATAAATACAGGATTTTTACTCCCTATTCTATATATTCTATCTTCACATTGAGTGCATTGTGCAGCTGTCCAGGGAGCATCAATAAATATGGCATAAGAAGCTCTTGTTAAAGTAATGCCTGTTCCCATTTTAGAGGTCGTTGCACAAATTACTTTATTTATATTATTTGTTTGAAAATCTTCAATATTCTTTGCAATTATATCCTCACGAATATCACCCGTACATAATAAAGGATTAAAATCTTCTAACTCTTTCATTATATGGTTAAGTGTTTCCTTAAACACGGAAAAAATTACAACCTTATCTCCACCATCAACTATTTGTTTTGCAAGGTCAACTGCTCTGTTTATTTTTGAGGATTCTATTTCTTCCGAAGTTAAAATACTCGGACAAGCCGTTGCCTGTCGTAACCGAGTAACCATAGATAAAATTGTTGAGGTGTTTAATTCAACTTTATCTGCTTCTTCTGTAATTCCTTCGAGTAAATGATTATAAAATGTACTTTGCCTAATGTCTAATTCTACAGATTCATGTATAATATTTTTAGGTGGCAAGTCAAGTAAATCCTTAGTTCGTCTTAACGAACAACTAGAAAGCTCTTCTTTAAGCACATCAAGATTTTTATATCCTACTAATATATTATTAAACAACCCAGCATAATTACAATAATAAAACTTAAAATTTGTATATGTTGAATGGTCTACTCCTATCCATTTTAACGGCACATATGCATCTAATGGATTATTCAATAATAATGTGCCTGTTAATCCTATCATATATTTTGCTGATAGTTTTAACATATTTTTGCCCTGTTGAGAAGTAGGTGACTTACAAGTATGAAGTTCATCAACCACTATCATATCAAACTTATTTGCTTTGCCCTTTGTTAACTCTTTTATAATTTGTTCATTTCGCAGAGTTTCAATATTTGTTATAACAAAAAATTCATCAATATGAGTCTTTAAGTCATCAAGTCTATCTTGTACAGACCCTATTTTCAATTGACCCTTTTTAGTGTATCGTTGCCCCAGTATTCTACAAGATAAATCAGAGTGTGTTTCTATTTCTTTCTTCCAATTAAACTTAAGTGTATTAATACCGCAAACAACTAAACAATGCTCAATATTATCTCTTTTCTTTAATTCTTGAGCAAGATAAATCATTTGCAAAGATTTACCCAAACCGGGAGCATCTAATAATAACCACTTATTATGATTAAGACCATATTGTATTCCATCTAACTGGTATTGGTATGGTGTAGTTTTATAATCAGATAAAACAAATTTAGAATCTACCTGGGAATCTATCTTAGGTAAAAAATTCAAAGTTATACTGTCATAGTTATGAAACAGCTCGATAGCATGAGATAAACTTGTAGTAGGTATTTCCCAGCAAGACAAATTCTTATG
>OCVV011356384.1_pt1 | contig 11583 bp, 16 predicted proteins | sample 1539721 | NCBI WGS metagenome assembly OCVV01 (sample SAMN02144230, study PRJEB22623) | gut metagenome | biome: sheep rumen | host: Ovis aries | place: New Zealand | reverse complement strand
GTTATATCCGAACAGGTGACGGCCGTACACACCGTTTGTTTCAGGATAGTAATGGGAAAAGAAGTGAAATCCGTTATTGCAGAGCAGTACCCAGTCAAAGAAACCGATGTCAAATGCTTTCAGACCGAGCAGCATGATCACAAATCGCAGGAAGAACTGCCAGAATCCGTAATCATTCCTGATCCCGTCCCAGACACCCAAAACAATCGAACCCAGCATAAGCACAAACGAAAGCCCGATCATCAGCCAGCCGATCACATATTGTCCTTTGAAGCGTTCAGGCTTTCTATCCGGCACGGTCTCAACGATTTCCTTCGGGGCAGATGAAAAGAACCGTTTGTCCTGAATAAAACCGACGCCGCCCCACAGCATCAGGAACAGTCCCGCCATCATCATGACGGAAAACAGAATCGACAGCACCATTTTGTCCCTTCTTTCAGATGAATCATTATTTCTTAGCAATCACAGTGATCCACGGCTTTGACGGATGATGATCGGATTTCACGCTCGTAAACCCTGCCGCTTTCAGAGCTGCTGTTATTTCAGCAGGTGTATAGCAGCGCATACCGTCGATGATGGATTCAAACTTCTTGCTCGTCTGATCTTTTCCGTCAGACTCGTTGCATATCATAAAGTATCCGCCGTCTTTCAGAATGTTGGCTACCTGCGAAAAGCATTTTTCAAGTCCAGGCCAGAAGTAGATCGTTTCAAAGGCTGTTACAAGATCATAGCTGTCAGCGTCAAGGGGCAGCTTTGAAACATCGCCCTGAATCACTCTGCACCTGCCTGCGTCTATCATTGCCTGATTGTATTCCTTTGCCTTCTGGACTGAAAGTGCAGAGTAATCCATCGCAGTCACATTTGCCTGCGGATATTTTTTCAGCAGCTCTCCTGCATTTCTGCCTGCACCGCAGCCAAGATCGGCAGCCTTTTTTGGAGAGAGTTTCGGAAGATGCTCAAATCCCCAATCTGCCAGCTTTGCATGACCTGAATTCATTCCTTTCAGCATCATTTTCCCGAGTGTACCTTCGGGTTTTCTTGTCTGACTAAAAAACTTCTTCATGAGTCTCATAGTATTATCCTCCTCTGCGATTTTTATATCAGGTTCAGAATTCCGATCACCCCGAACATTGAAAGTCCGAAGCTCGGCATGATGATTCCGGGAAGATCCTGAAATTTTACAGGATCAATTTTTCGGCAGGTTGTTCCAATAATAAGGAACACGATCGGATTCAGAAGCACGCATATTTTCAGTACATCCAGTGCGCCGTTCAGAATTGCAATTATCACAAGAACTGTCGGTACAAGCAGCGTAGCATAGCCTAAAAGAAATGTCGGCATGATCTGTTTGTATATTTTTTCGAGAATATCATCGGCTATTTGCAGATCACCATGTATCATTGCACCTTTGTAGATCAGTGCCTGAACGCAGAGAAAAGCATGAATGAAAATGCCAGCCATCGCACCGAAATATCCGAAGCCTATCGTCAAATAGCCGAGCGACGAATGTGTTTCAGCTATCTGCATACCGATAGAATAAAAGCCGAGCCCTACCAGCGCATCGCCTATCAGTGCAAGAGCGATAGACAAACCAAATCTCCAGTCAGCCATTTTTAGCCAGTTGCTGTCGATATTCTTAGAAGTTCCGAGCTTTTCGTTGCCTTTGCCTTTCAGATCAAAGAGAATATCTCCCGTGCAGCAAAGCAGACCTCCGATCAGTCCTAATGCCGAAAATAATAAATACATACTATTATCCTTTCGTTTTATCTTATTTTTCTCACAACACAATGCAGACGGCAGAAACCTCGCTTATCAAAGGATTCCATGTGCAGTCCGGCATTATCGCACAGCTTCCGGATATCCTCTCTGCCGTAGATGCGTACATCGCCCTTGCCTGCAAGGTGTATCAGCGGCATTTCAATGTGATTGCAGAACCAGCGCACCGCCGCTGAATTCATCGTCATATCACGCAGGATCAGCCTGCCGCCCGGACGGAGGACACGGTAGACGCTGCTGAAGAAATCCTGCGGATTGGGATAATGATGAAAACTCTCACAGCAGATCACAACATCAAAGGAATCTTCGGCAAATGGCAGATTCTCGCAGTCACCGACCACAAGCTCTACTCCTTTCATATTCTTTCGCTTGGCGACTTCGATCATTTTGGGTGTCAGGTCAATGCCGGTATAATGCTTATCAGGATATTTACGATGCAGCAGCGTGAGCATCGGACCGGTTCCGCAGCCGCAGTCCAGAAGATCGGTGAACGGTTCTTTTTCAAGCTCAGCCAGCACATCCGGATAATCCTTTTTGCACATATTGTAGACGCCTGCATTGTCCGATTCATAGATCTCGGCAGCTTTGGTAAACTCCTTCACGGAGAGGTCTTTGTATTCTTTTGCAGTCATTTGTATACCTCCTAAAATCTTATGCTGCTTACCATACATGGTCGTTCTCAGCATAATTCTTCACCTCGCTATGACAAGCAGCATTGCCGCATATACAATAAAACTTGTACCCATAAATCCGATCAGCGGCAGCTTAGGAAATGCTTTTTTGACCGCAAGCATAGCGATCATCAGGAATATGGGATTGAATATGATCCACAGTCTTGATACAGGCAGAATGCCCTGCCAAATCGCCGCAGAGATCAGAAATGCAGGGAGCATGATCAGCGTAACGCTGCATACAAGTACGGGCAAAATGGTGAGCTTGTCTGTTTCATGCAGAGCGTTTTCTGCGGATTTTAATGATGCCTCCTGAAATATATTCTTGTATACAAGCGGCTTGATACAGAAGACTGCGTGTGTGATAAGACCTGTGTAGCATCCGAGAAATGTGCAGATTTTCAGGATACTGCATATCGTATCATTTTCCTTTCCGATCATTTCAGCGAGCCGCCATATAACAAGATAGCAGCCGGGCTGACCGAGAAATGAAAGCAGAAACGACAGATAGAATCTCTTGGATGAAGCGGTCTGCCAGCCTGTCTGAATATCTTTGCGCTGACCGATCTTTTTATTATTTGCGTCAAAGAAATACGCAAGCGGCGTATCTGCAAGCGCACAAAGAAAGCCGCTTATGATGCCGAATATTCCGATCACAGTATCCATATTTTATCCTCCGTCTTTTATATAAGTACCGCAAGTGCAAGAAACATTGCTGCATTGACAATATTTCCGCTTCCTGCGACCTTGAACGGCGATATGATAAGAAACAGCGGCAATGTGTTAAAGATACACGCCCATTTCGGTAAAGTGGTCGTACCTGTAAAAACTGCAATGAAAAATGCGACCGAAAAGATAAGCAGTCCGGTATAGCATACGATCATTGTTGCTGATGTTTTCTTAAAAAAATCAAGTACGGCTTTTCTTGCATCATCGGTTCGTCCGAGCTTAATATAAAGCCATTCCACCAGACCGCATATCACATGATGCGGTATCACACAAGTCGTAAACAAGACAGCACCGATCAGCATAATAAATGCATAAACGCTTGAAAACTGCCGCATCCACTCACTCAAAGCAAGAAATCCGCAGAATGACATGATAAGTGCAAAAACACCATGCATAATAGAACGCATCGGTCTTTTCAGCGGCATATCCTTTAATAGTTCAGAAAGCTGTTCATTATCATTCAGCATTTTGGCAGAGAACCTGCCGTCAGGCGTATATGTGATAAGGCAGTCGCAGTACCAGCACATCAAATGACCGATAAATGCGGTCAGCAAACATAGTTTCAGCATTATTTATCCTCTCTTAAACGGAATACAGCGATTGACACGCTTGCAGTAATCCTCATATTCCTGACCGTAAAGCTCACACAGCCATTTTTCTTCCGTTTGCTTCATCAGAACCGTCATGAAAAGCCAGTAAACAAAGGGCAATACAAAGAAGAACGCATTTCCGATCATAAGAATAAAGCCTGTGCAGGCAAACATACAAGCTGAATAGATCGGATTCCGCACCCAAGAGTAAATACCGGTCGTTACAAGATGATTTTTCTTGATATTGTCATCTAGTTTTGATACGATCACCGCCATGATCCACATAACTGCTCCGATCACGACAAGGACGCTTCCGAGTATTATCAGTATTGCTTTGATATTTGTGAGCCTTCCTGCTTCAAATACGGACAGATTTCTGCAAAGGAAAGCGATCAGCGTAATCATTGCAATGGTGTAAACATAGATCGGTCCGACACCGAACAGCGGCAAATGTTCTTTTTTCTTCATCATATCACCTTATTTCCATATCAAAAAGCGGAGTACTGCATAATCGATCCCTGAAAACAGCAGCGCCATGAGTGCTGTATATACACAGCCAACCAGGAAGCCTTTGAAATGGAAGAAATAATCCTTATATCCTTTGCAGCCCTCTGTTCCTCTTAAAACAATCCATTTCGGCGTGATCGTGCATACGATCAGCCAATCCATAATCAGCAGGTCAATCACATTCCATGTCATAGCAATGATGAAGATATATTTCAACACCTGCAAAAATGAAGCCTGTTCGCTGTGGAATCGGAGTAATCCGAATGCAAGGAGTACACCAAATATGATGAGACCACCGACTGCGCCGAATCGTTTGGCAGCTTTTTCTTGTGCTTTTGTCGGCTTCTCAATGGTTGCCGCAGCCTGAATATCTTTCGGATAATCGTGAAGCATCGAAAACGGATAAAATTTCAGAATCAAAAATACGTAAACGCTCCACAAGACCGACCAGATCAGACCGTAACCCAATGCCTGAAGCATCATACTCACTTCTTTCCGATCAACAGTGACGAACCCTTAAGCCCGAGAATATGGGCTTCGCCCTTTGACATGAACATACCGTTTGTCGTGTCAATCAGTTCGACAGCCTCATAGCACTCGTCATACAGTTCATTGACAAATTTCTGCATATCGCCGTAGCGAGCCTTTGACATGATATCATGAATGGCGAATGTGCCGCCCTTTTTCAGGACTCGCAGCGTTTCGCGCAGAAGTTCCTGCTTATTCACGCCTGTAATATTGTGATATACATAATTGCTTGTAACCGCGTCAAAATACTCGTCGGGGTAATCGAGCTTGCAGGCATCGCCCTGATGAAATTCCGTATTCTGAACGCCCTCTGCATCTGAATTATCTTCGCAGAGCTGCTGACTGAACGACGCATATTCCTTGCCCCAACGGTCAATACCGATCATTCTGCCCTGCGGGTTCCGCTTGGCACAAGCAATGGTGAGCGCTCCGCTGCCGCAGCCGACATCCAGTCCGATACCGCCTTCCGGCAGTGTGACATATTTTGCAGTACCTTCAACGATCTCTTTCGACAGCTGGCGGTTGCCGTCATAGGAGAATTTTCCGTGCGCATAAATGCTCCAAGCCGTCATTGCACCGCAGAGAAGTGTGCCTGCTCCTGCCGTTCCGACAAGTGCTTTTTTCAGATTCGGATTCATATTCACACACATCAGTGCTGCTGTTCCGACACCGAGAACCGCCGTTCCTGCGGTCAATGCCGAAATCATTCCGTTGGGTACCCAGTTCTTATAATTTGCACTCATGATGATTCTCCTTTACTTTTTGCTGAAAAAGCCTTTCTTCTCATACGGTTCGCAAGTTACACTCATTACAGTATAACCCGAACCGTCCAGTGCGGCGGTTACTGTTTCTGAAGTCAGTTCATTTTCGCTGATAATGACTGTTTCTCCTTTTTTATGAGAAGAAGATACTTTCTTTACGGGCATCTTGTTCCGAATGGCATCGTTGATATGGGATTCGCACATTCCGCACATCATGCCGTCAATTTTTACTGTTATCTTATACATAGCTTTTCAGTCCTTTCGATTTTACATTTTACGAGGCAGTACCTTTTTATTATTGATCGAATTTGAACAGCTTTTTCGTGATATTGTAATTCACCACAGCAACCGCTATTCCAATGATAATGACAACAGGCAATGCCCATGCAGGGCTGTAATTCATAAGAGCTTCTGCATATCCGGCAGGCATTTCCTCAACGGCACACTCGTAGGTGTAATCACGGTTGAACCAGATCTGTCCGTAATAACCGAAAGTTGAAAAGGACATGATCACCGCAGCGATCAAATTGCCTGCAGCGTTATACTGAAAAATCAAGCGGATGATCTCAGCAAGGATTGCGATAATGATAACCGGCAAACAATGCCACAAGTTTGCGTCCTGCATTGCGAAGAAGGTTATAAGCATACCAATCGACAAACAGCAGGCAGCACCAAACGCTCTGATCTTATCAAAGGCTTTGGCAGCGACACCTGTTACAATCAATCCGGCTGTGATCTGATAGCAGACAAAGAATATTGGTTGTATCGAACCCAATACGCAGACTATAAACGACATCACAACATACAGGACAACATAAAGAAGCATCCACAAAGCATTTTTCTTGTTCCATTTATTTTCCGTTCTCATGCTCGTTTCTCCTTTTTGAAATAGTTTTGTATCAGCCGCATCACTTCATTAAATGCAGGCTTGCAGCCGGGAATGAAATATTGCAGTGCATAACAATGATGCATCCCTTTTCCAACATGAATGACACACTTCGCACCCGCTTTTCGATAACTCTCCGCATAGCTCGGCGCAAAGGCATAAAGCGTTTCGGCACTGCCGTAATAGAAATGCGTCATGGGAGCGCCCCGAAAATCTCCGTGCGCAGTCGCAATGTACTTTTCAGGAATGTCTTTGCCGTGACACATAATCTCACGGGCGGTATACATATACCCCGCCGGTATCATGATATCCTGTTCATCCAGTTTATTGATTGCTGCTTTTTCAGCTTCTGTAACGGGAACACTTCCGGGAGAAACAGGTATCAGCATTCCCGGCATAGGAATATTTCTGCCGTTGTCATTCAGTTCATTTATGTATGTGATCAGATCGAGTATCAGTGCACCGCCCGAGGAAAAGCCAAGAAATACGATGTTTTCGGGCTTGTAGAACGTCAGCATTTTCTCATAGCATTCAAATATCATCTGCACATTTTCGAGCATATCATGCTCGTGGCAGAGGGGATAATACGGAAACCATACATCGGAATTTGTTGTTTCAGCGATCTTTCTTGAAAGCCCCACATCGCCTTTATCTGAGCCGAGTATCATGCCGCCGCCGAATACGAACAATATCGCTTTATCTCGCCGTTTTTTCTCAATGTTGATTTCAAGACAGTGATACTGTCCCTGTATCAGATGATCGGTATAGTGCGCCTTGTTATCTGTCGGCATGATAAAATGGCGGCTCTTTGCATTCATTTTCGCTGCTTTCGCAAGGACTTCTTCTTTCGTACCGATAAGGCTGTTTCTTATTTTTGCTGCTTTTACAACAGCCTTTGTCAGCTTGTAAAGCGGATTGTTCAGCGCATCAGGTGCTGTTACCACCTTATCATGTTGATCGAATTTCATAAAATAGCCCCCTAACGTGACAGATTGATCAGTTTGTCGTGACAGTAATCGCCGTCAACCTTGTCGGAATATCGAATGAATTTTGCACTCCTGTGCAGCACGCACATACACAGGTCATTATTGCAGAATGCCTTGCAGAATTTCCGGATATGATAATGCTCAAACAGCTTGACATAGGCACAGGTATGTATCTTGTATTCCAGCTCACGGTCATTATAGTGATAGGATTCATAGAGGACTGATCCGTCCTGATCCCGCGTCTTTTTGTCCTTGTCCAGCCAGTTTCCGCAAAGACGATATCCTTTCCCGAAGAAATCAGCAAGCCTGATGATTCCCTCAACCATACGAAGCTTATCAGCCATTATATGCGTTTCCCATGCTTCTATTGCTTCGTCCAATGAGTAGCCGAGCAACAGCATGATCTGTGCAAATGTAATTCCGAAGTAGACCTTATCCGTTCCGATGGAAGGATAGTTCTTTCGATACTTCTGATACATTTCTGAATTCAAGTGTGCATTGTAACGCTGATAAAAAACGTGCTCAAGTCTTTTATAATCACTCCTGCCGAGCTTTTTCATTGCCTTAGAGAACATTTTTGCGTATTTTCTTGTTTTATCTTTCATCATTTTTTCCTCTGCGCAAATCTCATTGTCAGCAGCAAGCCGCCGAACATCCAGATATTTCCGATACTGATCCATGCGGCGGTCAGACCGTTGACAATAGAATCATTTCCTGCGAATTTCAGCAGCATTGCCGCACCCATACCGACAGGCATAGAGAATATCCAGCACCACTTCGGATACGGAGTCAGTCCCTTGGCAAAAGCACTGATCTGTGCCGCACTCATAACAAGGAAGAATATCAGAAACAGTATCATTGCCGGCAGCAGGAAGTAAACGCCAAATTTTATTGTCAGATCATATGCGTTCTCAGGCGATGCAAGCATCATATGGTTATAGAAAAACACAGTAGAGAGGCTAGGAACATGAACGCCGCAGGCCGCAAACAGCATATATCCGAACGCACCGCTGCGAAATATATGGGCGTGTTTCCTACTGCCGCGTGCAATCAGCCTGTAGATGCCGAAATAGCAGAGTCCTTCCAGTGAAATACCGATCAGACCGAGAAAAGCAGACCAGAACAGCTTGCCGTCCGAGAGTACGAGATACTGCGACAGCTTCTTTTCCAGTCCTGTCAGGCTTTCATCATACACACCGTATCCGAGTAGCCAGTCACCGACAAAGGTCATGCAGCCGCCGAGCAGCCCGATAATAAACAGTTTACGGATACGATTCCAGTCAAGGGTATTGTCGATGCCGATATCATTGTAATTGCTCATAATAATGCTCTTTTCTGTTTGGTGATGATCGAATCCATAGCCTTTGAGAACAATTCCGGCTTTACAACAGCCAGTCCGCCGTGTCCGAGATCACGAAATTTCCGGAATCTGCAATGAGGGAAATGCTTTCTGATATAGGAAATATCCCATTTTCGCTCTTTCAGTTCTTTTTCGGCAAGCCAGTATTCCATATTTGTATCGTAAGCATCAAATCTTTTCGGCATATTGAAATTATTGCAGGATTCAAATGTCCGCCAGACCGTTTTTGCACTCATAAAATGCAGTACCTTTGCGATATACTGCAAATCATCCTCAGAATAATCATCCGCCGCAAACGCCTTTGTCAGCAGTTTGATTCCACCGAGCTTTCCCATATAGATCATCAGAAAATCGCGGACAGCGATACATCTCGTTATCAGATACGGAAGCTGATACGGTGTGATACCGCCGTCGATCACCGCATTCCTGATCCTGATCTTATGATCGGCTAACATACGGATCACAATACTGCCGCCCATTGAACAACCATATAGGCAGGAAATATCGTAGTATCCGTGCGCTATAAGCCATGTTTCAAGCTCTGCTGCAATTTCTTCTACGCTTGTAAAATCATCGGTTTGATCGGGATCATAGCCGGGCAACGCCGGAATAATCAGGTGATATTTCTTCTCCAGTATCGGAATCACATTCTCAAAATAATCCCACATCACAACAGAAGGATGAATCAGCACGATCACTTGTTGATATTCTGAACCGAATTCATGAATCGTCATTATCTCACTTCTTTCGCTTTTTATAGATGCAGACCGCAGTGAATAACCCGCCTGCAAGCGCCAATCCCGCTGCAATCTTTCTACGTCTTGCTGACGGATCACATACGGTGATCTTTGTTCCGTGATCGTAGATTTTATGAATTTCATCCCATGACGGCATCGCATTCCGCAGCTTATCCCATTCCGGCATTCTTTGTTCGGGCTGCGCCTGCCGCAGCATTTCAAACGCTATATCGAGCCATTCCATTTCCGTGACTGCATTCCGGCAATGGTCGGTCGCAGCCAGCTCACCGAGTTTTGTTTTGCTCATGATATACATGATTGCTGTCAGAACAGCCAGTTTCGGCTTGCTTCTGAAATAATCCGCATCACCCTTCGGACGGATCTCAATTCCGCAGGCAGCAATCAGGTCGTATGCTTCTTCTGCGGCTTTCATCATAGATGCAATGTCTTTTCCGTTCGCTTTCCGCAGATCACAACCATAATGATAGCTGAGATAAACGATCGGCAGGATGAACGCTGCGTGACAGTGCAGCCAGCCTTCCATATCATCTTCAAAGGTCAGCCGATAGCCGGCATCTCCGAATGCTTCAAGCAGTGTTTGCTGTTCATTTGCAGTCAATGCACGATGTAATCCGCCGATTGTCATAGAGCCGGCGCCGACGTGAAGGCAATTTACGCTTCCGGCACTGCGGACACCTGCCGTTCCCTGAAAGCCAAACAGAACAGTTTTCGGAGATTCGGATAATGCAAGTATTTCACGCTCCATGTCAGCAGCTTCGGGATTGTTGCCGACCAGAATTACGACAGGTGTATTAGCTTTCGCTAACTCGTGGAGAACATTTCTCTGCTGACAGCCCTGCATGACAGAGAATACAAGGTCAAAGTAGTCATCGGGCAATTCTTTTGCAACGTTGGGATGATCGACAGTATCCTTATGCTGTAGCTGATGATGAATACGCAGCCCGTTTTTCTGCAATACATCGCCCCATGCGCCTTTGGAAACGACCGTTACATCATTGCCTGCTCTGCAAAGCGTATGAACCAAAAGAGAACCGATCACGCCGCAGCCGTAAACCAGTATTTTCATAATAAATCATCCTTTCCGGTAGCAAGTCCAATCACCGCTGCCAATTTATCATTGCTGAAACCAGCACCGCAAGTCCTGCAACGATCAGCGCGCCGACCACCCAAATCAGGGCAAGGAAGGAACGCTTTTTCAAGACCTGTGTCCAAGTCTGCACGAACGGAATATCCTCCGTACCTTTCAGGATCCAGAATTTGCTGTGTCCTACCCACAGCTTGTCGATCACAACACCATCATAGATATTCATGACTTCAAGAAAGAGTAGTGCCTGTAAATAGGCATTCTTGAAATCAATGACACGATTCCACACGGCAATGATAAGTACAAGTGCAGACAGCATTACGATATAGAACAGCGTCATAAAGCGTTTGCACTGCTTTTTCACAGTCTCCCTGTCAGTCAGGCCGATCTCATATGCCCGTTCCTGCACCGCTTTCGGATAGAAATACAGTCCGTTTATCGCTCCGCCTCTGACAGAATATCTGACTATTGCTGTGAATAACAGGCAGTATAAGCATAATTGTACATATATCATAATACATGCTCCCGACTAACCAAGTAAAGCACCGATACCCGCAACGATCAATCCTGTCAGCGGACAAAACAGAAACGTCCAGAAGATGCCGTGTTCAGGTACAGCGAGCTTCTTCCATTCCTTCCATTCCCAGCCCGGATGATTCTCTGCCCCCTTAATCAGTCCCTTATCCATGACATAGATTCGTCCGAGAACATCCAGCAGAATGAAATCGCTCACGCTGACAAACATCATTTCAATGTACCCCGTCCAGAAAAGGTTTCGGAAACCGCTGACATCGGCAAAATGAGCGCTGACCGCCATATATAGAAACATCAGCAGATACATAGGATACAGAACAAGGTGCATGACACGGAGTTCTTTCCGTGTAACATACGGCTTTGCAGCTTCTTTGATGCCTTTCGGAAACATCATTGCATAAGCCTGCGGTACG
>OCVV011271722.1_pt1 | contig 11583 bp, 8 predicted proteins | sample 1539721 | NCBI WGS metagenome assembly OCVV01 (sample SAMN02144230, study PRJEB22623) | gut metagenome | biome: sheep rumen | host: Ovis aries | place: New Zealand | reverse complement strand
CGAAAAGAAACGGGCGAAGTCATTTCGTGATGACTTCGCCCGCATTCATTGATGGGTATTGGGTGTATTATGCTTCTTCCTCGTTGGCAGCCTCTGCGGCAGCATTTTCGGCGTCGATGGCTTTGATCTTGTCGTAGGTGAGCTTCAGGTCGTCCTTCAGCTTCTGCACCTTGCGGTTCATCTCGTCGATGAGCGAGTTGCCCTTCTTCGAAGCAGCATTGAGGAAGCCGAGGTTGTTCTCGTAGGTCTGCACCTCCTGCTTCATCTGCTCGTAGCGGCGCATCAGTCGGGTGCGCTCGTTGTCGAGTGCGTCCTCGCCACGGCGTGCCACGTTCTTCAGGTTGCTCTTGAAGTTGTCCAGACGGCGGCGTGCTGTCGAGATGTTCAGCTCTTTGTAGATCTTGTCGAGCACCTCTCGGTATTCGGCATAGAGCTTGTCCTTCTCGCGGAACGGCACGTGGCCCACCTGGTTGTATTCCTCCACGAGTGCGTGCACCTTTTCCTGGGCGTCGTCGGAAGCATTCTCCAGCAGTTCCTTCAGCTGGGCGATGATGCCGCGCTTGGCTTCCAGGTTGGCGCGCTCTTCGTTGCGTGTGCCGGCGGTGGCGGCGTTGCGGGCTTCGAAGAACTTATTGCAGGCTCCCAGGAACTCTTCCCACAGCTGGTCGCCAAGCTTCTTGGGCACCATGCCGATGGTCTTCCATTCCTTCTGCAGGGCAATGAACTTGTCGCCCGTCGACTTCCAGTCGGTGCTGTCTTGCAGGGCCTTGGCCTTCTCGATGAGTTCGCGCTTCTTCTCGGCGTTCTCGGCAAAGCGCTGTTTCATGCCTCTGAAGTATTCGGTCTTGCGGCTGAAGAAGTCGTCGCAGGCGGCGCGGAAGCGCTCGAATATCTTCACGTTCATCTTCTGCGGAGCGAAGCCGATGGTCTTCCACTCGTTCTGCAGTTCGATGATTTGCTTGGTGTGCTTGTCCCAGTCGCCGGCACCCTTGTTCTCTTCAGCGGCGATGGCTTCCACCTTCTCGCAGAGTTCGGTCTTCTTCTGCAGGTTCTCCTCCTCACGGGCACGCAGGTTCTCGAAGTGCTGCTGGTGGCGCTTGTTGATGATGGTCGATGCAGCCTTGAAGCGGCTCCACACCTCTTCGCGCAGGTCTTTGGCCACGGGGCCTATCTCGCGGTACTGGGCGTGCAGTTCCTGCAACTGGTGGAAGGCGCTGATGACGTCGGTCTCTTCGGCCAGCTTCTCGGCAGCCTCGCAGAGTTTCGTCTTCAGTTCCAGATTCTTCTTGAAGTCGTATTCGCGAGCTTCGTTGTTCAGTTTCAGCAGGTCGTAGAACTGCTCAACGTAGAGCTGATAGTTGCGCCACAGTTCGTTGGCACGTTCAGCAGGCACGGCCTTGATTTCGCGCCACTGCTGCTGCAGCTCCTTGAACTGCTGGTAGGAGCGGTTGGCCTCGTCGGGCGAGGTCACCATGCCCTTTATCTTCTCGATGATCTCAAGTTTCTTTTTCAGGTTTTCCTGCTTCTCGGCTTCCTGCTCTTGGAACACCTTGGCGCGCTTCTCCTTGATGACGTTCATCTCGACCTTGAACATTTCCTCCAGGTCGTCAGGACGCACGACATACTTATCGGGATCGCCGCCACCGTCGATGTATTCCTTCAGTTGCTGCTCTCGCTCGGCGATGTGCAACTTGTAGAAGACGGTCTTCAGCAGGTCAACTTCTTCCTTCACGGGTGTTTCTTCACTGTGAGCAATTTCCTTCACGCGGTCCAACACTTCCTGTTTCGAGGTGTAAATTTTCTTTTCGGTCACCTCTTCAGCCACGGGCTCCTCTGCAGCAGGCTCCTCGGCGGGTGCTTCCTCTGCTGCGGGTGCCTCTTCAGCAGCAGGCTCCTCAGCGGGTGCTTCCTCTGCTGCGGGTGCTTCTTCTGCAGCAGGCTCCTCAGCGGGTGCTTCCTCTGCTACGGGTGCTTCAGCAACTTCTGCTGCGTTTTCTGCCACGTTCTGTACTTCTGCTGCGGCCTCAGCTGCAACTTGCTCTTCTGCTAACTGACCCTGTTCCAGGGCATTCTCTTGAGAGTTCATCATTTCACTGGTTTAAGTTGATGATTCGGTTTTGTTTACACACTTCAGACCAACGGATGAGGGCATATTTTCCCCCACCCATAGTCCTTCAAGCTGCAAACTTAAACAAAAAAAATGGAATCTCCAAAAGAAATTCCATTTTTTCAACTTTTTGTCGAATATTTTCTTAAGTATACCTGTTTTCCAAGTGCCTGAAAGCCAGCTCAGGCACCTTGTCACCTTGTCACAGCAGTCGCTTGTAGCGCAGGAAGGCCCACGTGATGGCCGACACCAGGACAGAGATGATGAGGGCAATGACGAATCCGAAGGGTGCCGACTCCATGCCGTTGATGAGGTTCATGCCGAACATCGAGGTGACCAGCGTCGGAATCATGAGGATGATGGTCACCGACGTCAGCGTACGCATCACGGTGTTCATGTTGTTGTTGATGATCGAGGAATAGGTGTCCATCGTCGACTCCAGGATGTTGGAGTAGATGGCGGTGGTCTCGCGGGCCTGCGTCATCTCGATGTTCACGTCCTCAATGAGGTCGTCGTCCAGTTCGTCCACCTGCAGTTTGAACTTCAGTTTCTGCAGCAGGTTTTCGTTGCCGCGTATCGAAGTGTTGAAGTAGGTCAGCGAGTCCTGCAGGCGCGAGAGTCCGATGAGGCTCTCGTTGTTCACGGTGTGGTCCAGGTTGTGCTTAGCCTTCTCGATGAGGGCGTTGATCTGCTTCAGGCGCTTCAGATACCACACCGCCGAGCTCAGGAACAGGCGGAACGTCAGGTCTACGTTATCGATGAAGCCCACGCCGCGCTTCTGGTGGAACGACACGAAGTCGAGCATCATGTTGGTCTCGTAGAAGCAGACGGTGATGGTCACGTCGCGCTTGTGAATGATACCCAGCGGCACGGTGGTGTAGGGCGTGCGCGAGCGTATCTCCTTCACATAGGGTATGCGCAGGATGATGAGCATCCAACCGTCGTCGTACTCGTAGCGGGCACGCTCGTCGGTATCGCTGATGTCACTGATGAAATAGTCGGGAATGTTGAAGCGCTCTTCGAGTTCGCGCTGATCGTCCTCTGTCGGACACGTCACCTGTATCCAACAGTTCGGCTCCCACTCCGTCAGGTGGGAAAGCTTGCCGGTAGTGTTCCAGTATGTCTTCATTTTGCTAATCCTCCACTGGTTTTAAGCGTAGTGTAAAAAGTCTTTTACGCCCAGAGGATTAGCCGCAGCGGGCATTATCCTCGGGCGACACGTTTATAACTGTCCGCCGGATAATCGTCCATGATTTGTTTCTGTTTAAGTTCAACATGGATCAGCAGCCTGTGGCTGGCTGATCGTTTCTAAAATCGGTTGCAAAGGTACAACAAAAAGTTAAAAGTTCCAAGTTTAATGTTCAAAAGTTTTAAAGATTTCATCCTTTTTGAAAAAAACTTTCGTCTTTCATCTTTCTTCTTTCATCTTTTTTGTACATTTGCAAAAGAAATTACTCAAAAACTTAATGATTTTATGAACCGTATTAGACTATTCTTCGTCGTCTTGGCAGGCTGGACACTTTCAGCTGCCGGCGCTCCCGTCGACTATGTCAGCCCGCTCGTGGGCACGATGTCGTCCTTCGCCCTCTCCACGGGCAACACCTATCCCGCCATTGCCATGCCGTGGGGCATGAACTTCTGGGTGCCGCAGACTGGCAAGATGGGCGACGGCTGGCAGTATGTCTACACGCAGAACAAGATTCGGGGCTTCAAGCAGACCCACCAGCCCTCGCCCTGGATCAACGACTACGGCCAGTTCTCCATCATGCCTGAGTTCGACAAGGTGTTTGCGCCTACCGCCGACCTGATCTACGACGAGGAGAAGCGTGCCTCGTGGTTCTCCCACAACACCGAGGAGGCGCGTCCATATTATTATAAGGTATATCTGGCCGACTACGACGTGTGGGCTGAAATAGCTCCCACGGAGCGGGCGTGCGTCATGCGCTTCACGTTCCCCGAGTCGAGCATGTCGGAAAAACGCATAGCCCGCATCGTCGTCGATGCCTTCGACAAGGGTTCGGCCATCAAGTACGATGTGAACCGTCGCGTCATCACCGGCTACACCACGCGCAACAGCGGTGGTGTGCCTGAGAACTTCCGCAACTACTTCGTCGTGAAGTTCGACAAGCAGTTCGACTTCTACGGCATCCAGAAGGATGGCAATGCTTTCCATGGCAGCGAGGCCGCGGGCAACCACGTGCAGGCCATGGTGGGCTTCCAGACGAAGAAAGGCGAGCAGGTGGTAGTGCGCGTGGCGTCGTCGTTCATCTCGCCCGAGCAGGCCGAGCGCAACCTGCAGGAGGTGGGCAGCGCGTCGTTCGATGCCATCAAGGAGAAGGGTCGCCAGCGTTGGAACGATGTGCTGGGCCGCATCGAGATTGAGGACGAAAACGTCGACCATCTGCGCACGTTCTACTCCTGCCTCTACCGCGCCACGCTCTTCCCCCGCATGTTCTACGAATACGATGTCGAGGGCAATGCCGTCCACTACAGTCCTTACAACGGTGAGGTGCTGCCGGGCTATATGTTCACCGACACAGGCTTCTGGGACACGTTCCGCTCGCTGTTCCCACTGGTCAACCTGCTCTATCCGTCGATGGGGCAGAAGATGCTCGAGGGACTGGCCAACGTCTATTTGGAGAGTGGCTTCCTGCCCGAGTGGGCCAGCCCCGGCCACCGCGGCTGCATGGTGGGCAACAACTCCGCTGCCGTCGTTGCCGAGTTAATGAATCTTAATACCGTCCAGATGGAAAGAGATGGGAAAGACGCTTCTTCTAAAGCCTCCCCTGCAGGGGGAGGTGGGAGGAGGCTCCTCGAAACCCTCTGGCAGGCCGTCATCCACGGTGCCAACGCCGTCCATCCTGAGATTTCTTCCACGGGCCGCTGTGGCTTCGACTACTACAACCGCCTGGGCTACGTGCCTTGCGACGTGAAGATCAACGAGAGTGCCGCCCGCACGCTGGAGTATGCCTACGACGACTGGTGCATCCTGCAGATTGGCAAGCAGCTGGGGAAGAAGAAAAAGCAACTGGAGCCCTATGCCCGCCACGCCATGAACTATCGCAACCTCTTCAATCCGAAGTACAACCTCATGCAGGGTCGTCAGGAGAATGGCGAGTTCTACGAGCCGTTCAGTCCGTTCAAGTGGGGTGGCGAGTTCACCGAAGGCAACTCCTGGCACTACACGTGGTCGGTGTTCCACGACCCCGCCGGACTCATCGCCCTCATGGGTGGCACCGACACGTTCACCCAGATGCTCGACTCGGTATTCATCGTGCCGCCCATCTTCGACGACAGCTACTATGGCGGCATCATCCATGAGATTCGCGAGATGCAGGTGGCTGGCATGGGCAACTACGCCCACGGCAACCAGCCCATCCAGCACATGATCTATCTCTACGACTACGCCTCGCAGCCCTGGAAGACGCAGTACTGGGTGCGCGAAACCATGGACCGCCTCTATTCTTCTGCCCCCGACGGCTACTGCGGCGACGAGGACAACGGCCAGACGTCGGCGTGGTATGTGTTCTCGGCACTGGGCTTCTATCCCGTCTGCCCGGGCTCGGGTGAATACATCCTCGGCACACCGTATTTCCGCAAGGCCACCGTACACTTCGAGAATGGCCGCACGCTGACGTTCACGGCAGAGCAGAACTCGCCCGAAAACCGCTATATCGACCGCATGACCGTCAACGGACAGGACTACACCCGCAACTACCTGCGTCGGGCCGACCTGCAGCAGGGTGGGGAAGTGGTCTATCGCATGTCGCCTGTTCCTAACCGCCAGCGTGGCACCAGCCAGAGTGACCTGCCTTATTCGTTCTCAACCAGCAAGAAGTAACGCGTGGGTATGGAAAACATCCGGCTCATCATCTTCGACTTCGACGGCACTCTCGGCGACACGCGCCGCAACATCCTGCTCACCATGCGGCAGACTATGGAAGCACTCTCGCTGCCAGTGGCCGATGAGGCTACGACGGCAGCCACCATCGGACTGCCTCTGCGCGACTGCTTCCTGCAAATCTATCCCGACCTCTCCGACGCGATGGCCGATGCTTGTGCCGCCACCTACCGCCGCCTCTTCGACATCAACAAGAAGCAACTCGTGCCGGCCCTCTTCCCGCATGTCCGCGAGACGCTGGCCGAGCTCCATGCCCGCGGCTACGTGCTCACCGTGGCCTCGTCGCGGTCGTCGGCCTCGCTGCGCGAGTTCCTCTCCGACATGGGCATCATCGGCTACATCTCCCTCATCCTCGGGGCCGACGATGTGGCGCGTGCCAAGCCCGATCCGGAGCCTGTCCTCCAGACGCTCCGCATGCTGGCCATTCCCGCTGCCGAGACCCTCGTCGTAGGCGACATGCCCGTCGACATCCTCATGGGGGCTCGTGCCGGAGCCCGCACCTGTGCCGTCACCTATGGCAATGCCACCCCCGCCGCCCTCCGTGCCGCCGGTGCCGATTTCCTCATCAGCGACATCGCCCAGCTCCTGGAGTAGCCCCCCTCCGGTTTGCGTTTGCTGCGACCGCGTCGCAGCCCTATCCCTCGCCAGCTTGCGTTTGCTGCGACCGTGTCGCAGCCCTGTCCCCCTCCAGTTTGCGTTTGCTGCGACCGCGTTGCAGCCCTATCCCCCTCCAGCTTGTGTTTGCTGCGACCGCGTCGCAGCCCTCCCCCCAAAAAAAGAGCAAGCCCCGCCGCCGTCCTCTCAAGAACAGCAGCGGGGCTTCTCTCTATTACCCCCCTCTCCTTCGGGGCGACTGGGGGCTTTAGAGCAGCCACCGGTGTGGCTGCGGTCCCACAAAGGGGAGCGAATCCCCCATTCGCGACGGAGGGAGGGGCCGGGGGTGGGGTTGTAGGGCCTAGGCTTTTACTTCACCGGTATCTCCTCCAGCGCCTTCTTCAGCAACTGCCAGAAGGGCTCCACGGTGGCAATCAGGGCGCGCTCCGTCGTGGTGTGCGGGCTCTTCATCGTCGGACCGAGGCTCACCACATCCAGATGCGGATACTTACCCAGGATCACCGAGCACTCCAGACCGGCGTGGTCCACCTGGATGATGCCGTCCTTGCCGTTCAGCTCCTTGTAGACCTTCAGCAGCAGGTGCAGAATCTCGGAATTGGGATTCGGATCCCAGCCGCCGTACGAGCCGGCCGTCTCCACCTTCATGCCTGCCATGTTGAAGCAGCTCTGCAGCGTGTTCACGATCACCATCTTCATGTCCTCGCGGCTCGAGCGGGCCAGCACCTTCAGCGCTGCCTTGCCACCCTCGATGTCGATGATGGCCAGGTTGCTCGATGTCTCCACCACGTCGGGGTAGCTCGGAATCATGCGCAGCACACCGTTGTGGCAGCCATAGATGGCATCCACGAGGTTGTCCTGAATCTCCACGGGCACCTCCATCTTCGGTGTCTCCACGTCTTCCACGATCACCTCGATGCCGCTTTCAATGTTCTTATACTGGTCGGTGAAGGCCTCCAGATAGTCCTCAGCCAACTCCTTCAGGGCGGGCACGTTCTCCTTCGGCAGCGTCAGCACCACCTCAGCCTTGAAGGGGATGGCATTCCTCATGTTGCCGCCATGCCATGTGGCCAGGCGGGCGTCGCACTCCTCGATGGCGTCGCGCACAATCTGCACCATCATCTTGTTGGCATTGCCGCGACCCTCGTGAATCTCCAGACCGCTATGACCACCGCGCAGACCCTTCAGTGTCACGCGCACGGCAGCATCCTCAGCGTCCGTCTCCACCTCTTTATATTCAAGCGTACCGGTCACGTCGATACCGCCGGCTGAGCCAATCACGAACTTACCCCACGTCTCGGAGTCCAGGTTCAGCAGGATGTCGCCCTGCAGCATCTTCTCAGGCAGGTCGTTCGCACCGTACATGCCCGTTTCCTCGTCGGCGGTAATCAGCGCCTCCACCGGTCCGTGCTTCAGGTCCTTGGCTTCCATCACGGCTAGGATGGCAGCCACGCCCAGTCCGTTGTCGGCACCCAGCGTGGTGCCCTTTGCCTTCACCCACTCACCCTCTATCCACGGCTGTATGGGGTCGGTCTCGAAGTTATGCGTCGACTCCGGCGTCTTCTGCGGCACCATGTCCATGTGGGCCTGCAGGATCACACCCTTGCGGTCTTCCATGCCCGGTGTGGCAGGCTTGCGCATCACCACGTTGCGACCCTCGTCGATGAAGGCCTCCACGCCGGCTTCCTTGGCGAAGTCGAGCAGGAACTGTTGTACTTTCTCCAGATGTCCGCTCGGGCGCGGCACCTGTGTGAGTGCATAGAAGTTCTTCCAGATGCACTGCGGTTTCAGGTTGCAAATTTCGTTCATTTCATTTAAGATTTTAGAGTATGTTTTAATAAATGTTGATAGCTTCTACTTTCTGGTTTATTTTTTTCCTTCTTCCTTCCGCACACGCTTCACGGTGTGCTTGATTTTGCCTATCAGGAAGTTTATCTCCAGCGAGGATTCCGTCTCTGAGGTCTGCAGGTCGGGCATCACGATGTCAGTGAGCACCTCCCCAAAGTGCTGCATCTTGGCCTTCTGCTTTTCCTTGTCGGTTTCTTGGTGAAGCTCCACCAATTCGCGTTTGAGGCTTCGCACCTTATAGAAAGTTTCAATGATGGCAATCGTCGCATCTTCAGCGCGTTTCGACTTGAGAATAGTGGCCAGCATGTAGAGCCCTCGCTCTGTGAATGCCTTGAAATTATACTTGCTATGGCGTCCCTTGCCACCTTCTAAGGTCAAAGAGGTTGAGCTTAGAGATTCCTTTGTGGTCGAAATTTTCGACCTTAGAGCCGCAGATTCCTCCTTGGTCAGCTCGAACATATACCCCTCGTGAAACTTACGAGGATTATTCTTGACGGCTTCGTTCACACGCTTCGTCTCCACACCATAGAGTGCAGCCACGTCGCGGTCGAGCAACACTTGTTGCCCGCGCACAATAACTATTTTCTTTTCTACTTCCTCCAACGGAATCAGCCCCGTGGATGTTTCGTTCTTTGTGATGTCTGGCATGTGTATAGAGGTTTAAAGGTTTTACGACCGCTTCGCCTACTGTTTCGGCTTTGCCGACGTCAGGCTCAGGGCAATCCAGGCATAGATGCCCAGGAGTACCACCAGCAGCGTCTGCACCGAGTGTACGATGAGCACGAAGTACAGGGCGTCGTTCTCCTGCACACCGTAGAGGATGAGCATCGTCTTCACGGCGAAGTGCCAGGGACCGGCACCGTTTGGTGTCGGCACTATCACGGCTATCGAGCCCACGATGAACGTCACCAGTGCGCACGACATGCCCAGTCCGGCCGTGGCGTCGAAGCAGAAGAACGTCAGGTAGTAGTGCAGGAAGTAGCTGCCCCAGATGGCCAGCGTGTAGAAGACGAACAGCGGGATGTTCTTCACGTTCTTCAGCGACATCACCCCCTGCCAGATGCCCAGGAACACGTCCTTAACCTTATTATATATAGCGAGGCGGCGCAGCAAGAACCACCCCAGCACGCCGATGGCACAGAGGCAGATGACGGTCACCACCCAGCCGGCCGTCGTGAAGCGGTGCAGGATGGCATCGAGGCTCGTGCCGGTCTTTTCGAAAAACGTCATGAACACGCGAAACTGCGTCACAAACGTCAGGCCGGCTATCAGCAGCACCAGCAGCGAGTCGATGGCGCGCTCCGTCACCACCGTGCCCAAAGCCTTCGGAAACGACACGTCGTCCTTCTGCTTGAGCACGCCGCAACGGGCAAACTCTCCCACACGCGGGATGAGCAGGCTCGCCGCATAGCTCAGGAAGATGCTATGCACGCGCACCGAGGCCCGCGACACCTCGCCCAGAGGCTCCAGCGTCTGTCGCCAGCGCCAGCCGCGGAAGGCCTGCGCCAGCACGCCGAACGGAAACGACAGCAGCATCCACGTCCACGACATCTCGTGCAGCAGCACCTCGCGCACCCGCCCGAAGTCGAAGCCGCGGTACATCCAGTACAGAATCGCACCGCCCAAAACGAGCGACCCTGCCACGTTCACTATGTTCTTGCCTGTTTTGCTCACGTTTTCGTTTCCGTTGTGTTTTAATTCCTAGGCGAAGTTCTTTCTTCGCGACTTTTGACGCAAAATTACATAATCTCAACCGAAACACAAAAAGAATCGCCGTTTTTTTTATTACTTTAAGCTTTCTCCTTTCATCTTTCATCGGTTATCATCCTTTCTTTCAACTTTTTTTCGTATCTTTGCACCCGCACCCCTGTGGTGTTTGCAGCACCCCCGCGTCGCGCCCTCAGTGTTAAGTTTGCTGCGACCGCGTCGCAGTCAGTGTCAAGTCAGCTGCCCCCCCGTCGCAGCCCAAGTCAAGAATAATGAAGCAAGTAAAACCGAAGAAAAACCTTGGTCAGCACTTCCTGACCGACCTGTCGATAGCCCGCCGCATCGCCGACACCGTCGATGCGTGCCCCGACATTCCCGTACTCGAGATAGGCCCCGGCATGGGCGTCCTCACGCAGTTCCTGCTCACGAAGCCGCGCCCCGTCTGCGCCGTAGAAATCGACCGCGAGTCCATCGCCTACCTCCGCCAGCACTTCCCCGCATTCTCCACACCCCTCCCTTCGGACGAAAGGCCGGGGGTAGGGCTCTCTTCCCTCCCTATTGGGGAGGGCCAGGGTGGGGCTTCTTCCCTCCCTACTGGGGAGGGCCAGGGTGGGGCTTCCCCCCTCTCCTTCGGGGAGGGAAGGCCGGGGGCGGGGTTAATCTCCGGCGACTTCCTCCGCATGGACCTCCGCGAACTCTTCGGTGGCCGCCAGTTTGTGCTCACGGGCAACTACCCCTACGACATCTCGTCGCAGATCTTCTTCAAGATGCTCGACAACCGCGACCTCATCCCCTGCTGTACGGGAATGATTCAGCACGAGGTGGCGCTGCGCATGGCTGCCCAGCCCGGTTCGAAGGCCTACGGCATCCTCTCCGTGCTCATCCAGGCGTGGTACGATGTCGAGTACCTCTTCACCGTCGAGCCCTCCGTCTTCAACCCGCCACCCAAGGTGCAGTCGGCCGTCATCCGCATGACGCGCAACGACGTCGACTCCCTCGGCTGCAACGAGCAACTCTTCCGCCGCATCGTGAAGACCGTCTTCAACCAGCGCCGTAAGATGCTGCGCGTCTCCCTGCGCCAGCTGCTCAGCGCCGACGCCATCGCCGCCCTCCAGCAATCCCTTGAGACCACCGCTCCCCTCCCTACTGGAGAGGAGCTGGGAGTGGGGTTCCTCACCCTGCGTCCCGAACAGCTCACCATCCCGCAGTTCGTGGCCCTCACCAACCTGCTGGAACCGCTCCTGCAACCAGCAGATACTCAATGAGTTAATCCTCCATTCCCTTATTACCACATCCAGTACCACCGTTTGGTAAACGTTGTACTGACTTATACTGATATAGGTAGACACATTTAATAACAATTAAGATGTGTACCCATTATGAGTAGAAGGAATCAAATTTACAGTGA
>OCVV011217527.1_pt1 | contig 11584 bp, 10 predicted proteins | sample 1539721 | NCBI WGS metagenome assembly OCVV01 (sample SAMN02144230, study PRJEB22623) | gut metagenome | biome: sheep rumen | host: Ovis aries | place: New Zealand | reverse complement strand
CCCGCCATATATGGGGCCTACAGGGCTCGAACCTGTGACCCTCTGCTTGTAAGGCAGATGCTCTCCCAGCTGAGCTAAGACCCCTGAAATATCCTCTGTTTTTCACAGCACTTTTCCTATTATAGTGATGAGGTGTCGCTTTGTCAAGCAATATTTTTTTATTTTATATAACCCCTGCTGATTTCAGAATAAACACCCAGAGCGTTAATGTAACGGAGGAAAAAAGCGTTGTTAATACCACTACATTTGATGTGAGTACCTCATCATTATTCATTTCCTTCGCCATTATATAACAGGTTACTGTTGCCGGTGAAGCCAGCATGATCAGTATAGCCACAAGCTCGCTGCTATTAAAACCAAATCTGATAGCAACAGGCATAAATATAGCAGCAAGCAGCACCAGCTTTACAAAGGATGCAACAAGAGCAGGTTTAAGTCTGGTCAAGGCAAGCTTAAAATTAAAACCTCCACCTATAGCAATCAGCGCCATAGGAGTCGCTGTTGCCCCGATATACTTTATAGTTTTCATCGGAATAGCAGGCATTTTAAGACCGGATATTGCAAAAAGAAGTCCTAATACGATTCCGATTATTATCGGATTAGTAACTATTCCTTTCAAGGATTTCTTTATCTCATCTTTTCCTGACGTTTTATCCTTCGCAGAAAATGAAAGAATTATAACGGAAAATATATTAAAAAGTGGAACTGCCGATGCAATCATAAGTGGCGCCATTCCGGCCTCGCCACATATATTTTCCACAAATGCAACACCTAGTATAGCTGCACTGCTTCTTACCGATGCCTGAGCAAAGGCTCCAACCATGCTTTTATCTTTTATAAATATATATGATAGAAGCCACGAAAGTCCAAACATCACTATGGTAACAACAATACAGAAAACTATAAATCCAGTATCTATACTGCTAAATATATCCGAGAATGCCATATCTTCAAACAGCATCACCGGAAGCGCGACCTTAAATACATATCTGTTGGTTACATTTGTAAATTCATCACTTATAAGTCCTATCTTCTTCAAAAAATATCCCAGCAAAATCACCAGAAATACAGGGATTGTTGCATTTATACTGAATATAAAATCACTCATTTTAACCCATCCTTTTCCTCACCCCTGATAATCTAATACAGTCAAATCCCCTTGTCAACATCAAAACTGAGTATAAAAGAAGCATAGCATGAAAAAAGAGACCATAACAGGTATGGTCTCCACTTTATTACTACATATTATATATGATTTATGCCTCTGCAGGTGCAACATCCTCTGTAAAGTCAGCTCCATCCTCAAAGAAGTCATCATCAAAATCATCATCAAACTCATCAAAGTCATCAAGATAATCAGGTGTGAGATACTTATAAACTGCTACTGCAATACCAGCAATAAGAGTTATAACACCGACAATGATACATATAGCAATAATAGTATTCTTTGCTGTCTCAACTGCATCTTCCTTAACAATCTCGTTTCTCATATTAAGAAACCCCCTTTCAAGTAATTAAAAATTGTTATCAAAACATAAATGAATTATATCATACTTTGAGCATCCTGCAAGTAATAAATAATAACTTTCGATAATGTTTTCATCAAAAGTTACTATTCACGGTTTTATTGTCTCCGCCTGCACCCCGACGACGTACCATCAGAGATGACAGTTATTCAATAACCACCCGACCATCTTCAATCGCTTCTTTAAACAGATTATATATAAGCTCCTTCGCATGGTTATCTGCCGAAGACTTAAGCGCCTCTGTATCGGTCTGCTCCATAGCATCAGTTTCAGCCATTGATATAGCCTCTACACCATCCTCCTTACTGTCCCAGTTAAACAGTGCAAAGCTCTCATCATAAAACTCTATGCTGGCAGGATCGACATAAACCCCACGAATATCAGAATCCGGAAGCTTAACAACAACCACCCCATCACCGATCTGGCTCACCTTAATAGCAGACACATCTATTCCAGCCTCTATTTCCGCTGTATATGTCATAGTATAGGATTTCTTATTGATAAAGGGTATTTCACCCTCTTCATAATGAATATATCCCTTATATATAGTCTTTTCCGTAGTAAGTTCACTTACCTCTTCCAGCTTCTCAGAAACAGTAACCGCCGTCACCTTGGGTTTCTTATCGGCACTCATAATCTTAAAGCAGATAAGAAAGCCTCCCAGCCCCGCCAGAATAATCAGAACCAGAGGAACCACTATATAAAATATCAGTTTATTTCCAAAGGCAAAGAACCTAAAACCGGAAGAAGCTCTTTTATTATCTTTTTCAATATCAGCCATAAACAGTATCCTCAAATAATGTCACTTAGTCGCTAGTAAATTCCAAAGCTCTCAAATGCTTAATTAACCTTTTTAAGCTTCGCGAGCGTAGCAAACATTTTCTTTGTTCCACAGGAATCAAAATTAACAGTTACCTCATACTCATTTCCCGTTCTGACCATCTCAGTGACAACACCTTTTCCAAACTTGATATGTCTTACCGTATCCCCTACCTTATAATCGATAGAAGATACTTCCACTGATTCATTACGGTATATTCCTTTTCCGGAAAATGAAGCCGTAAGACCTGAAGCAGTTGAACCGGAAGATGCTTTGGAGCCCGAATAACCATACCCACTGCCGCCACGGGAATTATTCATATAAGCCCCGCTGGAAAATCCGGATGAAAGACCTCTCTTCATTCCGGTTCTTATCATAAGCTCCTTGGGAATCTCTTTTATAAATCTTGACTCCGCCGGATAGCTTCTCTGTCCATTAATCATTCTTGTAGTTGCGGAACTAAGAAACAGCTCTTCCTCCGCTCTTGTTATACCAACATAACAGAGTCTTCTCTCCTCCTCAACAGCATCCGGATCATCACTATCCATAGCCAGCCCGCTAGGGAAGAGTCTTTCCTCCATTCCTACTATATAAACGACCGGAAACTCCAGTCCCTTGGCACTGTGAAGCGTCATCAGCGTAACCTTGTTATCACTGTCCTCCTGACTGTCATCAGTATCAGCAACCAGAGAAATATCCTCCAGAAGCTCCATAAGCGTCGGTTCTTCAGCCATCTCCTCATAACCAACTATCTTGTTACGAAGCTCATCTAGATTCTCTATTCTGGTTCTGGCTTCATCAGTTCCCTCCGCCTGAAGCTCTGTCTTATATCCGGTTTCCTCCAGCAGCTTATCATAGAGCTCTGTAAGCCTGCCCTCATCAGCAAAAACACGTAGTCCCTCTATAAGCTCCACAAAACCGCTCAGCTTATCCTTCACTTTACCTAAGACCTCTCGAAGCTCAGGAGTTTTTATAAATTCATACATAGAGCAGCCCATTTCAAGGCTGTTATCCCTTATCTTTAAAACTGTAGTAGGTCCTATACCACGCTTAGGCACATTTATAATACGGGAAAATGATACCTCATCAAATGGATTTGCAAGCAGCTTCAGATATGCAACCATATCACGAATCTCTTTTCTTCCATAAAATCCGGTACCTCCAACAAGCTTATAAGGAATACTCTGATATACAAGCTTTTCCTCGATAGCTCTTGACTGGGCATTGGTACGATACAGTATTGCGCAGTCACTATATGCTCTTCCCTCGATACTCTTATTGATAATGCTGTTAACTACTCCCTGAGCCTCCTCATATTCAGTTTCAAAAACAGTATAATTAATCTTGGCTCCTTCCTCTTTATCCGTCCAGAGCTTCTTTGCCTTTCGCCCACTGTTATTAGCTATAACAGCATTTGCCGCATCCAGTATGACTGAAGTAGAACGATAATTCTGCTCAAGCTTCACCACCTTTGCATCCTTATATACTTTTTCAAAATCAAGAATATTAGATATATCAGCTCCTCGGAACTTGTAGATAGACTGATCATCATCACCAACAACACAGAGGTTGCGCCATTTGGCAGCCAGAAACTCAACCAGCAGAAACTGGGAATGGTTAGTATCCTGATACTCATCCACCATTATATACTTAAATCTGTTCTGGTACAGCTCAAGCACCTCTTTATCCTTATCAAAAAGCTCAAGAGTCTTAAATATCAGGTCATCAAAGTCCAGAGCATTATTACTCCTCATACGTATCTGATATTCACGATAGATTTGGGCAATCTGCCGATCTCTATATGAGTAACCATTAGCCTTTTCATAGTCTTCCGGTGTCATAAACTGTTCTTTTGCATTAGAAATAATCCCCAGGCACATTCTTTCATTATACTGCTTAGGATCCAGATTAAGAGACTTTACAACTTCTTTTACAACAGTCTTCTGATCATCAGTATCATATATGGTAAAATTATTATTACCGCCAATCCTGTCATAGAATCGTCTGAGAATCCTTACACACATGGAATGAAATGTACTTACCCATATTCCATTTGCTGACGAACCAACCTCAGCTTCTATTCTTTCACGCATCTCACCTGCAGCCTTATTTGTAAATGTTATCGCCAGTATATTATACGGATTAACATCTAACTCATCTATAAGATACGCGACACGGTGCACTATTACACGGGTTTTACCGCTTCCCGCTCCTGCCAGTATAAGAAGAGGCCCCTCGGTGTACGAGCAGGCCTCCCACTGTTTATCATTAAGTCCAGCCATATTAGCCCTCAGATGTCTGTCCAAGTTTTGCTTTAAGGGCTGCAAGCTCATCCTGAACGGCTGCATCAGGAGAAGCATCATACTTAGCCGAAAGACTATCAACCTCACTTGAAGCAGAAGTTGAATTCAGTTCAGCCTCAGCAGCAGCTATATCAAGCATGGCATCAGCCTTATCCTCAATACGCTGGAAAGCAGCAAAGCTTGAAGAAGAATCAATCTTGGATGTAACCTTATTGATATCCTGCTGTGCCTTTGCAAGCTTGATCTTAGCCTTGATAGCATCACGTCTTGATTCGAGCTCTGCTATATCATTAACAAGCTTATCATGCATCTGACGCATCTTCATGGCATTAGCAGCCGATACATCATATACCTGCTGAAGTGTAGCCTGCTTAGCAACAAGCTTTGACTTCTCTGTAAGGAATCTTGTTGCATCCGCATCATTACCGGCTACAACTGCCTTCTCAGCATATGACTGCATACGTGCAATCTCAGCATTAACCTCATCCAGATTTCTCTTGGCCTTTGCCTCATCAGCCATAACCTCAGCGGTCTCAGCCTTAACCTTAGCAAGGTCGCTATTCAGATTACGAAGTGTCTGATCAACCATCTTCTCAGGATCTTCTGCCTTATCGAGAAGAGCGTTGATATTAGATGCCATAATGTCCTTAAATCTTGAAAGTATTCCCAATTTCTTAACCTCCCAAATAATAATCTCCCCATCAAAGGGAATAAGTATATGTTTCCGGCCTTTCAACCACAATTTTTATTATAGCTTAAAATCATTATATATTCAATGGTTCTATATCTATTTTTTATCTAAAATGATGTGGGGGTCACAAGGTCAAAATGCTTTTTCTGCAAGCAGGAACGCATTTTAACTTTTAAAAATTATGTCAAAATATCAATAATGATTTTATCGGCAGCCAAATCAGCTTCAGAGTTACAGTCTACGGCATCTGAGATAGATTTATACTCAACCGCCTCCTTCATCATCTGAAGCGCCTGTTCAAGCTTTGCTTTATCTTTTGAATAAAGCACTGCCACCTGTTCTCCCGGTTTAACTACGTCACCAACCAGCTTATCAAAAACTATTCCGGCTTTATAATCAATTTCGTCCTCTTTGGTCATTCTGCCGGCTCCCAGCAGAAGTGATATCCTGCCTGTTTTTTCTGCATCAATCCTGCTGACTATCACCGCAGGAGCGTCACCGGTATCAGACTTCATACTGTTTTCATCAATATATTCCGAAGCAGTAAACCTGTATTCTGCAGCAAAGCCATCATAATGAGCCATATAATCATACGAGGCATCACCCGAATCAGTAACTCCCCCCTGGGCTTTAATAAAGCTTTTAAATTTTTCATATGCCTTTCCTGAATTCAGTACATCCAGAATCATCTTTTCAATTTTGGTATCGAGAAAGCTTTTATACTCCTCTTCTAAGCCTGTCCTGAACTGAAGATTCTCCCCATACAAAGCAGGATATCTGCCGGAAAGCCTGTACATTTCCCTGCATAAACAGATTATAAGCTCCGTTAGTCTTTTCTCTCTCCTTTTTCCGCACAGAAATTCTGCCGCCTCCTGGACCTCAAGAAGATTGCCCACTGTATATCCCAGCGGCTGGTTCATATCTGTAATCACCGCGGTACACCTTTTATCTGCACGCCTCGCTATATCGATCATCGTACAGGCAAGCTCTCTCGCCGAAGCTGCATCCTTCATAAATGCACCATTTCCACACTTGATATCAAGAACTATCGCATCAGCTCCGGAGGCAAGCTTCTTACTCATTATACTTGATGCAATCAGCCCCATACTGTCAACAGTGCCGGTAACATCTCTTAGAGCGTAGAGATATTTATCCGCAGGAGCAAGATTCTTATTCTGCGCCGCATCCACCATCCCGACACTTTTTACCTGCCGGATAAATGCTTCATCTGTAAGATCCGAACTGAAACCGGGAATAGAGTCCAGCTTATCTATGGTACCTCCGGTTATTCCCAGTCCTCTGCCACTCATTTTAGCAACAGGAACTCCAAGGCTCGCCATAACCGGTCCTATTATAAGTGTTGTCTTATCACCCACTCCACCTGTCGAATGTTTATCGACCACAGTATCTCCTATAGCCGAAAGATCCAGAACATCTCCACTATCTCTCATAGCCATAGTTAGATCATATATCTCCCGACTGTTCAGCCCCCTTAGACATATTGCCATCAGAAGACTTGATGCCTGATAATCCTTTACACTACCATCCAGTATCCCATTTATAAAAAATTTAATCTCATCAGCAGACAGTTCCTGAGCCTTCTTCTTTTTCTCTATTATCTCTATAATATTCATTATTATTCCCCCCGATATTCCAGCAACTATAAACCATATAGCCAGTCTTTTATCTGTAATATCTTTTTAATGTCTCTCCAGCTTCACTTCACCCCTTATTTCCCGCACAATTATTCTGCAAAAGCCGTATTCAGTTCCTCTGTACCGGATAATACAAAGCGTCCTTCAACTATAATATCCACTTCGCTTCCATCAGGATTTATCACATATAGTCTTCCCAGTTCATTATATGGAATAGTTATATCTGTATGACAGTTAAAATACGCCTTATCCGGTTCTGTATTTCTGAGCAGTGAGAAATCATTTTCCCTGCTTATTATCTCTTTCCCATCAGGATTATATACCGCATGATCCTCCGCATGACTGTAGCAGGTATCTCCTACTGCAAAATGAGGTCCGGTTTTCTCCATTATAAGAATCGGAAGCTTTGCCTGTATTCCATACTTTCTGGACATGGTATAAGCCGAAGTATTAGTTCCGATTGCAAATTCACCCAGAGGAAGAAATTCATGATCAAAGAGAATATTTTCTTTTATATATTCCCTGCCTCTGCTGATTCCATCCAGTATCTTCTCATATTCCTCAGGCTTCAGCAGTGATTTATCCGGCATGTAACCATAGGTTTCACCTTCTATAAAGTTAGCACAATTATAGCTTTTAACAACCCCATCTTCAAAGATAAGCTCGATATCTTCAAAGTTATATCCATTAAGATAGGTACTGCTTACATTTAGTATTCCATGCGTTCCCTTCAGAACCGGCGAGGTGAAGACCTCTCCAAGCGGAATATTTACATCGGCCGTACAGTTTTCAAACTGGGTTTCATGATCAGGATCCAGAAGGTGCCTCATCTGTACAGTCATATCTGTTCTGTTTCCATTCATTCCTACAACTCTTACGACCTCAGCCCTGTCCAGCACATCTATAATATGCTGCTGAATATCTATATATCTCTGATTATCAAGTGAATTAAGCACCAGAGTTTCATTAAATATATCTTCAAAATCATCGCCAATATCGGGAGTTGGGAAGGCTATTATAGTAAAGCTGTAGGAATCTCCCGGAAGATATTTATTGGATATTTCTCCAAGTTTATTATACATATTTCGGGACAACTCCTGCTCCTTATTGGAAAGAGCCGGCACACTGTCCTTCCTTTCCGGTGAAAAAAGCGCCTCTCCAAAGGTTTCTATCACAGCCGGTCCGGCAAATTCTTTTATTGCATTTCCAAGCTTCTTATAGGAATTTACAGCAGCATTTAACCTTCTGTCTGTGAACCGGTGATCCAGAAAGAATCTGTCATCATTTCTATGATCATATTCAAACTGCCTGTTCGGAGGTGTAGCCTCATATCCCTGTTTTACAACACCTCTTCTTACCAGCCGGTTAACTGCGCATCTCGCAAGTATTGTATCCAGTCCCATCTCCTTAAACTGTTTTACCGCTTCCCTTACTATTCTCTCCTGACCTATATGATAACGCATCCACACACTTTTTTTACCGGTAATGTCAATCCTCATCACATCAAAACCACGTCTGAAGCCACCGGTAAAAACAGCCGCAACCTTTGAAATGCTTTCCTCAGAAAGAGTATTCAGATATTTTGCAAGGCTTATCTCATTTTCGGAAATATATTCTCCATATCTATACAGATATGAGAGATCACTAAGATCTGCATTTGTCACTATATCGTATGCTATGCCACTGCAGGGAGTAAATGTCTCCTCCATTCTTTCCTGAGCTATATTTTCTATATAATCATACCCATAGTAAAATACAGCCTCCTGAATCCTGGCAAGACTTATATCCTCTGCTTCAAACTTGCAATATAACTCCACAAAAAGCTCCAGCAGAGAAAGGATATCCGTCAGACGGTTATCAAATACAAGAGACGGCAGCATCTGAAGCTCAGCACTCACAAAGGAAAGTACGCCTCCATATATTCCAAGCCTTTCCTCCGCATAATCAGGGTTGCTATATGATACATTATAATTATCTCCAAGTATGTCTTCATACATTGCCCTGTTCTGTTCGGCATTATAAAAAGACTTTCCGGCATCGTTCACGGAAAGTCCATTTCCTTTTAACATATGATATATATCCAGCATATTGATGATATAGGCAGACTTCACCTTAAAAAAGTCCATATAAGCAAACTTATCATCCCGAAAGGCGCCTTCACCATATCCGGCATCCTCAGGCTTCATATCCCGTATCTCTTTAATTCTGCCTTCAACCAGCTCCAGCCTCTCGTTAAGCACCTTTTCATCTACCACAATTTCAATTCTTTCTTCTGACATCAGTTTTCTCCATTTAGTCTCTATCTCAAACAGTAATGTATAGTAAATCAGAAATCCTTGTACTAGGAACCCATGAAATACATAAGAACAAGAAGCGCTATATCAACTATTGATAATATAAACGCTCCTCTCTTTCCCATTATTCCGCACTCAGTATCACCAAAGGAAATAAGCGAGAAGATAAATGCAGTCAGTGCCATAATCCCTGAAGCAAGGAGTATGGCTCCAATCTGTTCAACTATCTCTCCTCTTTTTATAATGCTGTATATCCCGGAACCTATTTCGCAAACAAAAGCAGGAATACCAAAAACCAGGGAAATGATAGCATCCTTTGACATTACTTCATCAGAAAATCTATATGTTTTTTTTCTTCTATGAAATATACTCAATTTTCATCCTTTTCTATAATTAATCGTAACTATTCTTTAATTCCAGTTTATCTGACTAAGCCTTACTGCCAGCGTACACAGCCTCTTATCTCATCCAGCGACTTTATCCCCTGCTTCTCCATGAATCTCTCTATTCCGGAGATAATCTCGCCTGTCACTCCGGGATTAGTAAAGTTTGCAGTACCAACTGATACAGCAGTTGCTCCAGCCATTATGAATTCGATTGCATCCTCCGCATTCATTATGCCGCCCATTCCTATAATCGGAACATTAACAGCCGATGCCACCTGATTGACCATTCTGACTGCTATAGGCTTAACAGCAGGACCAGACATACCACCCGTCCTGTTAGCCAGAAGATATGTTCTCCTGTATATATCTATCTTCATTCCGGTAAGCGTATTGATAAGTGAAAGCGCATCGGCACCGGCATCAACTGCAGCACGCGCCATTTCAGTAATATCTGTAACATTAGGACTGAGCTTCATAATAAGAGGCTGCTTAGCCTTCCTCTTAAGCTTTTCGGTAATATTATACAGAGCCTTTGCCTGAGTACCAAATGCTATTCCTCCCTCTTTAACATTGGGACAGGAAACATTTATCTCCAGAAGATCCACGCCATCTACATCAGCCAGTCTTTCAACAGCCTGCTCATACTCTTCTTCACTGTGACCGCATACATTTACTATAACCTTCGTATCCTTATTTTTAAGAAACTCCAGGTCTCTTTCAATAAATGTATCCAGTCCGGGATTCTGAAGACCTATTGCATTCAGCATACCTCCATAGACCTCAGCAACTCTTGGAGCAGGATTACCTTCCCAGGGAGTAATTGCCACTCCCTTGGTTGTAACTGCACCCAGCTTCGATATATCCACAAACTCACTGTATTCCATCCCTGAACCAAAGGTACCTGATGCAACCGTCACAGGATTCTTCATGGTTACACCACATATATTAACTGAGGTATCCAGCATTACCCCACCTCCATCTATATCTATCTGAATTACTATTATATCTCTATATCACCAGCCCTGAAAACAGGTCCATCCACGCAGATACGGGCATTATATACCTTTGAATGATCATCCACCTCCGTGGTCTTTGTAACGCAGGCAAGACAGGCTCCCACACCACATGCCATCCTTTCCTCAAGAGAAAGCTGGGCTTCAATATCATTTTCAAAGGCGTACTTCTTAACACCTCTCAGCATAGGCTTAGGTCCACAGGCATATATCATATCTCCTGAGATTCCATACTCATGAGCGGCATCTATAACGGTACCCTTTACACCATTCTTCCCGGAATCACTCGATATATAAACTGTAGCAAGTCTGGAGAATTCCTTTACAAGAAATGTGTCATCCCTGAATCCAAGAACAACAGTAATATCTTCTTTCCCGAGTCCCTTTTCACTTAGCTCTTTTGCAAGCTGCAGCATAGGTGGGATTCCTATGCCACCACCCATCAGGATAGGAGAACTACAGCTTAAATCATAACCATTTCCTGTTGGTCCGAGCATTCTCAGGGTATCCCCTTTTTTTAACTGACTGAACTGTCTGGTTCCTTCACCAGCAGTTCTATATACTATTCTAAGTGTCCCCTCTTCCTTATTTACATCACAGATACTTATAGGACGAGGAAGAAGACGTGAGTTATCCTTTGTATAAAGATTTACGAACTGACCACTATGAGCTTCCTTCACAAGAGAAGGAGCACTAATAATCATACTGTATATATCTTCTGTAATATGAGTCTGATCTTTAATAGTTGAACATGTTTTAACCATTATCTTATATCCTTATAATAATTTAGAATGCATTCTCTCTGATATCTGTAATCATATCAAGAACAGCAGCTCTTGAAGCATCTGCATATCCATTTTCTCCATATGATGCATATTTATCACTCTTATATGCAG
>OCVV011194318.1_pt1 | contig 11587 bp, 15 predicted proteins | sample 1539721 | NCBI WGS metagenome assembly OCVV01 (sample SAMN02144230, study PRJEB22623) | gut metagenome | biome: sheep rumen | host: Ovis aries | place: New Zealand | reverse complement strand
ACGGCAATATCAAGAACTCTGTAAACTTCCCGAACGTATCCGCAGACGCAGACAAGAAAGTATGTGTACTGCATAAAGAGGGCGTAGAGTTGAAAGGCACAGTCCTTGCAACAGGCGCAAAGAAAGGCTATGCATATACCATTCTTGCAGGTGATGCAGATGCAGAAGCCAACAAGGCAATTGACGGAGTAATCCGTGTAAGAGTAATTGGCTGATAGCACAAAACAGAATAAAAATATTTCCCCTGTTCTGATTAGAGCAGGGGAATTTTTTGATATTAGCAAGAATAGAAACCATCCTGATAACAGCGAATTTTAGTCACAAGTCCATTCGCCCCATAGGTGACTTTAATATCACAGATAACCGCATCATTGAGGAAGTTACCGACAGAAATTCGCTCTCCGAGTTCCTCCCCCTGAAAGCCGGAATAGGAGAAGAATTTCCCCTGATATCCTCTGAGGGAATGGAGACACCGGAAGACGAGGGCGGAATCGGGGTCATGGAGAAACTCTCTGTCGAAAGGAATTTGTTTGTGACGGATGATATTGGCAGTAATGGATGGCAGATTTTGTCTTTGGTAGGCATTAGGTGTCTCATCGAGTCCCTCCATGTGGAAATGACTGACGAGTTTGGAAGAATCGAAAAAAGAGCCTTGTGAGAGGACGAGACTGGAATTGACGGAATAAGAATCCCAGTCCTGAGAGGGCGGAGAAATCCGGACTTCATTATTGATAACAAAAGGATGATGAAAAGTAATTTTATAGCCGAAACTGACGATACTGTCCCAAAGACTTCCATCTTTGACGAAGATATAACCAGTAGTAGCATTATTTTCGCACGTCACCCACGGAAAGGAATAATCATAGACAAGATTGGAGAGTGTAACATTAGAGTGAAGACCTTTTTCTACCTGATTTTGAGTAAGAACGGAAGAAAAGCTATGAGCGGAAATTTTGAAAAATTCCCGTCCGTTCTGAGAAAATTTCTCCATTTTGTGGCAGAACCCCCGAAAGATGAGCTTTTCCTGAAAATAGAGTTCAACTCTGGAAATGCCCTGATAATTTTGAGTAGAGAGGAACACCGCCGACATGGAAGCGAGAGGAGAATAAATTTCTTTTTCGAGGGAAACCGCCGTGCAGACGGTTTCAGGGTAAGCGATTTCATGGTAATAGGATTTAAGAACAAAACTCACGACGAACTCACCACCGGAACGAGCGCAGACGGGCAATAAAACGTCAGCGAAACGGAGATAGCATCAGAATCATTTTGCACGGAATATTGAACGAGAACGGCATTTTGACAAGAGACATCCCCAATCTGAAAAGAAATCCCGACATGGGAGCGAGCAAGGGCATCAAGGGCGAGAATCGCATTTTCAGGATTTTGAGCGAGCTGACCAGAGAGGGAAATTTGAGCACCTTTTGACCAGAACGAAGCGACAGCAGAAGTGCCGTCCGCCGTCCCCTGTTCACGGAGTTGACAACCACCCGAGACCTGATAAGCGGAGAGATACAGTGTAATTGTCCCGATAGTAACAGGAAAAGAATTGACTTGCTGGATAGTAACGCTCATGAATTCACCTCCTGAGAATAGAAGCCACGGAAGGAAAAAAGACCAGCAGTGACAGTTTTTTGCAGTCGATTATCCGCAAAGGGGGGGAGAATTTCACAAAGAACACCGCCGACGGATTTCACACGGGGAAAAATGACCTGAAAGAGAAAATCCTCTGAAAGGTTCAGAGGACGTTGGAAATCAGCGAGGACAGAAATGCGGAAAACGGCAGTAAAAGGAATAACACCGTCTTGCGAATCAGGAATAACAGATTGAGTCTGAATTTTTTCCAGCCCGACCACAGTAAAGAAGCGAGGAGATTTTTTAACGACAGGCACAGCATCGAACGAGGGATAGACCTCACGAAGGTCATCCCCCTTGACAGCCTGTAAAACAATGTCACAGATTTCATTCACAACTGCCACCCCCGACAGAGAGGAAAGCGAAATCACGGTTTTTGAGCAAATCACCGCAAAGCCACTGATAATCTTTCACAAGCCGTTCAGCGAAAGAAAATCGTTGTTCGCCGTCGGAAGCACGAGCGACATTTCCGGCGAACGTAGCGAGGGGATAATTTTTAGAGCTGGTAATTTGAGCATATCGCACATTAGCAATCGCAGCGGCGAGATAGCACAGTCTCACGTCAGAGGAATCAGCATCACTGCGGAGTTGCTGAGTGACTTCTTGAACAGCGGAAGAAATGAGAGGGGCGAAAGCATGGGAATCCTCCTCACCGGAGAAAAGGGTAAAAAGGCAGTGAACCGTTTCAAGCCTCATGAAAAATCACTCCTTTGAGAGCATTTCTGCTGAAAGTCGTCAGTAAGGAAGTCACCGCCAGCGATTTGCACAACGGGTTCAAGAGCCTGTTCAGCCATTAACTCCTCACGGAAAGCCATGAGTTCACGGACATTCATTTTTTCAGAAGCCAGTCGCAGAGCCTTAGAGACAGGAGAAGAGCGACCGCAAAGGGAGAGCACATCTTTCCGGAGCATCATTTCAACATCATGAAGAACGGAATCTATTTCAGTTGTAACCGGTTCAAAGGAATTATCAAATTGTTTGGTAACACCAGCACGAACTTGAGCCGGAACGGTGACAAAGCTCCATTCGTAGGCATCTTGAACATCATCAAGAATTTTATGGCACAGGATACCGTCATACACATCACCGACAGTATGACCACAGAAGCCCTCAGAACCGCAGATAGAGCAGATACGTTTTCTGACACTGCAAGAGATACTGATTTCCTTTTTAATACCGCCCTCAATCTCACGGATAAGGCTGGAATTATCATCCGTCCGAACCATATAGGCATGAGCTTTCAGATAAATATAAGGTCTGCCGTCCTTAGTGAATTTAGAATCATCCCTGACGATTTCGGTATCATAGATTCTGGCTGTCTGACTGTTGGAGCGTAAATCATGGTCAAAAATTCCAGTTTTCCCGATAAAGAGGGCTTGCAGTTGAGAAAGAGCCATATCAGAGAAGCATTCATAATCTCTGTCAATGTCGTTGTCACAAAGAACAGCATCAAAGAGAAAAACCTCATCTTCGGAAAGTTCTTTTTTAGTAAACTGGTTGACTTTTTCGAGTTCGTTCATAAAAACAGCACTCCTTTCAAGAAGAGAGAGGGGAGAAAAACTCTCCCCATAAAATTACACACTCAGAACCTTGACAGCATCAGGCATGAGCACACGGAAGCCGACATTAACAGAAACGCCGATAGAATCGAGCTGACAATTGATAAGTTTGTCAGTTTCAAGAACGACATCACTACTGCGGATTTGTTCGAGGGCAAAATCGGTATCAAGTCCGATAATAGTAGAATTGCCAAGCTGAGGGCAATTAATAAGTTTCGAACCGAAGGGAAGGCGAATTTCGGTGACATCTTCGGAAGAAGCTTTCTGCATCTGAGACATGACAAGAATTTGAGCCATGACCGCCGGAGAAGCCATAACAGCTTTCATCTGGAAACTGCCGAAACTGCCATAAAGTTTAGCAAGGTCAGCATAAGCAAGCGTTTCGCCTGTTTTCGGAATAGGAGTAACTCCGGTAATCAAAACAGAAACGGCATTGCTGACGATAGAATCAGCCAGTTCCTTTCCGACTCTGCGAAGCATGAGAGCGAAAACATCAATTCTCTGTTGTCTGACAGCCTCATAAGAAGCGGTGATATTGCGTCCGAACTTATAAAGGGAAACAACAGTAGAACTTTCCTGAATAGCAGAAATGGGCATGACATTTCCTTCACTAGTAGTAGCATATGCAGAAGTTTCATTGAGAACACAACCCTGATAGCGATTAGATTCACATTTTGAAACCACAGCAGTCATATCGTCAAGGATAGCTTCTTCCATCCCCTGCACAATAGAACGGCGGACGAATTCAGGGAAAAGGACAGCACTTTCAGTAGTGGTAAAAAATTTCTCAACTCTGTCGCAGTTTCCGCCACTGACACGAATATCGAAGCGTTTCAATTGTCTTTCGTAAGCATCCAGACGGGCAAGCGGAGTACTGCCATACTGTTTAGAGGGGTCAGCCTCTTCGAGAGCCTGCAAGAAGCTTTTACCAGAAAGATGATACATACCTTTTTCAAGTTTTACCTGATGATACATAAAAAATACCTCCATTTGATAATTAACCGTTAAAAATTCCGGTTCTCTGTTCAATTTCGATAGCCTGCGCACGATAAAGCCGAGCCTGAGCGAGTTCGACCTCATCTTGAAGATTGATATTATCCCAGACAATCCGAATATCTTCAGGATATCCAGCGAGCCGGAGGAACATTTCAGCAATTTGAGAAATGACCGGTTCGAGAATTCTGCGGTAATATTCAAGTTCAGAAGTGAGAATATCCGCCTGTTGAGCAGACATTCTTTCAGTGGAAGACCAGCTTAACCCAAGCAGGAAAGGGGGAACAGACAATTTAGCAAGCATCTGTTCGAGGAGTTGTCTGACAGGAATTTCAGTATCTGGCATAGAACCCTCTGCACCGATGACTTTAATTTGCACATCCCCGACGGAAACGAAGTCACGGATTTCGCCATGTTGAGAAGCCTTCATGCCCTTGCTCCATTCGTCAGCGATAAGTTTCGCCCTTTCGTTGGCATAAGCAAGCTCTGAGGGGTCATTGCTAGGCAGATATGTGACTGCATAGCGGATATTTCCGGCACGTTCGAAATTTTGCCCGACACACTCATAAATTTTCATAAGAATACCAGCAAAAGCAGGAAGTCCCTGCAAAAGGGAAACGCCATAAATTTCCCCGTCCGGCGGTTTAAGAGCAGAAAAGAGGATTCTTTCAGGATGAGAGAGAGGAACAGCCTCCTGATTTTGTCTGACGAAAAATTGCCGTTGAAGCGGAGAATCCCCAGCCCTGACCCCGACATCCGTAATTTTTCCATTCCAGAGACCGAGAACAGCAGAGCCTTTTTTATCGAGAACGATTTCCCCGACAGCGTTCCCGTAGACAAGAAGACTGTCAAGGTACGTGTCAATAAAGCTGTAAATTGAATTTCCAGTCAGACCGACCGGAACATTTTTGAAAAAGCTGTCAATCAATTTTTGAGCGTTTCGGTTATCGCACTCGACATGAAAAGAGCCGATAAGCCGGACGATTTTAGAAATAGCGGCATCAATAAGCGGAACGCATCGCCGGACTTTTTCAAATAGTTCATAGGAATAAATATCCGTAGCGAACATTTGAGAAGGGAATCTTCCGGCAGTCTGAGCCACCGTCACCGGAACATTTTCAGTCTTTTTCTTTTTTCCGAACCACATAAAAAATCACCTCCCGACACTAAGAGCAGTAAAATCATAATCTTGCGCCCCGTAAAGAACAGTACTCACGAAATAGCGCATATCATCCATAGCGTGGTCAAATTCTTTTTTAGGGACATCACCGCCGGTATTGAAATTCCAGCAATATTGAGAAAACTCACGGATAATATCTTTGCAGGAATCCGAAAAGCGGAGTTTATCAGATTGAAGCGCATCACAAACACGGCGGATACCATCAAGCACATCATTTTTCGCCTTGACAACACGGTACTGATGATGAGCCGTAATGCAGGCAATAAAGCTGGCAGCAGAGGGGTCAGCAACAATATACTCAACAGGATATTGTTTCAGCATCTGATGAACATGGGAATAATGTTGTTCATCCGTGCGAGGATTGCCCTCTTTTCGTGCATCATAATAGTATTCACAGATTCGATACCAGATGTTGTCAGAAAGCCCCCACACGCCCACAGAAGTAGGATTCATAGTGCCGTAGTCGCAGGAAGCGACATATCTTGAAAAATTTTCGGGCAGTTGAGAAACCACGTGTTTATTTTTGTCGAACATAGGATAAATAATCCCCTCTGAAACCGTCCATTTACCGAGCACGAACCGTTCATAGAAAACACCGCTGTAAAGTCTTTCATAGCGTTGAATGACATCTTTTGAAAGAGAAGGGTTATCCTGCATAGTAAAATGAAGATAGAGAGCGCATTTTTCATGAGCCTTGCAAATCCATTCTTGATAGAACCAGTGATAAGGGTGCTCAGGATTACAGCTGAACCAGAATTTCGCTCCCTTCACAGAACATCGAGCCATAGCCTGTTCCACGAAGGAGCGAGGCATAAGAGCAACCTCATCAAGGAGTACACCCGCAAGCGTCATACCCTGAATGAGGGAAGCCGAGCCTTCATCCCGACCGCCGAACAAATAGAAGCGGTTGACGTGACCATAAGCGGTCACATCAATGCAGTGTTTGCTAAGGAGTTCTTTGACCTGAAAACCAGAATCTTTGAGAACGGAAACAAGAGGACGAACCACATTTCTTTCAAGGGAAGTAACAGTTTTACCGCAGAGGGCGAAACTTTGCCGGTGGAATTTGACCATTCCCCACATAACAAAGCCGAGCGAAAGGGAGAGCGTTTTTCCGCTTCTGACAGCACCATCACAGATAATAGCATCATAATTTTGATATTGAGGGAGCATCCACCAGCGGAGAACAGAAAGCTGTTTAGAAGAGAAAGAACTAAATTCCATCTTCACCAGCTCCGGCGAGTGCTTCGAGAAGACTTTCAGCGGTTTGAGAGTTTTTACCATTGCAAGCGTAATCATACAACCGTTCGAGAGCCTTTTGGCGGTCGAAAAATTGCACCTCAACACCACCACCCTTGACACGTTTAATAGAGGAGACATTGAAAAGGTTCATTCTTCCGAGAACCTGAACAGAGGGCATTTCATCAGAAAAGACGAGCCTGACAGCATCATTGACTTTTCCGAAAGCGAGTTGTTCAAGCCCATCAATGACCATTTCCGTTTTGGACTTATTTTTTCCATTCATCATCGAAAACCTCCTTTCAGACGGGGGTCAGAAATTGGGAAAAATTTGCATCAGAACATGCAATTCTGAAAAAGTTTTTGAAAAAATAAAAAAACAGCAGACGGATAAAAACACCCGTCTGCTGAAAAGCAGGAAAAATTCCAAATTATCTTAAAGTCAAAAACGGCAGGATAAAGAGATTTTCTTCTTCTGCTGCACTGACAGCGAACCCATTTTCATAATTGACATAAAGGATGTAGGAAACAGAATCGCCGGAATTGAGGTCTCTATAGTAATACTTATAAGCCTCCTGCATACCGTCCGCATTATAATTGACTCTGAGAGGAGCGAACCCGACATAGTGTTGAACCGCTTCAGGGGTCATAATAGTAGTAATCCCTTCCGCAGCCACATGCGCTTTAACTTTGACGCCGTTACCAAATTCTCCCAATTGCTTATAATGATAGAATGTAATTTCAGAGAGAATATCTCCATTTTCTTCTCTTGCAAAAATAACCCATTCTGGAATTTTAACACCGCTGACAGTCGTTGCCTTTTGACTTTCAAAGAGAAGCCCGCCCTGTTCCATAGCGATTTGATTGATACAGGAGAATTCCGAAGAACCGCCCAGTTTCAAGTGAGCACTTTTTTCAGCCGTAGCCTGTTGTTCGCCAATTTGTTGAGAAAGTTTCAAAGCGAATTTTGCGCCGTTGTTTCTCCAGTTGCCATAAATAATAAGCCCAGCAATCACCCCGACCAGAACAAGAATAGCAATCAAAACAACCAAAGTAGACTTGTTGAATTGGGGCATTGAAAACTTTTTAGAGGAAGAAAAATTTTTTCGGGAGCTTTTCTTCCGTTTTTGGGATGCTTTTTTTGCATTGAAAACATCATCCGTTTGTTGTGGCTCATCATGAACAGGTGCTTCATGAACGTCAATAGTTTCATCCATAAAATAAGACCTCCTTTAAGTTAAAATAAAATTATGTCAGAAAGCAATTCCGAAATTCATCCATTCCGCCGAAGAAAAAAGAAATGGAAAGTGTTATCAACCCAGCATACAGAAGAACAGGAATGAGAACAAAAACAGGTTTTTTCTTCCAAGTTTCGCCAATCACATGGAAAATGGAAGGAAAAGCAAGCAAAAACCATAGAACAACTTCAAAATATCCAAGCAAGGTGAAAAGCTTTTTTTCTCCTATCAATTCATGACCGAACCATTTCGCATAGCCGGAAATATTCCCATGAATCCAAACAGCGCAAAGAGGCAATGTAAACGCAGTAACGCACATCCAAATAAAATGCAAAGTATAAATAATTTTCTCCTTCATAAAATCACCTGCCCGAAATAATCCTAAAATTCGCCAAATTCCCTGAATTTTCCCCGATAACAGTCAATCCAATCTTCCGCACCAAATCCCCCAACATTTACCAAAATGAGATGTTCCCAGCGTTCTTGAATAGATTGTCCGTCAAAAATTTTCGCCTGAAAAAGTTCCTCAGCAGTATCAAATTCACAGCCGTCTTGAATGTCGCAATCCCCGACCCAATAAGGCGGAAACTCATTCCCCCTGATACAGCCAATCATATGGTCAAATCGTTTTTTCCCCTCATCATCAAAATAAAATGATGTTTCATCAACTCCAAAGACATCATCATGCTGAAAAGCAAACAACAGCATTTCATACGTAATACCATAATTGGAATTCATAGTGCAATCAATCCTTCTGAAAGCAATTCCTGAACTGCTAACATAATAGAAATTCGGCTGCTATGGTAACTGATACCGCCCTGCATCCAGACGGCGAACGGTTCACGGAGCGGGGCATCAGCGGAAAGTTCAATGGAAGCCCCATTAGTGAAAGCCCCTGCCGCCATAATGACTTTATCATCATATCCGGGCATATCCCAAGGTTCGGGGGTGACATATGCATCAACAGGCGAACCCTTTTGAATGCCCCGACAGAAAGCGCAAAGATTCTCAGCCGAGCGGAGTTCGACAGCGGTCACAATATCGCCCCTGATTGCATCCGCAGAGGGGGAGCAATGAAAGCCCAATTCCGTGAAAACTTCCGAAGCGAGGACAGCAGTTTTCAAGGCATTAGCGACAATATCCGGAGCAAGGAAAAGCCCCTGAAAAAGTTCCCGATTCATACCGAGAGTACAGCCGACTTCCTTTCCTAATCCGACACAAGTCAGCCGATAGGAACAAAGTTCCACAAGGTCAGCCCTTCCGGCAATATAACCGCCAGTTCTGGCGATACCGCCACCAGCATTTTTAATCATCGAGCCAATGATTAAATCCGCCCCGATTTCAAGGGGTTCTTTAATTTCGACAAATTCACCATAGCAATTGTCAACCATAATAATCGCATCTGGATTGACCTCACGGATATTTTGGCATATAATTTCCAGTTCGTCAATGGTAAAAGCCTCACGGAGGGAATACCCCCTTGACCGCTGAATATAAGCAACTTTCGCATTTCTGACAGCATTCCGGACAGCAGAAATATCTGGTTTTCCGTTTTTATCAAGGTCAACAATGGAATAATTGACTCCGAAATCTTTTAAAGAGCCGTCTCCTTTTTTCCCAGAAATTCCGACAACTTCATGAAGCGTATCATAAGGCATCCCAGTTGTAAAGACAATTTCGTCATTCGGACGAAGCACCCCGAACAAAGCCACAGAGAGAGTATGTGTGCCGGAAACGAAATTATGTCTGACGAGTGCATCTTCCGCCCCCAGAACCTGTGCCCACACCTTGTCAAGAACATCACGCCCCAAATCGCCGTACCCGTAACCAGTACTGATACCGAAGCAACTTTCACTGACCTTGTTATCTGAAAAGGCTTTGAGGACTTTTGCAGAGTTAAATCTTGTATTTTGTTCGATTCTGTCGAAAACATGACCGCATTTTTTTTCCGCCTCGCAGATGAGTAATTCAATTTTAGAATCAATTCCAAAAATCTGACTAATTTCCATTATCCAAAAGTCCTTTCATGAGTTGGTTTTCATCCTGCCGGAGTTCGAGAACGAATTCCGTTTCTTTGACAATAAATCCGATTTCCCTGTAAAAGCTTTCCCGAATATCAAGCGCATACAAAACAGCCTCTTTATTGAACTGAGCGAGAAACCACGCAAGCCATCTCAAAAAAGCCCTTGCATGACCCAGTCCACGAGCTTCCGGAAGAGTCGCCACCTGTCCAACTAAAACTTTATCATCAATATCAAACATGATAGTTGCAGTCGTGCTGTTTTTGTAGGTAAACACATGACTGATACCGTGACGGCATCTATGGGAAGTATCTGTCAGCCACAAAGCATAGTCTTGCAAGTTGGGAAAACCAGCCTGCAAAATTTTGTAAACGTCATCAAGAGAGGGATTCATTTCAACGAACTGTTCGACTTCAATCGCCGAAGAATCGGGTTGCAGTTGAAAAGTTGTCCGGTGCAGTGACTGATATTCTGGCAGTTTTTCGGCAAGAATTGCCCTGACAGGCTCATCACATTCGACACGGAACGGCTGATGCATCCGGATAAAAGCAGACAAATCCTCTGCTTCTTCGGGTGCAGAGTTGACAATTAACATGGTACTGTTGAAAATGAGAAGAATGCCATTTTCTCCGACTGTAAAAAATTGACAGAACGGATATTCCAGACCATATGCCTTATACATGGAATACATTTTTCTCCCTCTCCAAGTTTTCCGGAGGAGGTAAGTATTCAATTCAAATTCTTTGGTAATTTGTCTAATCATTCATTCAATATCCTTTCTGTCGTTTTGAGATTAGAATAAATTTTTCAAATAGATAGAATCATTTTCAGTAATCTGCCGGATAACACGGCAAGGATTGCCGACCGCTAAGGAGTGCGCCGGAATATCTCTTGTCACGACACTTCCAGCCCCGATGACACAGCCTTCCCCGATAGTAACACCACCACAGATTTTAACATCAGATGCAATCCAACATCCGTCCCCAATCGTGATAGGTGCGCCGTATTCTAGGTCATAATATGAACCGTCCTCACGTTGTTTGAGATTACGTTCCTCAGCAATGAGAGGATGCAAAGGCGTTAAAATCGAACAATTACACCCAAAAAACACATCATTCCCGACAGTGACAGGGCAAGTATCCAAAATAGTGAGATTGAAATTTGCAAAGCATCTTTTCCCGAAAGTAGTAAATTCGCCATAATCAACATGAATCGGTGCAAGAATATCTGTACCCTCACCGAGATGGGGAAATAATTGTTGTAAAATAGCGGTTCTTTCTTCGGTCTGTCCTTCATGCAGGGAATTGAAATCCATACAAAGGTCATGAGCCTGAACTCTTTTTTCCGCTAAAATTTTATCAGAAGGGTCATAAATCAACCCTTTGAGCATTTTTTCCTGTTCCGTCATTTTGGCAACTCCTTTTTAAAGTTCATGAATTTTGAATAGCATTTTTTCAGCCAACAAATAACTCTGTTCCATATCGCTGATTTGAGCGACAGTAAACGGCGAATGCAGATAACGGCAGGGAATAGAGATTGCCATAGTCCTTACACCATCTCTTGAAACGTGAACCGAGCCCGCATCATTACCGCCGGCGATTCTGGTTTTAGTCTGACAAGGGATATTCAATTTTTCAGCCTCTTCAAAAGCCATACGGAACAATTCCTTGTCATAAATTGTCGCCCTGTCCATGAAGGAAACGACTGCACCGCCACCCAGACGGC
>OCVV012866935.1_pt1 | contig 11588 bp, 9 predicted proteins | sample 1539721 | NCBI WGS metagenome assembly OCVV01 (sample SAMN02144230, study PRJEB22623) | gut metagenome | biome: sheep rumen | host: Ovis aries | place: New Zealand | reverse complement strand
AGAATACTCAAACTCGGTCTTGTTTCCCATCGATTGGAAATCTTCAACATTCATGGTGAGCGAATAGATGCGTTCCACACCAGGATGGAAAGCATCGCGCTCCAGTTCCTGATGGGCAAAGAGCAAGATGAGCAGCACGAAGGTCAGACTCACGGAGAGTCCCACCACATTCACAAAGGTATAGACTTTGTTGCGGGATAAGAAACGGAGATAGGAGATTAGACCCAACAGACCCACCCCCTTACCCCTCCCTGTGAGGGAGGGGAGTAAATACCTCTGCCGATGAGATGATTCTTTAGATTTTTCTTTCATATATATCATATATAAACAAAAAAAACATTGCCAAGTAACAATTCCCCTCCCTCTCAGGGAGGGGTAAAGGGGAGAGTCCCAGTAACCACTCCCCTCCCTCACAGGGAGGGGTCGGGGGTGGGTCCCTTTATTCTTGCTTAATGCTCTCCACAGGATTGGCGTTGGCAGCGTGCCAGCTTTGGAGGAAGACGGCAAGGAAGGAGGCGAGGGCGGTGATGAAGATGGCGAGGGTATAAATCCACCATGAGAGGCTGATGCGGTAACTGAACTGCGAAAGCCAGTCATTACCTATATAATATATAATAGGTAGGGCGATGATGGCGGCGATGCCTACGTAGAGCATGAACGAGCGCACCAAGCGGATGAGCACCTGTCGGCTCTTGGAACCAAACACCTTCCGCACCGCTATCTCGCGCCGACGCTGCTGAATGTAGTACGTGCTCATGGCGACAAGTCCAAGCAGGGAAATCAGCAGTGCCACAATGGTGAACACCGTGACGATGCGCTGTGCATTGACATGGCTCTGAAAATTTAAACGCACATACTCATCCATGAACATGCAGTTCTCTCCCATCTCCATGTGGAAATGCTTTTCGTATAGTTCCCCTATCTGCTGCACCGTCTTCACCATGCCCGTGCCGTTCAGCTTGGCAATCACGCACGTAGCCCATTCGCGGGCTGGATTCTGGTCGGTGATGGCAACAATGATAGGCAAGCTTTCTTCCGTCATGATGTGTCCAGCCTTGAAGCCCTTGATGATACCACTCACAGGCATGAGTCGGTCTGTAGAATTCCAATCACCAAACTGAGGAGGATAGTAGAACTCCGTGGCATCGGGAGCCAAACCCTGTGCTTCTAAGACCGATGGGGTGACGTAGTATTTCGGATAGCCATCCACCTCTCCATACTCCTTCAGCGGCTTGATGTCGAGCACACGCATGAAGACGGTGTCGCCCATATAGCCATTGAAGGACTGAGGGAAATATTTGCCATCGGGACCTTTCACGGATTGCATGAAGCCCTGCGTGACAGGAGGCGCATCACATGCCGAGGCACAAACCACGCCTGGCAACTGGCGCACTTCGCCCAAGAACGCCGTCACGTCTTCTCCGTCCAAGAAGATTTGAACCACGTTCTCCTTGTCGTAGCCCAACGGTGCATTCACAATGTGGCGCATCTGGAGCCACATCGTCAGGCTCACGGCTATGAGCGTGATGGAAATCACGTTCTGCACCGTGATGAACAACTTAGAGAAAAGCATCTTTGTTCGTCTCGTAATCGTTCCTCGCACCACCTCTATGGGTTGCACCTTGGCGATGTAGAGACTTGGGAAAAGTCCTGTGACCACACCCACCACGACAACAAATAACACGAGCAACAGCACCATGACAGGAGTAGCAAACAGTTGCGACAAGTGGAGCGTGATGGGATCATAGACCGAGTGATAGAGAAGGCGACTGGCAATGGGTAGCAAGGCATAGGCAATCCACAATGCCACCACCATGCAGAACAAACTCAGCAGAACGCTCTCGCTCAGGATGCGCCAAGTGACCTTCTTCTTGTGTTCGCCTAATAAGCGGCGCATCGCCATCTCGCGCATACGGAAAGTGCTCTGCGCAATGGTCAGGCTCACATAGTTCATCATGGCAAAGAGCAAGAGCACAAAGCCCGTGATGAGAAGAATGCGCACCAGCCGAGCATCACCATTACGAGTGGAAGGACTTATGACGTTGCTCATCATGTAGTAGTCCTTCAGCGGAATCAGCTTGATGTGCTCCCCTCGACCCATGCCCCGATAGACAGTCCTGTTCTCCAGCAATCGCTGCATGTCGTCGATTTTGCTGTTCAAGTCGGCATGGGGTTTCGTCATGATGAAAATACTCTGAGCGTATGCACCAATGTCCTCCTTCCCGAAACAGTCATTCATGATCATTGTGCCAGGCACATCGAGCGGCATCACCATGTCAACTTGCCAGAACGACGTGCGCTCGAAATCGCGAAACACACCGCTCACCGTGAGTTCCAATCCACCGTCCATCACACGGACCGTCTGCCCAATGGGGTATTCCTGTCCGAAAAGCAAACGAGCCATGCTTTCGCTCAGCAGCACTGTGTTGGCTTGCGGAAAGAGGCGAGCCGTGTCGCCCAAGAGAATCTGAAAGTCGAACATCTGGAAGAAGTCGTCTTCCGTGTAGAGAACGTGGACTTCCTTCTTGCGGGTGTCGTCGAGCATCATGTTGCTATAGGCAATGCCCGTGGCGCAGGTGCGCTCAATCTCAGGGAAGTTGTCGCGCAGCACCTGTTCGATGCTCCAGTGGTTGGCTGTGATTAAACCATTGCCATCATTGCGGTTCATCGCCAGCATATAGATGCGGTCGGCATTCCGATGCCAGCGGTCTGTGGTCCATTCGTACCAAACGTACAGACCAATCATAATGACGAAAGCCAAGCTCACCGAGAGCCCCACCACATTGACGGCTGTGTAGCCTTTATTTCGAGAAAGAAAACGAAGATAGGTTTTCATAGGGAAATGAAAAATTAAGAATGAGGAATGAAGAATGTGACTATGGGGAAAGAAGTTCATGGAGTGGTTTTGATTGTGCAATCAGTGGTTTTGATTCTACAATCAGTGGTTTTGATTGTAGAATCAAAACTTTTCCACGAAGAATTTTTCCCTTAATCGACAAATTCTGTACGGAAACGGTCAAACAAAGTCGCCCACGCTTTCCACAATTTGTCCGTCGAAGAGGTTGATGATGCGCGAAGCGTAGGCAGCATCGTGCTTGGAGTGGGTGACCATGATGATGGTTGTGCCCTCAGCGTTGAGTTCCTGCAAGAGTTTCATCACTTCTTCGCCGTTCTTAGAGTCGAGGTTACCCGTAGGTTCGTCGGCGAGAATCATGCCAGGATGAGAAATGACAGCACGGGCAATGGCGCACCGCTGCTGCTGACCGCCCGAAAGCTGCTGAGGGAAGTGGGTGGCGCGATGGCTCATATCCACTCGTCGCAGAATGTCTGCCACACGCTGTTTGCGCTCCTTGGATGGCACGCCGAGATAGATGAGCGGAAGTTCCACGTTCTCCTCCACGGTGAGTTCGTCAATGAGGTTGAAACTCTGGAACACGAAGCCGATTTCCCCTTTTCGCACATCGGTTCGCTGGCTTTCCTTCAGGCTGCCCACGTCTTTTCCGTTGAGCAGGTAGGTGCCCGAAGTGGGATTGTCGAGGAGACCGAGGATGTTGAGCAGGGTGGATTTGCCACAGCCCGAGGGACCCATGATGGCCACAAATTCTCCGTCGTTGACCGACAGCGATACACCGTTGAGGGCTGTGGTCTTCACAATTTCAGCATAGAATACTTTGGTGATGTCTGTTAGTGTAAGCATAAGATTATTAATATAAATGTGATTTTATTATTTAGGAAAGAAATTAGAATAATTAGAATAATTTTATCAGAAATAATATGTTTTTTTGTTACTACTCCCCTCTCCCTTTGGAGAGGGGTTGGGGGTGAGGCCAGGTTTGGGGGTGAGGCTTTTTTCTATTTGATTGTCAGCATTTCCCTGTTCTTGAAAGCCTCGTAGCCACTGGTGATGACTTGTTCGCCTGGTTCGAGTCCTTCAAGGACTTCGTAGAACTTCGGGTTCTGGCGACCGATGCGGATGTTGCGGCGATAGGCATGGCGACCATCGGCATCGAGCACGAACACCCAACTGCCACCTGTGACGGAGAAGAACGTACCTTTGGGAATGAGAGTGGCTTGCTTCGACTCGCCCAACTGCAAGTCGAGGTAGTAGGTCTGTCCGTTGCGGATGCGGTCGGGACGCTTGCCGTGGAACAAAAACTCTACGCGGAAGGAGCCGTTGCGCACTTCGGGAAACACCTTGCGCACACGCAGCTGGTAGCTTTGTCCGTTGCGCTCGTAGTTGGCGATGAGCCCTGGTCGCACGCGGTCGATGTAGTGCTCATCCACGCTTGCAATGACCTTGTAGTCGGAGAGGTCGTTGAGCTGCCCGATTTTGCTGCCAGCCCCCACGTTCTGCCCCAGCTCCACATCGAGCAAGCCGATTTCGCCGTCGGCAGGGCTGCACACGTTGAGCTTTGCCTTTCGCTCACGGATGAGAACGAGGTTCTGGCGCATATTGTCGAGGTTTTCGCGCAGTTGCTCCACTTGCGAGGAACGGTAGATGCTGTCCTGGTCGAGGCGCTGGAGGATGAGCCGCTGCTTCTTCTTGGCAAGCTGGTATTCCTCCTTGGCTTGCAGGTATTCCTCGCGGGTGTTGAGCTGTTCCTTGAAGAGCCGTTCCTGCTGCTGGAAGCTGCGCTGCTTGCGGCTCACGTCAAGGTCAAGTTGGAGAAGTTCCTGACGGTTGTTGAGTCGGTCTTGCTCCATCGTAATTTGCGTGTTGCGGAGGAAGTTCTGCTTCTCGGCAAGATTGGCTTCGGCATTGAGGATTTCGAGGTCGAGATGGGCGTTGGAGAGTCGGATGAGGACATCGCCTTTCTTCACTCGTGCCCCTTCCTCCACCACTCGCTCCATGACGATGCCGCCTTCCTGCGGACAGATTTGGATGGTGGAGATGGGTTGCACCTGTCCATCGAGACGGACGAAATCGTCGAATCGCCCTGTCTGTACCAGTCCGATGTTGAGGTTCCGACGTTCCACGGTGAGTGTCTTGCCGATGTCAGAGAAGGAGAGCCAGATGCAAGCACCGATGAAGAGGACGATGGCTGCGATATAGGGAGCAAAGCGACGTAGCTTGCTTTTGGGTTCAAGAGGTGTATCCATATTGCTTGAGTGTTCTTTTTTTCAGAATCAAAAGGAGGCGTTGCTGAAGAAGGCTGATGCGCGTCTGCTGAAGGGTGCGGACAGCCGTTTGGAGATGCAGGAAGGAGGAAAGCCCTTCCTCATACTGACGCAGGATGACCTGCTGGGCGATGCTGTCGGCAAGGAGTTTCTGCTGGTATTTTTCGATTTCCTTTTGGCAAGCCTCCACGTCGAGACAAGCCTTTGTGCAGTCGATTTGCAGTTGTCGCAGGGTTTCTTCCTGTTCCCATCGGGCAAGGGTGAGTTCGCGCTTGCTGCGACGGAGAGAACTGACTCGCGAGAGTTGGTCCCAGAGGGGAATACTGATGCCCGTACTAATGGACGAGCCCAAATTGTCGTGCCATTGCTTGCCGAAGCGCGTGGGTTCTACTCCTTTTTCAAAGCTGCGGTGGTAACCCGTACTCACTCCCCCACTGATGGACAGCGAAGGGAAGAAGGATGCCCGCGCCTGTTTGACTGACAGCTCTGCACTCTTCACTCGCATACGAGCTGCCACGGCTATGGGATGAGTGTTGGTGAATGAAGAATGAGGAATGAAGAATGAAGAATCGGCTTCGCCCAATGAAGAATGGACTTCGTCGAATGAAGAATGGGCTTCGCCGAATGAAGAATCAAGAATGAAGAATGAAGAATCTATTTTACTCTGCTCATGGGATGAGTTATTTTCATTATTCATTCTTAATTCTTCATTCTTCATTTTCCTTTCTTCATTCTTAATTCTTAATTCTTCATTTACACAGCCCATCGTTTTCTTCAAGTCGAGCATGGCTTGCTTGTATTGGTTCTCACATTGCAAGCAGGAGAGTTCGTCTTCAGCCACTTGCGACTCGGATTGGGCGATGTCGGATTTTCCTTTCAGTCCCAACTCCATCTGCACTTGCACTTTGCGCAGTAGCGCACGGCTGTCGTTCAGCTTCTGCTGATACAACTGCCGACTCTCTTGGTAATAGAGTGCGTTGATGTATGCCTGAATCACTTGCAGTTCCACGACGATGCGCTGACGTTGCAGTTCGTTGAGCTGACGCTGCTTGTTGAGTTTTGCTTCGCGCAGGGCGATGATGCTTCGTCCGCCGTCCCACAAGGTCATGCTGGCACTGAGGCTGAAGCCCGTGTTGAGATAGTTCACTGTGTTGTAGATGTTGGTTTCGGGGTCGATGCTGCGTCCCCAACTCAGACTCCCGCTCGTGCCAGCGCCGATGGTGGGTGTGAAGGCAAGCTTGCTCTGCACTTCTTGGTCGCGAGCCGCCACAATTTGCAGGTTCTGCTGACGGATGACATGGGCATGTTGCAGGGCATAGTCGATGCAGTCGTCCATCGTCCAAACCTTCTGTGCCAGGATGTCACTGGAGAAGAAAAAACTGAGTAGAATAATGAAGCATCTCATGACGGTTTTCTTTTTTTCTTGACGCAAAATTAGAGGGATTCACCATCATGCGCAAATTTTTCATGTTGTCGGCAGTGAGATTGTCAAATTTTTGGACACTTTCCTGTCCAATTATTTGACAGTTTTCATTTTTCACCTCCGTTTCTTGTGCATTCGAGGATGTTTTTTTACTTTTGCCATTGATAAAAATAATGAAGAATGAAGAACAACGGAAAAAACGGAAAATGAACGGAAAAACGGAAAAGATAGTTTTTGTTTGTTTCATCTGATGATTTCTCAGAAAAGAATAATTTCCGTTTTTCCGAAAAGTTTCCGTTTTTTCCGTTGTTATTCTTCATTCTTAATTAAAGAAGCCATGACCTACGGAACTCTCTTGGCGGTGGACGACAACCCCGCCATTCTCACAGCATTGCGATACTGCCTAAGCGGTACGTTCGACACCATCCTGACGCTCACCTCGCCACAAGACATACTGGTGACGATGGCAACGGAGGAAATCACGATGGTGATACTCGACATGAACTTCTCGACGGGTGTGAACTCGGGACAGGAAGGCTTGTTTTGGCTCAGTACCATTCGCAAGCACCATCCCGACGTGCCCGTGGTGCTGCTGACTGCCTACGGAGACATCCAGTTGGCGGTGAGGGGGCTGAAAAGCGGTGCGGTGGATTTCATCACCAAACCGTGGGACAATGCGGAACTGGTGGGAAAACTCATCGGACTATTGGAACAGAAAAACGAAATGGCTACGCTCGACGAAATGGAGGCTGAACACATTCGCCTCGCCATCGACCGCAGCAAGGGAAACCTCACCATCGCCGCCAAACTGCTCGGCATCTCAAGGCAAACACTCTACAACAAGATGAAGAAACTATAAACACGAAATGCCTTCATGTATATCACACTTATCATCATAGCCATTGCCTTAGTGTTTTATCTGCTGTGGAAGCATCAGCGCAAACTGAAACTGCGGGCTTACTTGATGACGGAATCCATTCGGAACCGCGACTTCTCGTTCCGTCTCAGTTCGAAGGGACTACTGCCAGGGGAACGCGCCATGCAGGAAAGCCTCTACGACATGGGGCAGGAAGTGCGGAAACTCGTGAACCAAAACGAGGTGGAATCGTGGGAAAAACTGACGCGGGTGCTCACGCACGAAATCATGAACTCGGCTGCCCCCATCGCCAGCATCGCCAGCAGTATGCTCCAACGGCAGGACGTGGTGGGCACACCCTTGGAGGAAGGCATCCGCGCCATCCACTCCACCGCTGCCCGCCTCAACTCGTTCGTGGAGAACTATCGGAAAATGTCGGAAGGGCACAAAGCCATGCCTGAGAATGTGGAACTCTCGTCGTTCGTGAAGAACCTGACTGCGCTCTATCCCGACTTGAGTTGGAGCGTCAAAGTGCCGAACGAATGCATGGTGCGAACGGATGCCTCGATGCTGCACCAAGTGCTGGTCAACATGATTAAAAACGCGGTGGAGGCTGATGCCAAAAGGGTGGAACTGCGTGTGGAGAAAACGGAAGATGTTCCACGTCAACATCTGCGCCCCACCGAAACGGGAACTCCCAACCATGTGAACATCATCGTGAGCAACGACGGCAAACCCATTCCTCCTCATGTGCGCTCCTCGATGTTCGTGCCTTTCTTCACCACGAAAGTCACAGGTCGCGGCATCGGCCTTTCCCTCTCCCGCCAATTCATCGTGAAGCAAGGCGGCATCCTCGAACTCATGGACACTCCGATACCAAGCTACGTGAGCAGCTTCAGGATTGGGATTTGAAGGAAGAGAGAGTCAACAACCTTTAGCTCGGCGAAGCCAAATGAACACAAATCTTCACAAAAGCTTTTGAAAAAAGAAAAAACAATGATTATTTACGAAAAATTTACGGTTAATTTACGGTCATTTATGTTTTGTCTTAACATGAATGGTCGTAAATTAACCGTAAATTTTTCGTAAAAAACATCAACTTCGTCTTGATTGAACTGATTAGTCTGATTAAAAGGACGATCCATCCTTCCTTCGACAACAACCAGATTAAGACGAAGCCGATGTTTTTCTCTTATTGATTCAGAATTGTATTGACCAAGATGACAACATCAGTGATGTCGATGACACCATCGTCGTTCATATCGCCTTTTAGATACGATGGGGGAGTTTCGCCAGGCACAGTAATCTGGAATGTTGCATCGCTCAGTTTGCTTTGCACACCAGCGGATGTGGTGAATACTTGTGAAGTGACAGATGCTTGCTTTGTTCCGCTGCTAACAGATTCGTCCGCTGCCAATGTGACGTAAACCAGCGCACCCGATTCACCATATAAGGAGGCATTCGTTAACGAAAAGGATAGAAAACGGTAGTTGCCTGAACTGATTTCCGTCACAGTGAGTGTTTGGTCATCTATACGCTCATCATTCAAGCGGTAGATGTATTTACCTTTGTTATTCTTGGCGATGGAAAAACCTTCGGGTAAAACCAAGTTGAACTGAAATGCTGAGTATTCCGCATCGGGATTCACCAGTTCTATTGCCACTTCTTTCGTTTCGCCTGCTGCCATGGTCACGTCGCTGACAGTTACGTTGTCAGCATGAGCCTTGCCCGCCAATGCGAGCAAGGCACCAAGTGCTATCAGTTTGATTGTTTTCATTTGATTAGTTGTTTTTTGCCATTAACGATGTAGATACCCTTGCCAAGACCTCTGAAGTCATTTGTTTGTTTGCGCACAGAAGTTCCGTCAACAGAATATATGTCGAAAGCTTCTTTCGAAGCAATGTCTGCGATGCCTGTTGTCAGTCCACTCAGCGCATCGAACCATTTCTCTTCATGACGACTGGTGACAAAGAGGATGTCTTCAAGCTCAACGATTCCCTTGCCATTCACAAGTAGGTCAGCCACTGAACCATGATCGCCCAAGAAGGTTTCATTGCTCAGTGAATAGATGATGACTTTGTAGATATTGTTGCCCATGTCAGTGCAAACTACGTGGTGGTTATCTGCACGCTCACCATTTGCCACAACGCTTTCCAATGTCTGTCCTTCTGCCAATCGAAGATTGAACTGGCAAGCCACATACTCAGCTTGGTTATCCAAATTCAGAGAGAGGGCTTGCCCATTCTGTGAAAGTGTGAGATAATCATTAGCTGTCGTTACTCTTGGTGTGTGAACCCTTGGTGCAACCTCGTTGCTACCTTCTTCCATAATGATAGACACAACGAGTACAATATCTGTCACGTTGATTTCACCATCATTGTTCAAGTCAGAAGCCTGTTCCACGAATTGAGCAGTTGGAGTTTGCATGATGTAGTTGACAATTTCCACAATGTCAGTCACGTTCACTTCACCATCGCCATTAGCATCGCCAGGGATGATGTTCTTCACCTCGATGTTGAAATAAGTGCTTGCAAGTTTTCTTTGCGTTCCATCCACAGCAGTAACAACAATGTCGGTCAATTGTCCTTCGTAAACACCATCAGCGATGCCGTCAGCTACTTGCAATGATAATTTGAGGATGGCTCCTTCGTTGTCCTCGATGATGCCCTTCGTCAGTGAGAAGCTGACAATGCGGTAGGTGTTATCGCCAGTCTTTGAAACTGTAAGGTTTTGGCTTTGGTCTTCGTAGCGGTCGGTTTTGGTTACAATGTACTTGCCTTTCAAGTTTTTAGCCAAGCTAACTCCTGTAGGCAGAACGATGTCGAACTGGTATGCAGTGACGTCAGTCCATGTGTTATTGAACAGAATCTCTGTTTCCACGGTGTTGTTAGCTTTCAAGGTTACGTTGTTCATTGTCAACGTGTTGTTGAGTGCCTCTTCATCGAGAATCGTGAGTACACCATTCACGCAAGTGATGTCGTAATTGTTGGCTTCTGCTCCATAAACAACGATGTCATACGTTCCAGCAGGGCTATCAGCCGTAGCATCAGTTTGAACTATTGGCGGAATGGTCAGCACACTCTCGTCTTCTCCCAAAACGAAACCTTCGTATTTCAGCGTGAATTCAGGATTTTCGTCACCTAAGAGCTTTGAAATGCTCTGTGCCGTAATGGTTAAAGGAACTTTTGACACTGTCAAAGCAAATGCCTTCTCGAAAGCCTTATAATCGCTGTTTCCGTCTTGAGTTGCAGTAACACTTGTTGTGCCAGCTTTGTGGATTGTCAGTACATTGCCGTTGATGCTTGCCACTCGGCTATCGCCAATGGTCCATGTCAACGTCAAGCCTTCGTTCGTCTTCTCAGGCAACTGATAGGTCTCATCACCATATTGCATAGCTGGTATTTCAGCGAAATCAAGAGTCTGCGACTGCTTGTCCACGTTGATTGTCAGGTCTGGGAAACCAGTGGCAGCGTTCATGTACCAAGTGTTTGCAAAGTCCCATCCCAATTCGGAATAGACAGACTGAGTCTTCAACTGAGTCAAAGTCTTTCCTGTACCGTTCATGATGTCGTCATAAACTCTCTGTGCAACATCGTTGACAGACACCTGCATGGTTTTCAATGCGTAGTTGTCTTCTGTCTCTGGAGCAGGCGCATTGTTCTTGATACCACCAAGAATACGTTGTCCGTATCCACCACCCTGTTGCACTTGCTGCGATTCGTAGGTCACGTCAATCTTGTTGTTGGCAGCCACACAATTGCTGACAGTGGCATCGGCACCATCGTTGTAGCCAACCACTCCTGCGCCATAGTTGTTGCTAAAGATGTTGCCATCAGCAAAGCAATGGCTGACTGTGCCATAATTGTAAGACACGATACCAGCTGCTGCGTATGGAGAATGAAGTTCTACGGAACTCTTGCAGTCGCTGACTGAACCACCAGCATTCAAGGTGCCGACGATTCCACCCACTTGCGATGTGGCACCCGTAGCTGTCAAAACGCCACTTGTTTGGCATTGCTCAATCGTTGAATTGGTCAAACCAGCCACACCACCAATGCTAGCGTTTGCTCCACTTGCATTGACATTTCCGTCTATCACTAAACATTGCTTGATAGTTCCGTCTGTAGAAGAACCTACAATGCCACCCACATTGTTAGTACCTGTTACTTTGCCTGTCACTTGGCAATTAAT
>OCVV011311598.1_pt1 | contig 11589 bp, 6 predicted proteins | sample 1539721 | NCBI WGS metagenome assembly OCVV01 (sample SAMN02144230, study PRJEB22623) | gut metagenome | biome: sheep rumen | host: Ovis aries | place: New Zealand | reverse complement strand
TTTTTGCGCGGATTGAACGTGAAGGGGGGCATCCCTTCGCCCTCCCCCCTTCACAATCCCCCCATGCGTGTCCAAGCGTTGCCGCATAGGCGAAGGTTTGTCGACAGTCTGAAACACGCCCCACGAAGCTGGGGCGTGTTTTTCTTTGAATGGGAAATGAGCGTTGCCTTTTTCCGCCTTACTGTGGTATCATATTTCACGGAAAACAGCGGAAGAGGGTGGAAACCATGTCCTCCTGGAACGATGATCTTTCCCTTGCCTGGAAAAACGATATTCGCTTTCTCCAGCTCCTGAGCGAGCTTTCCGGCCTATCGGCAGCCCTCTGGCTCACCGGCAGACCGGTGACAGAGGCTTCCTGGACCAGCGGCCCAAAGGGGGTGCATCCCTGCCTCTCCCATGAGCCCCTGCGACGCGCCCTGGAGGAAAACTGCAAAAAGGAGCGCTCCAGCATCTATTTTGAAGATGACCAGGTGATCTACGCCATCCTGCCCATCGGCAGCTTTTCCCTGGCCATCGGCCCCGCAGCGATCTGGACGGCCTCGGAGGACTTTCCCCGGAGCTATGCCGAGAGTCACGGCTGCGGCGAAGTCCTGCCCATTCCCAGGCGGGATCTGAGCGAGCTGAGCCGGTATCTGGAGCTGGCTTATCTCCACTTTAACGGCTCTGCCCTCCCCCGGGAGGCGATCTCCGTCACCACGGAGATCCTGGAGACCTGGCAGAAGGCCGGGGACCTGGAGAAATACCAGCTGGAGCAGTCGGAGCATGACCGGAGCCATGAGATCGGTGTGGAATATGAAAATCAGCTGCTGCGCCTGGTGGAGAGCGGGGATATCACCGCCCTGAAGGCGATGCTCTCCGGCCCGACTCCGGATTACGCGGAAATCACCTCTTTCTCCGAAGAAGAGGAAAAGGCCAGCGAATACCTGGTGGTGTCCGTTATCACGCTGATGACCCGCGCCGCCGTGGCGGGCGGCGCCCCGCTGGAGGCCGCCCACGAGCTGGGGGACGTGTACCTCAAGCGCCTGGGCGAGGCGGTGCTGAAAAAGGAGCCCTTTCTGGGCCTTTCCTACAACGCCATGATGGAGTTTGCGGAGCTGGTAAGGCGCAGCAAGGAGGAAAAGAGCGGCCTTTCCTATGTGGAGGCCTGCAAGGCTTATATCGAAAAAAACCTGCGCAAGAATCTGCAGGTGGGGGACATCGCCCCCGCCATCGGCCTGAGCCGGACCTATCTCTCCCGGCTATTCCACCAGGCGGAGGGGATCACCGTGCAGCAGTATATCCAGAAGGAAAAGTGCCGCCATGCGGCGCGGATGCTGCAGTACTCCGACTATTCCATCGCCCAGATCGCCCAGTACTTCGGCTTCTCCTCCCAGAGCTATTTCGGCGCCTGCTTCCAGACCTGGTACGGCATGACTCCCAACGCCTACCGAAAAAAGAAACAAGGCTGATCCTCTGAACGGCAGGGTGAATTCCTTACACCGTTGACAGAATTGGCACATCCTTTATAGAATGAAGGCAGCTCCTCTGTTACAATGATCCTGCAGACTGGGAAAAGCCTGCAAATCGATCATAACAGAGGAGCTGACATTATGGCCAGAATATTTGCCCCCACCAGCCCGGAGATCACAGAATGGGAAAAGAAACATATGGAGAGCGTCCGGCGGATCGCCGCAGAGGGTATGGTCCTGTTGGAGAACAACGGCGTTCTTCCCCTGAAGGCCGACGGCAGGGCGCTGGCCCTGTACGGAAACGGCGTGCGGAGGATGGTCAAGGGCGGCACCGGCTCCGGCGACGTCAACTCCCGTACCATCGTCAATATCGAGCAGGGACTGGAGGACGCGGGCTTTTCCATCGCAACCAAGCCCTGGCTGGACCGCTTCGACCAGGCCTGCGCCGATTACGGCGCCGGGTATATGGCCGAATTCCAGGCCATCCTGCAGGAAAAGGGCTTTGCCGGGGTGAACTGGGCCCTGGAAAATCCTTACCGTGACCCGGATGCGCCGGTGATCACGCAGGAAGATCTGGCGGGCACGGACCAGAATCTTGCCCTCTATGTGATCGCGCGCACCTCCGGCGAGGGCGCCGACCGGAAGCTGGCGCCCGGAGACTATGAGCTTTCCCGGAGGGAGATCGAAAATCTCAGAACTTTGACTTCTTATTATGAGCACACCGTGGTCATCCTCAATGTGGGCGGTGTGATCGACACCAAATTCCTCCGCAGCCAGAAAGGCGTGGACGCCGTCCTGCTCATGAGCCAGCCGGGCTGCGCGGGCGGCTATGCGCTCTCGGACGTGCTCACCGGCAAAGTGACGCCGGACGGGCGTCTCACCGCCACCTGGGCGGAGAACTATGCCGACTACCCCTCGGCGGAGTCCTTCAGTTATCTCAGCGGTGATCTGGACGATTCGTACTATAACGAGGGTATCTATGTGGGCTACCGCTGGTTTGACAGCTTCGGCCTCAACCCGGCCTATCCCTTCGGCTTTGGCAGATCGTATACCGACTTTGCCCTGAATGTCAGAAGGACGGAGATCTGCGGTGAATCCATCCGGGTCACCGTCGACGTCAGGAATATCGGCGACAGACACGCCGGGCGTGAGACCGTGCAGGTCTACGTCTCCCAGCCTCAGGGGAAGCTGGAGAAGCCCTATCAGGTGTTGGCGGGCTTTGCCAAGACAAAGGAACTGGCTCCGGGGCAGGAAGAGACCGTGGAAGTGCAGTTCCCCGTCCGCTCGCTTGCCTCCTATGACGAGGAGCGGGCGGCCTGGGTGCTGGAAGCGGGAAACTACTACATCCGCGTCGGCACCCATTCCCGCGACACGCATATCGCCGCTGCGCTTGCGCTGGATGAGACCGTCGTCACCGAGCAGCTGCAGAACAAGATCCGGCCCGACTGCGAGCTGAACCTTGTTCACGCAGATCCTGACAAATGCTATACCTATCTCTCCGAAGCCGCAGAAAAGACAAATGCCCTCCTGCTGGAGATCATCCCGGCCACCATTCCCACCCGGACGGTGGATTACAGCGCCGAGGCTGAGGAGATGCACACAGAAAAAACCGAAGCAGTCACACTCAGCGACGTGCTGGAGGGGAGGGCCGCGCTGGAGGACCTGATCGCCCAGCTCTCCGTTGAGGAGCTTGCAGCCCTTGTCGTCGGCGCGGAGCGGGGCGGCCTGGGCAGCGTCTCCACTGTGGGCGCGGCCTCCGGGGCGGTCCCCGGCGCGGCGGGGGATACCAGCATGGAGCTGGCCGACAGCCGCGGCATCACCAATCTGGTACTGGCCGACGGCCCCGCTGGCCTGCGCCTGTCCAAGTCCTTTGTGAGCGACGGGGAGGGCAATGTGATCCCGGGCCTTGGAGAAAGCTCCTTCGGCAATCTCTTTGAGATGCTGGGCGTGCCTGCGGCACAGCGGCCGGAGGGCTCGGTAGATCACTATCAGTACTGCACCGCCATCCCCATCGCCGCCATGTTGGCCCAGACCTGGGACCCCGCCGCCATCGAGGAGGCAGGCGACATGGTGGGCGCGGAGATGGAGCAGTTCGGCGTGGACCTGTGGCTGGCCCCCGGCATGAACATCCACCGCAATCCCCTCTGCGGGCGAAACTTTGAATACTATTCCGAGGATCCCCTCCTCTCCGGCCTCTGCGCCGCAGCCGACACCCGGGGCGTGCAGCGCCATCCGGGCCGGGGCACCACCATCAAGCACTTTGCGCTGAACAACCAGGAGGATAACCGCATGCACTGCAGCTCCCGCTGCAGCGAGCGGGCCCTGCGGGAGATCTACCTGAAGGGCTTTGAGATCGCCGTGAAGGAATCCCAGCCCCTGGCGCTCATGACCTCCTATAACCTGATAAACGGCATCCACACAGCCAACCACAGAGAGCTGCTCACCGACATCCTGCGCTGCGAATGGGGCTTCAAAGGCCTTGTGATGACCGACTGGGGCACCACGGAGGAAAAGTCCGGCTTCAAATACGGCTCGTCCAACGCGGCGCTCTGCGTCAAGGCGGGCAACGACCTGACCATGCCCGGTTCCCAGGCAGACGTGGACGCCATCGTGAACGCCGTGGGGAAGGACCTGACGCTGGCGGAGCTGCAGACCTGTGCCAAACGGATCCTGGATCTGGTGCTCCTGCGCGCAAAACTGCAATCAATTGACTGCCGATAAACGAAAAATGACGGGAGGAAAAGCTATGCACATGAATGAGTATGAAAAAGAACATGCCTCTTTTGTCCGCAGCCATGGCGCGGAGTGCACCGTACTGCTGCGATCCGACGGGTCCTTTCCCCTGGAAAAGCCCTGCCGGATCGCCCTGTACGGCAGCGGCGCAAGGCTGACCATCAAGGGCGGCACCGGCTCGGGCGAAGTGAACTCCCGCTATGCCGTCTCCATTGAGGAGGGCCTGGAGGCCGCGGGCTTTACGCTGACGACCAAGGCCTGGCTGGACGGCTATGACAAGGCTCGGGCCGAGGCCAAGGCTGCCTTCATGAAGGCCTTGAAGCAGGAGGCCAAGGAACGGCACCAGAACGTGATGCTCATCTCCATGGGCCGCACGCCGGACGAGCCGGAATATACGCTGCCCCTGAACGGCGCGGGAGATACCGCCGTGTATGTGCTCTCCCGCATCTCCGGCGAAGGCGCGGACCGGGACGGCGTTCCCGGCAACATCCTGCTGTCCAATACGGAGATCCGGGATATCCTTGCCTGCAGCGAGCAGTACAAGCGCTTCCTGCTGGTGCTCAACGTGGGCGGGCCGGTGGACCTGAGTCCCCTGGAGAAGGTAAAGAACATTCTGATCCTGTCCCAGCTGGGCACAGAGACCGGGCATATCCTGGCGGATATCCTGCTGGGAAAGCAGAACCCCTCCGGCAAGCTGACCACCACCTGGGCCGCCTGGAAGGATTACCCGACTCTGGGCGAGTTCGGCGAAAAGAACGATACCCGCTACAAAGAGGGTATCTATGTGGGCTACCGCTACTTTGACAGTGCCGGGATCATGCCCGCCTTCCCCTTCGGCTTCGGCCTGTCCTACACGAAGTTTGCCCTGGGCAAGGCTTCGGCCGCACTCTCCGGCGACAGCGTCACGGTGAGGGTACCGGTGAAAAACACCGGCGCTCGCGCCGGGCGGGAGGTTGCCCAGCTCTATGTCTCCATCCCGGCGGGCAAGCTGGACGAGCCGTATCAGGTCCTGGCGGCCTTCCGAAAGACCGGCGAACTGCAGCCGGAGCAGGAGGAGACAGTCGAGCTCTCCTTTGCCCTGCGGGATATCGCCCCTTATGATCCGGAGACGGCAAGCTACATCCTGGAGGCGGGGGACTATCTGCTGCGTGTCGGCAATTCCAGCCGGGACACCACCCTCTGCGCCGCGGTGCGCGTGCCGGAGACCCTCACGGTGCTGCATGCCAAAAACGTGCTGGACCGCCCGGACTTTGAGGACTGGAAGGCACCCCAAAGCAGCCATGTGCTGCCGGAGGGCCTGCCTGTCCTGACTTTGGCAGCCGAGGCCATCGAGACCGAGACCGTGAACTATAACCTGCCCGAGAAAGTGGATCCCCGGGTGGCAGGCCTGACCGAGGAGCAGCTCATCAAGATGAATCTGGGCGCCTATGACCCCAAGGGCGGCGTTGCCAGCATGATCGGCTCCTCCGGCTTCACCGTGGCCGGCGCCGCGGGCCAGACCTGCATGGAGATCCCGGGCTTTCCTTCCCTGGTCATGGCGGACGGCCCCGCAGGGCTGCGCCTTTCCCGTGCCTACGCGCTGGACAAGGAGGGAAAAATCCATCCTCTGGAATCCAGCATTCCCGCCTCTCTCATGGACTTCATGCCGAAGCCCTTCCTCTGGGCCTTGAAGCTCATGACCTACCGCCCGAAAAAGACGGACAGGCTGGGCGAGCAGTTTGCATCCACCATCCCCATCGGCACCGCCGTCGCCCAGAGCTTTGATGCGGATCTGGCCGAGCGCTTCGGCAAGATCGTGGGCGAGGAGATGGAGCGCTTCGGCGTGCATCTGTGGCTGGCCCCAGCGCTGAACATCCACCGCTCCATCCGCTGCGGCCGGAACTTTGAGTATTTCAGCGAGGATCCGCTGGTGAGCGGCGTCTTTGCCGGCGCTATCACCAGGGGCGTGCAGCAGTTCCCCCACACGGGCACCACCATCAAGCACTACGCCTTCAACAACCAGGAGCGCAACCGCACCCAGAACAACTCCCAGGTCAGCGAGCGCGCCGCCCGCGAGATTTATCTCAAGGGCTTCGGCATCGCCGTCCGGATGGCGCAGCCCAAGGCCCTCATGACCTCCTATAACCTGGTGAACGGGCGCCACACCAACGCCCGCCGGGATCTGATCGAGGATGTGCTCCGGGCGGAATTCGGCTATCAGGGCATCGTCATGACCGACTGGGTCACCGCGGGCTATGAGAACGAGCTGGACTGCGCCTACCCCAATTCCGACGCTGCCGATGTGTGCATGGCGGGCGGGGATCTGTTCATGCCCGGCTCCCAGCACGATTTCGACCGAATCAGAGAAGGACTGAAAAACGGCTCTGTGCTGCGCGGGCAGCTGCAGATCAACGCTACAAGAGTGCTCCACATGGCAGAGCAGCTCTGCAAAAAGTGAAAGGGGAATCGTCATGAAAAAGCTTTCGTTCAACAGCAATTGGTTCTTGGGGGGCAAGCCCGTCACCCTGCCCCATGACGCGCAGATCAGCGAGCAGCGGGGCAAGGACGTCTCCAACGGCGGCCACGGCTATTTCCCCGGCGGCCTCTATACCTATGAAAAGACCTTCACCGCTCCCGCAGACTGGGAGGGCAAGACGATCCTCCTGGAGTTCGAGGGCGTGTATAAAAATGCGACCGTCAGCCTGAACGGCAGGGAGCTTTGCTTCCACGCTTACGGCTACACCGGCTTTTTTGTGGAGCTGGAGGGCCTCGTTTACGGCGGGTCGAACACGCTGACGGTGGTTGCGGACAACTCCAAACTGCCCAATTCCCGCTGGTACTCCGGCTCCGGCATCTATCGCCCGGTGTGGCTGTACGTCTGCGAAAAGAACGGCCTGCGTCCCGAGAGCGTGAAGATCTCTACCGTCTCCATCGATCCTGCTGTCGTGAAGATCGAAAGCCAGGTTTCTGTGAAGGCTGACATTGACGGTATTTGCGGGGAAGGCACGAGCTTTGAACTCACCATCCCCAACGCGAAGCTCTGGAGCGATGAGACGCCGCACCTCTATACCGCGAAGATCACGGCGGGGGAGGGGGACACGGTGGAGATCCCCTTCGGTATCCGGCAAATCACCTGGTCCAACAAGGGCCTCTTCATCAACGGAAAAGAGACCCTGCTGCGGGGCGGCTGCGTCCACCACGACAGCGGCATTCTCGGCGCCGCCACCTATGCCGAGGGCGAGGAGCGCCGGGTGCGCATCCTGAAGGAAAACGGTTTCAACGCCATCCGCTCTGCCCATAACCCCTGCTCCAAGGCCATGCTGGACGCCTGTGACAAATACGGCGTGTACATGATGGACGAAACCTTCGACATGTGGTACAACCGCAAGAACCCCCACGACTACGGCGCGGACTTTGAAAAGTACTGGGAAGCGGACGTGACCGCTATGGTCGAACGAGACTTCAACCATCCCTCCGTCATCCTCTACTCCATCGGCAACGAGGTGGGCGAGCCCGCCGAAGCCAAAGGGCTGGAATACGGCAAGAAGATGATCGCCCTCTGCCACAAGCTGGACGCCTCCCGCCCGGTCACCTGCGGCGCGAACCTGATGATCATGGGCCGCACCGCCAAGGGCAACGCCCTCTACAAGGACGGCGAACAGCCCGGCGGCGACAAGCCCCAGAAAGAGGGCGGCAACGCCAGTCTCGCCTTCAACATCATGGCGTCTTTCATCGGCAGCGGCATGAATAAGAGCGCCAACTCCAAGAAGATCGACGCGGTGACCACGCCCTTCCTGGACGCGCTGGACATCGCAGGCTACAACTACGCCTCCGGACGCTATCCCCTGGAGGAAAAGGCCCACCCGAACCGTGTCCTCTTCGGCTCGGAGACCTTCCCCCAGGATATCTGGAAGAACTGGCAGATGGTGAAGAAGTACCCCTATCTGGTGGGCGATTTCATGTGGACCAGCTGGGACTATCTGGGCGAGGCCGGTATCGGCGCCTGGAGCTACACCGGCGGCATGCCCTTTAACCGCCCCTATCCCTGGATCCTGGCGGGCGCCGGCGTCATCGACATCCTGGGCATCCCCGACGGCAGCTGCAAGTACACCTCCACGGTCTGGGGACTGGAGCAGAACCCGGTGATCGCGGTGCGGCCTGTGAACCATCCCGGCGTGCGGGTGTCCAAGTCCATCTGGCGCGGCACCAATGCGATCCTTTCCTGGAGCTGGTCCGGCTGCGATGGCAACAAGGCGGAGGTGGAGGTCTACTCCGACCAGGCCCAGGTGGAGCTGCTGCTGAACGGCAAGAGCCTGGGACGGCAAAAGGTGAAGGAGTGCAAGGCGCTTTTCAAGGTGAAATACGCCCCCGGGACCCTGACGGCGGTGGCCTATGACGCCTCCGGCCGGGAGACGGGCCGCAGCGAGCTTTGCTCCGCCTCTGGCCCCTTCGGCATTGCGGTGCGCCCGGAAAAGACAGAGGTCAAGCCCGGGGAGATCGTCTTTGTTCCCGTGAACATGGAGGGGGCAAACGGCCTTGTGGAGAGTAATGCCGACCGGAAGCTGACGGTCACGGTGGAGGGCGGCGAGCTGCTGGCCTTCGGCAGCGCCAATCCCTGCACGGAGGAGCAGTACCACAGCGGCAGCTTCACGACCTACTATGGCAGAGCCCTGGCCGTCGTCCGCGCCGGCGAAAGCGGCAGCGTGAAGATCACTGCCACAGACGGCAGGATCAGCGGCGAGGCGGAGATCACCGTCAAGTAAAAAGCGAGGTGGGTCCATGAAGCAGGTTTTCAATCCCTATCTTCCCCTGTGGGAGTATGTCCCCGACGGGGAGCCCCATGTGTTCGGGGACCGGGTCTATCTCTACGGCAGTCACGATGCCTTCGACGGCAAAAAGTTCTGTCTGAACGACTATGTATGTTGGTCCGCGCCGGTGACTGATCTGACGGACTGGCGCTATGAGGGCGTGATCTATAAAAAGACCCAGGATCCCCGCATGGCTGACGGCAGGCACGAGCTCTGGGCGCCGGACGTGGTGCGGGGCAAGGACGGGCGCTACTATCTCTATTACTGCCCGGACGACTCCATCAAGTCCATCGGCGTGGCGGTCTGCGACAGACCTGCCGGGCGCTATGAATTCTACGGCCTGGTGAAGGACGCCAAGGGCGGCGTTCTCGGCGAGCGGCCCGGCGACACCATTGCCTTTGACCCCGGCGTGTTCATCGACGAGGACGGGGAGATCTATCTCTATTCCGGCAACGGCCCCCGGACCCAAAGGGCCATCGGCAGGGAGCCCAAGGCCTCTGTGGTCATGACGCTCTGCGACGATATGCTGACCCTGAAAACCGAGCCGAAAAAGCTCCTGCCCATGCTGGGAGAATCGGAGGGCAGCGGCTTTGAGGGACACGAGTTCTTTGAGGCCAGCTCCATCCGGAAAATCAGGGGGCGCTACTATCTCGTCTATTCCTCCTTCACCAACCATGAGCTGTGCTACGCGGTGAGCGATCGTCCCGACGGCGGCTACCGCTATGGCGGCGTCATCATCTCCAACTGCGATCTTTTCCCCGGCAGGGAGGGCAAGCCCCTCTGCTGCTTCGGAAATAATCACGGCGGACTTGAAAAAATCGGCGACAAGTATTATATTTTCTACCATCGCCAGACCAACCGCAGCCCGTTCAGCCGCCAGGGCTGCGCGGAAGAGGTGAAGATCCTGCCGGACGGCAGCATCCCCCAGGTGGAGATGACTTCCTGCGGCCTCAACGGCGGACCTCTCAGGGCGGAGGGAAGCTACTCCGCGGGTATTGCCTGCAATCTCTACGGCAAGGTGACGCCCACCTACTCCCATCCCATGGCTATGATGGGGCGGCATCCCTATATCACCCAGGACGGGCAGGATTATGACCCCGAAAAGGGGGGCCAGCCGCCCCGGTCCTACATTGCCAACGGCAAGGACGGCCTGGTGGTGGGCTTCAAATCCTTCGACCTGGAGAATGCGGAGCAGATCACCGTCCGGGTGCGGGGCACGGCGCGAGGCAGCCTCTTTGTCCGCACCGATCCCAAGGGCGAAACCCTGGCGGAGATCGGCCTTTGCCCCGTGAAGGGCTGGACCGCCTTCACCGCCACCCTGGCCCCCTGTCATGGGATCCATCCGCTCTACCTCTGCTATGAGGGAAAGGGCCGGCTGGACATCCTGGACTTTTCATTTTGATCGAGTTTTCATAGGAAAGGAAGAAAAACTATGCTGGTACCTGTGCTCTTGTTCCTTGTGGGCTTCGGGCTGCTGATCAAAGGCGGCGACTGGTTTGTGGACGGCTCTGTGGGCATTGCCCGCCGCTTCCACCTGCCGGAGCTGCTGATCGGCGCCACCATCGTCTCCATCGGCACCACCCTCCCGGAGGTGATGGTCTCCAGCCAGGCAGCCCTGCAGGGCAACGCCGGCATCAGCTACGGCAACGCCATCGGCTCCATCATCTGCAACACAAGCCTGATCGCGGCCATCACCATCTCTGTGAGCCCCGGAAAGGTCAATCCCAAGTCCTTTGCCCTGCCCACCGCCTTTTTCTTCGCCGCAGCCCTGTCTTATGCCCTCATCGCCTGGACCACAGGCACCTTCCGGCGCTGGATGGGCCTTTGCTACCTTGCGGTGTTCGTGCTGTACATGGTGGTCTCCACCGTGCAGATGAAGAAGCACCCGGAGCTTGCGGAGGAGGAAGAAGAGGAGGCCGGAGAAGAGGGCAAGCCCCGGAGCTTTGCCATGGAGCTTCTGCTGCTGGTGCTCGGCGCGGCGGCCATCGCCGTGGGCGCCCGCTTCCTGGTGGATAACGGCACCAAGATCGCCTCGGCCCTGGGCGTGCCCGATTCGGTCATCGGCCTGACCATGGTGGCCCTGGGCACCAGCCTTCCCGAGCTCATCACCGCCATCACAAGCCTTGTGAAGGGCCACGGCTCCCTGTCCCTGGGCAATATCATCGGCGCCAACCTCTTCAATATCATCCTGGTCAGCGGCATGGCCATCAGCCTTTCGCCCTTCTCCATCCCGGCGGAAAAGACCCTGGCCGGCGGCGTGAATTCCAGCCTTGTCATCGATCTGCCGGTGATGCTGGGCGTCATGGCGATCATGTGCCTGCCCGCGCTGAAAAAAGGCGCGCTGAAGCGCTTGCAGGGGATCCTGCTCCTTTGCATCTACGCGGCCTTCACGGCGTATCAGTTCGTGAGCTGATACCGGACCGAGAAAGAAACAAATAAGCAATGGACGGATACGAAAATACGTATCCGTCCATTGCTCAGGCTGGCAAAAAACCTCGCTGCAGCGTCAGATGACAGAGCAGCGGGGGAGATCGAGGGGGCAAGGCCCGCCTCGAGTACAATAGCCCGCCGCTCGAAAAGTCTTGAAAATCAAGGCTTTTCGAAAACAGCATTTTGTGTTC
>OCVV011349855.1_pt1 | contig 11593 bp, 4 predicted proteins | sample 1539721 | NCBI WGS metagenome assembly OCVV01 (sample SAMN02144230, study PRJEB22623) | gut metagenome | biome: sheep rumen | host: Ovis aries | place: New Zealand | reverse complement strand
ATAGAAGGCCACGCGGTCGCTGAAAGAAAGATTCTTATATGAAGTTATCAGATCATTCAGTTCTGACATACTGTTTCCCACTCCTTGAACATAGGATATTTATATTATACCAAACATTTGTTCTGTTATCAACTATAAATAAGAAAATAGCCAATAAGTATTATGACGTATGGTATTCTTTTCTTATAAAAATGATTTTGGATAAGATCATCATTTGGGAGGAGGAAAGAAAAATGTCATATTGTACGAAATGCAGCGCGGAACTGCCGCCAAATGCCAGGTTCTGCTTATATTGCGGCACACCTGTCGTAAAAAATACCGGTGCCCGTTCGGAAGAACGTGCCCGGAATACCAACGCAGGGATGTCTTCAACGCACAAAGCAGCAGAACAGAATAATTCGATTACGATCAATGAGGCAGGAAGAGTGGTAAAGGGCCTTATATGTATTCCCATCGCACTTGCGCTGATCACTTTATTTGTCCTGTTCTTCGAGATCGATCTGACACAGATGAGCTACTACGCTGATATTGTGACATGGAAGCTTTACGACATACAGCTTTTCGTGGAAGCGGCTCCGCTGCTGGGACGGATTGCGGTCTATGGCCTGGCTGTCATGATCATACTGAGCGCCTATATGCTGCCGGCCAGAATTTCAAAGACCATTTATAAGACCTGCACCATCTGGGATAAGATGAAAGTCACGGTCGCAGGATACTATTTCATCGCGCTCAGTGTATATCTGAAGACGCAGGTCATCGATACAGGCTTACTGGGCAGCATCTTTTCACTGCTTTTCAGGGTACACGGCGTAGACAGGGTAAAACTTCTGGCAGCTTTGCTGGTGCTTTTAGTGGTCCTTCTGATCGCGGTGGCTGTCATCATCTGGTCTTTCAGCGTACTCGCGTCCGTAGTGATCAGTAATCTGGCCGTTAACGGACCTGTACTTGGCACGGTGGCCGCTGCCTATGAGCTCCTGAGCTCGGTCTTTACGACAGCACTGGTGCTGTGCGTATTCTCCTTTGGGGTGGCGATCATATTGCTGCCTTTCCTGATCATGGCGGCCTGCTCTTCCGGCAGAAGAGTCGCCTATGATGAATATGGAAATCTTTACTATATCTATTAAGGAACCCGATATTTCAAATCATCCGCAGACCGGGGAGTTTTTCTCCGGTCTGTTCTGTTATTTTCCGGAAAAACACTGTATACTGTCTCTGTACCTTACACAAAACCGTATAGTGATAAAAAACTGCGGTATCGGCATACAGGGGCCTTTGCGGAGTACGGACCGCAAAGCGGAAAGGCATATATGAAGAACTGGAGAGATTCTCTCATAGAATATTTCAGACAGGGCATAAAGGTGGACTGCGGCGCCAGGCTGGGTGTTGAAGTCGAGCACTTTATTGTGGATCCTGTCAGGCAGGCGGCTGTCCCATATTCCGGCGACAGAGGCGTCCGGCAGATCCTGACCCGGCTGATGGAACGGTATCCCGGTGCAGGGGCTTTACAGGATGATGATTTTTTCGGATTCAGTGTGCCGGAGTTTACAGTCACCCTGGAGCCGGCTGCCCAGATCGAGATCAGCATAGCGCCCTCGGAGTCTGTCAGCCGGATTGGAGAAATATACAGCAATTTCTATGATCAGCTGGATTCCGTACTGGCTGGTTTCGGCTATACGGCTGTCACCGCCGGCTGCCAGCCTTACACCAGGGTGGCGGATCTGGAGATGATTCCGAAAAAACGCTATGATCTGATGAATGCATGGTTCCGGACCAGCGGTACAGGCGGTATGGAGATGATGCGGGGGACTGCGTCGCTGCAGGTCTCTATTGACTACGCTTCGGAAGAAGATTTCAGAACGAAGATCCGGGCAGCATATTTCTTCAGTCCGATCCTGAAAATGCTCTGTGACAACGCGGTCGCCTTCCAGGGCCGGTCTCTGGAAACGAATCTGAAACGTACGGATATATGGCGCAGGACAGATCCTTTACGGTGCGGCCTGCAGCCGGAGGTCTTCTCCGGTTCCTGTACATTCGCGGACTATGCGGATTTTATAGGAAGGATGCCGCCGATCTTCCTGAAGAAAGAAGGACAGGCTGAACCGGCCGGCAGCAGAACGGTGGCAGAGCTGTTCGAAGGACGGGAAATGAAGGAGGAAGAGATCGTCCATGTCCTGTCCATGGCGTTTCCGGATGTGCGGCTGAAACAGTTCCTGGAGCTGCGGTTCGCGGATTCCGTGCCGCTGCCGTTCGTAAAAGCTTACGCGGCGCTGATCAAAGGGCTGCTGTATTCCGAAGCAGGCCTTGCGTTTGCAGGCGAAAGGATCCGGGACCTGCGGATTTCGGAGGATACGGTCCGGCAGGCGGAAGACAGCCTGATGGCGGAGGGCTGGTGCGCGAAGGTATATGGCCGTCCCGCGTCCGATCTGGCGGAGGAATGTCTGCAGCTTGCGGAGCAGCAGCTGCCGGATGAAGAAAAGATTTTTCTGGAGCCTTTTTATATGGTGATCCGTTACGGCGGCATTCCCGGTATACCGGCCAATAAACTGGCCCGCCTATGGGATTGATCAATATTGTTAATAATAGATGGATGTAAGTGCCCGGCTCAGGCTGGGCGCTTTTTTATGGTCCGGCGCAGATCTGCGCTGTATTTGGCCTCCATGATCGGCAGCTGTTCTATACCGGGACATACCGGGCATACCCCGGTATGACGGGTTGCCTATGGGCCCCTAAAAACGCTATAATAAGTGGTGAATATAAACTCCTGGAGAACCATGCCGTCCGGCGGGACAGCGGAATGGAGGATCATGAAAAGAATGAAAAATCAGCAGATCACAGCTTTATTACTGGCCCTGGCACTGGCGCTTGCAGGCTGTGCCGGAAGCGGCACGGCCGCAGAGTCTGCAGCAGGCAGTACGACCGGCGCAGCTGCAGCCGCTGTTGAAAATACAGATGCTGTTACGGACGGTCAGGAAGAGGCTTCCGATTCACAGAATACCGGCAGTGCGCCGAAGAAAGCAGATCCTGCCGGCAAAGAAGGCCTTCTGGATTTTTCCGGGGAGGAGAACGATACGGCTTCCGGTCCTGCCGGGAGCGCGGCGGAAGGAGATACTGCGGCCGCTGCGGAAGGTAATGATGACAGCAGGGCCATGGCAGCGGCCAATCAGGTCCAGAAGGCGGAGAACGCGAAAATTACGCTTACAGGGGATAATCTGCCCGCTCCGGTCAAAGACTATACAGTCCTTGTCTATATGGTCGGCTCCAACCTGGAGACAAACCGCGGCGCGGCCACAGACGACCTGGAGGAGATGCTGGCGTCCGGCATTGATTTTCAGAAGAATAACGTCATCGTCTATACAGGCGGCGCGCGTAAATGGTTCGGTAATATACCCTGTGACCGCAACTGTATGCTGGATCTGTCCAGAGGGGAAGACAACTGGATCGTCGGTACTACAGACGGCAATTCCGACATGGGATCCACGGAGACCCTGGCGGAGTTCCTGCGGCTTGCTGTGGATAATTATCCGGCAGAGCATTACGGCCTGATCTTCTGGGATCACGGCAACGGACCTATCAATGGATTTGGCGTCGATGAGCTTTTCGGCAATGACAGCCTGCAGTTCGGAGAGATCCGCGCTGCTATGGATCCGTCCCCCTTCGCCAATGGCGGAAACGCCCATTTGGACTGGGTAGGCTTTGACGCCTGCCTGATGGGATCGATCGAGAACGCCAAGCTCTGGAGCCGCTATACGGATTGTATGGTTGCTTCCGAAGAACTGGAGCCGGCCGGCGGCTGGGACTATTCCTTCCTGCAGACACTGAATGAAACGGCAGATCCTGTCAAGATCGCAATGTCCGTCACGGATAAATACTACAACTGGTATGTCACAAAGACTAATAACGCTGTAACACTGGCTGTTTATGATCTGACAAAAACAGATGGAGTCATTAAGGCTTATGCAGCTCTTACCGGAAAAATGAGTTCCGATATCCAGGCCGGTGAATATGCCAGGGTCGTCAAAGCCAGAAACGGAGCCCTTCGTCTGGGCACTTCTGAAAATATGTCCCGCGGCAGCGGAACCGACCTGCTGGATCTTTCCAATATGGCAGGCCGCTTTACAGATTATTACAAAGAGGAATCCAATGCTGTCAGGACTGCGGTTACCGAAATGGTGATCGACAACAAGACCAATATCAAAGGCGCTATGGGCATATCCGTTTATTTCCCGGGTGAGAACCAGACACTGTACCAGGAAGCTGACACGTTTTTCGCGGATACTGTCTCGGTATCCGAGGATGTACGCAATATGTATGACGCTTATACCGACAGATGGGGGCAGGCTTCTGATACGGACTGGACCATGGCCGAATTCCGGGAGAGCGGTGATGAGATTCTCCTGAATCTGACCAAAGACCAGGTGGAGAACCTGGCCGGTGCCACCTATACGATTCTGCGGCCTTTAGGACGGGGGGAGTTCAGCCCTGCCATGGTCAGGGTCAGGCTGGACACGGACGCGGACGGTGTCCTGCATATTCCCGCGGATCCGGAACTGATCTGTATGGACGATGCAGACGGATCGAAAGACCCGATCTGCTTTATACAGACAAATGATAACCAGGGAACATCGACATACAGATCTTACAGTGTCTATTTAAGTCCCGCACAGGATTTCTGGGATATTGATGTGGAAGTCGATCAGGCTGCTGCGATCATTGCTGACGTTACTGACGGGGAAGTAACGATACAGTCTGTCCAGGCGGATGATGAAGAGACAGCCGGTAAGAATACTCTGTCCATGGAGGATTATTACAGAATTCTCTATTTCTTCGGGTCTTCCTTTTTCCCTGTCCGGAATGAGGATGGGACTATGAAGTCCTTTGCGGATTGGAAGGGGCAGGGCTCGTCTATGGGAGGTTATACCTGGGACCTGCCGGAGGACAAGTCTATTCATCTCGATCTCTGCCATGCTTCGGAGATTTATACGGAGGATCCGATGATTCTCCAGGTCGAGCTGACCGATGTCAATGGCCAGGTACATGCTTCTGAAGTTTTCACGCTGAATGTAAAGGGAGAAGAGCCGGAGGATAAATCTTATTCATTCGAGGATGAGCAGGGTACCTGGACCTTCCGGATGGAAGAAGATGCGGCTATTCTGACAGACTTCAGCGGAGACCCTGATACGCTGACGGTTCCCGCTGAAGTGAACGGACTTCCGGTAACAGAGATTGAGGAGAGTGCGATTACCGTTTACAGCACGACCGAAATCAATCTGCCGGACTGCCTGAAGGTCCTGCACAAGAATGCCATCGGATACGCGAATATTTCTTCGATTTCTCTGCCGTCAGGTATTGAAAAGGCAGATTCCTATATATTTGAAGAGTGTGAAAATCTGGAGCGGATCCTGATCGACGGGGATCCCAACGGACAGGGAAAAGGAATCAGGGTGATCGACGGCGTGCTTTTCAACGCGGATGGGACGGTGCTGCTGGACTATCCTATGAAACATGGCCGGTCCTATACAGTTCCCGAAGGAACAGTGACAATTGCCTACGCGGCTTTCGCTGCTAATACCTTATCTTTCACCAATGAAGAGAAAGTAACTCTGGAATCTGTCAGCATGCCTGCGTCTTTGAAGAGGATCGAGCCCTGTGCCTTTTTTGGCTGCAGCAATCTTTCCGGGATCGATTTGACTGACAATGTAGAATATATAGGCTCAAGAGCCTTTGGAACTGATGATACTCTGGGTGAAAGTCCTTTCTATACCGGAAAATACGCGCCAATTGAAGAGATATATATAGGAAAGAACGTAGAGAAGATCGGCCGCAAAGCCTTTGACGGTCTGAATCTGCGCCGTTTCCGGGTCAGTACGGACAACAGACGTTATGCCGAAACAGCAGGAATGCTGACAGGCAGGAGCGGAGATACGATCCTGGAAGTCCCCCGGGGCATGGACGGCATGGTCTATATTCCGGAAGGAATCGTCGGACTGGATGACAGGCTCTTCAGCGAGTTCTACAACCAGAGTGAGTTCTACCTGCCGGATTCCCTGACCAGGATTCCTGCCAACGTTTTTCCCTGCAGCTTCAGCGATGAAAAGAATGAGGATGGGAGCAGAGACAGGATCTATGATATTCAGTTCCATTGCAGTGAGGATTCCGCAGCGGCTGCATATGCTGACAAATACGGAATCAGCCGGGATGCAGAGCAGGCGGATGAAGCCATGATCCAGTCCATGCAGTATACAACGGTCACGCTTCCAAGCCGGTATGGACAGTACGAGTTCCATGTATACAAGGATTACGCGGTTCTGGTCGCCTGTAAGGGCACTGACATGATCGTGGAGATCCCCGCCTCTGCCGGCGGCCAGCCGGTCACGGAAATCGGGGACGGAAGGAACGGCATTTTCCGGTCGCATTCCTATAAATACAACAGTCTTGAGCCCGGACAGAATTCTGTTTCGGAAGGGCAGAATGAACTGCAGGCGGAAGAAACCATGCAGAATTACGAAGGGCAGGTAAAGGAACTTCATATACCGGAAACGGTAACGGCGATCAACGCGAAAGCTTTGTCGGACACCGGTTTTGAGACAGCTGTCCTGGAACTGCCCTCCTCACTGACGTATTTTGATCCCCAGGCGACAGGCGGGGAAATATCCGGCTCGAAGATTGGCGCATTCCATATTGAGGGAAGCAAGTATTATAAAACGATTGACGGCGTTCTTTATACGGCGGATGGAAAGACCCTGACAGCATTTCCCTGTGAATATGACTATGAAAACAAACTGCAGGCAGATGGAACAGCAGAGAACGGAGATACCGTTTATACCTATAAGATTCCCGAAGGGACAGAACGCATAGAAGCATATGCTTTTCATGATTTCTATTGGTATAAAGCTACTCTGCAGCTGATATTCCCGGACAGTTTGAAGGAAATTGGAGAAGGCGCCTTCTATGGAACTGATCTGAATGAACTGGTACTGCCGGAAGGTACAGAAAAGATAGGAGAGGGGGCCTTCTACCTGGCGGATATCCGGTCCCGGGACCTGTGGCTGCCTGATACCATCACAGAGATCGGCAAGGAGGCTTTCCAGATAATTGACAGGGAAGATGCGAACGGAACAGTACAGATCGGATTCAGCTCGATCCACCTGCCGGCAGACCTTGAAACGATTGGAGATTATGCCTTCAATCAGAATTTGAGTGCAGATGAAACAGCTTTGGAATGTCAGAACATCAGCCTGGGCAGTAAAGTCAGCCATATTGGCAAATTTGCGTTTGCAGATCTGAATTTCCAGGCTTTTGAGGTCAATAAGAGGAACAAGACTTACAGCGTGAAGGATGGTTTTCTCCTGTCCAAGGATGGAAAAAGCCTGCTCTTGGCACCTTCAGGTATGGCCGGGGAGGTTACAGTACCTGAAGGTGTGACCCGTATTGAACCGTATGCCATGTATAATTGTCATAAGATCACAGATATCCATATCTCCGATAATGTAACGGAGATCGGATCCAATCTTGTAGATAATGAAAACGGGGAATATCAGGTGACGATTCATTGTCCCGTGGGTTCCCCGGCGGCAAGATACGCGGAGCTTGTGGGTATCCCCTGGGCAGAGGAACCTTAAACGGATGAATGGGACAAAATACGCCGACGGACCACAAATATATGCCATAGGAGACAGTAATGAAGACGATAAAACCAGTATATACCATTCTGGCAGCGGCGGCAGTGGCAGCTGTTCTGTGCAACGGCTGCGGCAGTACCGGCAGCGCAAAGGGGGGGATCCTGCCGACAAAGCTCTATTATCATGGGGATGATTGTGTGATCGAACCCGGCTGTGAGGCTGCGGCACATGACAACACCGTGTATCCCAGATGGATGTTTGCCGGAAAATGGATCCGGAAGGATACGGTGGAGGCCTCTGAAACCGTTTCTGTCGATGTGATCCGGCGTGAGTATCAATATACAGGTCTGCCCATCCCACAGGGAGAGACGGCTGCAGCAGATTCCGGAAGTACCGATGCTGCTGCTGAGAACAGTACATTACCTGGACTGACTGGGGATGAGCCGGCAGAAATGTCCGGCGACGATGGTGCTTCTTCAGAGTTCGCCCATTCCTATGATGAGCCGGTCTACAGTCTGCAGGTGGATGCCCTTCCGGTCAGCCTGAAATTTGACAATGACTCGGCCAATGGGGAGAGTTCTTTCGGGGTCTTTTATTTAGAGGACATTGACTATTGCCAGGTTACGTTCCAGCTGAAGGATTCTGGGGACACTGTCTCCATGGAAGGTGCCTTTGATACGGCTTCAGACCAGAAGGGAAACCGGCTTGCGCTGGGTTTGGACGGTCTGCCGGCAGATGCGCCGGGTTTTGAGAATGACCGGCTGAATCTGACGGAATATGATTATGATTTTTCCTGGACAGGCTGTGAACTGACACTCAGCCATGGCAAGGATTCGGCGGTATATGTACCTTCCATGTATCCGGATGGAATCGGGGATCTGAAGGATTTTGAAAATTATTATTTCTTCTCTACACCCGGTCAGGACAGTTATGAATTCACATATCTGGAATTAAATGGGAATGGATATGGAACGGTCAATGCATTCGATCTGGCAGGGGATCGGGGCTTTTCTGTCGAGTATGCGTTCGACCAGAATGGGAAACTGACCATGGAACGGGACGACGGGCTGGTGATGGAGTTCCCGGAATACTGGATCTCGGATCATGGAATCACACTGTCATGGCCGGACGGAAAGGGCATATATGTGACAGAGGATTCTGTATTGGGTTTCAAGACGCGTCAGGATGAGATCAACAACAAGTACCTGTATGATATATCTGGACTAGGGGCTGATGCCCGGGTAGGCGGTGAAAGAATCTACATCTATCAGCCTGGCTTTATCACTGATTATATCGAGGATGGCTGGCAGGTATACGCGGATCTGGAAAAGAGCATGGTTCCGCCCGGCGCCATTACGGAGCCTTTTGAGATGCGTTATAAAGGCGGCCGTATCACTGCCAGGGCCATGAACCGCTATAACAGGGATCTGCCTTTGAAGGACTGCTCGGTCTGCTGGGTGGAATTCGATACTGATTCCGGCGATATCGGTCTGGGCAGGAAAGTCCTGCGGTGTGGGGAAGCCGGCGTGGATCAGTTCGAAGACAGCTTTGATCTTGTCTTGGAGACAGAGCCGGAAGGGCCGGCGGCAGGAGACGGGCAGGAATCTGCAAAGGGAAAGCGTGTAATGCTATATAAAAGTACGCTGTCTTACTTAGGAATGGGCCTGGAGGACGAGGATTATCCTGCCGGTGAAGTGATACCGATCGGATCTTATCTGGAGACATGGATGGAGTTTCAGGATGATGTACTGCAGAAAGTGATCATCCGGGATCCATCCATTACAGAAGCAGGCATGGAAAAGGCATTGAACAACAATTCCCTGAATACCATGAATATTGTACAGCTGCGGAAGGAACATGACACACGGTCAGGTCTTATTGCGGCTGTGGAGACTGCCATGGAAGGGGCGGAAGCAAGGTTCATAACGGATCCGGCAGACGGAACAGTGATCCTGAATGCTTACAGCCTGTTCGTTCCGGCCGGCACGGATCTGTCCGAAGAAGGAAAGATCATGCTGGATGAGTTCATGGAACTGTATGGGCCCATACTGGCAGAACAGGAAGAGTTTCTGGACTCTTTGCAGATCATCGGATGCTGCGGGCAGATGTATCAGGGAGCCAGGACATTGGAATGGACACAGAAAAGGGCCGACGCAGTTCTGGACTATCTGAAGAGCGGGGAATGTGCGGCTGTCTCCAAAGAGCTGCGAAGCCTGCTGGAACAGAAAGCAGCTGCCAAAGGAATCGGGAATCTGGATTATCATGTTTACAGAGCAGCAGATCTGCCTGTAGAGCCCGAGGCGGCCAGGATTGAATTCCGCTTTCTGCAAAAGCCTGCGGACATTGAACAAAAAGGAACCCGGGAGGACACCGGCGAGGTATCTCTGCTCAAGCAGGATGCAGGAGATAATACTTATATAAAGGCGGATCCGGAGACCATGCGGGATGAGCTGCTGCAGCTGGCACAGGACTATGAAGGCAGTTTCGGACCGGACACCTATACCAATACGGCGCTTGGCCTGACCCTGCGCCTGCCGGAAGGCTGGTATTTCTACAACGCCGCCGAACTCACGACCCTGAACGGAAACCAGGCCGCCTATATGCTGGCGTCGGATATGCCCTTTGATTATGTCCGGGCCCTGTCCGGGAACGGAGACTGTCTGATCAATTTCCGTTTCTATCATATGAATCAGAAGACCGGAGGCGGAGAAGAAGAAGCGGCCGGCTCCCTGCACGCGTCCCAAAGGGGCCAGATCAGGGCTTTCTTCGGGGAAACCACGGATGATTTCGACCGCAGCCAGCTGGCGGGCCGGGATGTCTGGCGGTCAAGATTTATATTTAAGGTCGGGAATCAGGATGCCTGCAAGGACATATATTATCTGTGGGATGAGGAACGGCATGTCCTGACCGAGATCACCATCGCGGCGCCGGACAGCAAGCAGACAGATGAGCTTGCGAAGCAATTCGGACCTTCCTAAAAGGCGTCCTTCGTATAACGATTGAAGCGTATTCCAGTAAGGCAGGTTTCCGGCTGAGAAACATAAAGAACAGGCAAACGGAGAAAGACAGATGATGGAGAAGATTTCTGTTTATGAGGGGGATAACCCCTTTGTATTTGTGAGCTACGCGCATAAAGACAGTGACGCCGTATACAGGATTCTGCGCTTACTGCAGGGACGCGGCTTAAGGATCTGGTATGATGAGGGAATTACGCCCGGCAGTGAATGGCCGGAATATATAGCGTCACATTTGGACAGGGCGGCGGCTGTGATCGTCTTTATTACGGAAAATTCTGTCAACTCGTTCAACTGCCGCCGGGAAATCACCTTTGCCCAGGCGAGAAATAAATTTTTTATTTCCGTGTTTCTGGAAAAAACAGAAGTTCCCCTTGGAATGGAACTGCAGCTGTCTGCCCAGCAGAGCGTGTTCCGGTATGATTATGCTACGGACGAAGCTTTCGTGGACCGTATGCTCCGTACCCCTTTCCTGCAGCCCTGCATCAGGCATGAACGGGCGCAGGACCGGAGAGAGGAACCGGCTGCGGAACAGATCCTTTTTAAAACCGGGACGGAGGAATTCTTCGGAACAGATGAAGGAGGTGCAGATACAGTTCTTCCTGCCGATACGGGCGCTGCTGCAGAAGCAGCGGACGCCTTTGAATCCAGCGGCAGTATGGGAGATTCCGCGCCGGCTCCGCAAGAGAAGGCGGATATTCCTCCCACCGGAAAGAGCGGCGGCGGGAAAAAGAAAAAGCCTGCGGTCATCCTGATCGCGGCCGTTCTGGTCCTGCTGCTTGCTGCAGGCGTCTACGGCTATATACAGCTGGGCACAGGAAGCGGCAGCTATGTGGATTCCGGCGAGCCGGACAGTCTGGGCAGTCTGAGAGGTGTCAAATCATCCCTTACGCTGAAGAACAAACATATGACGGCCGACATGGTCAGGCAGGTCAATAAAGTCCGGGATCTGAACTATAT
>OCVV011331693.1_pt1 | contig 11596 bp, 10 predicted proteins | sample 1539721 | NCBI WGS metagenome assembly OCVV01 (sample SAMN02144230, study PRJEB22623) | gut metagenome | biome: sheep rumen | host: Ovis aries | place: New Zealand | reverse complement strand
CGCCACTCATGGCTCCGTCGCCGATGACGGCAACGACGTGCCGGTCGCTCCTGCCTTCCAGTTTGGCAGCCACAGCCATACCGAGGGCTGCCGAGATGGAGTTAGAGGCATGACCGCAGGCAAACGTGTCATATTCGCTCTCCTCCGGGGAGGGGAACGGACGGATACCGCCCAGTTTGCGGTTAGTACAGAACTGCTCGCGCCGCCCTGTCAGTATCTTGTGCCCATAGGCCTGGTGGCCTACGTCCCATACGATACGGTCTTCGGGCGTGTTGTAGACATAGTGCAATGCCACTGTAATCTCTGCCACGCCGAGGCTCGAAGCCAGATGCCCAGGGTTGACGGCCACTTCTTCGATGATGTCTTGTCGCAATTCTTTGCATAACTGGGGCAGATCGTCGACCGTCAGTTTACGTAAATCTTCTGGGTATTGTATTTTGTTGAGTAATGTATAATCAGTTTTTTCCACAATGGTTATTATTTTGGTGCAAAGATAATCATATTATTCCACAAAGGACACAAAAGACGCAAAAAAAACATTAATTTAATGCACTTTATGCTATAAATGAGTGGAAAAATGTCTAACTTTGCACTCCAAAATAGCAGTTTAAAGACTTAAAAATGAGATACGGTGTTATAGGGGTAGGGGCCATCGGCGGCTATTATGGCAGCAAGTTGGCGTATAGTGGACAAGAGGTGCATTTCCTGTCGCATAGTGATTATCAGTTTGTCAAGGAGAAGGGTATGCAGGTCGATTCCTGCGATGGTTCTTTCCATGTGGATCATGTCAATGTCTATCAAAACCCTTCAGATATGCCGAAGTGTGATGTGGTAGTGGTTGGATTGAAAACTGTCAACAATCATCTGCTACCTGAACTGCTTTCGCCTCTGCTCTATGAGCATACGGTTGTGGTGCTTATTCAAAATGGCATCGGTGTGGAGGCTGATGTGCAGCAGATGTTCCCGAAACTGCAGTTGGTAGGAGGTCTGGCTTTCATTTGTTCTGCTAAGACGGAGCCAGGGCGTGTGAACCATCAGTGCTATGGCAGTATCAATCTGGCCAACTATTCCTGCAGGGATGAAACCCTTTTCGGCACCATACTAAATGATTTTACACAAGCGGGCATTCCGACTGCCTCTGTGCCTTACGATGAAGCCCGTTGGAAGAAGGCTGTCTGGAACATGCCGTTCAATGGGATGACGGTGGCGCTAAATACTAGTACTGACCTCTTGCTGAAGAATCCTGCCACCCGTCAACTCATTCGCGACCTGATGATGGAGGTCGTTGAGGCTTCACGTGCATTAGGGGTCGCAGGTGTCGACGAGGCCTTTGTGGAGAAGATGATTGACATGACTGACAACATGACCCCCTACAGTCCTTCGATGAAACTCGATTTTGACTTCCACCGCCCGATGGAAATCCACTATCTCTATACCCGTCCTATTGAGATAGCCCGTGCAGCAGGCTACCGGATGCGGAAGTTGGAAATGCTGGAGGCTGAATTGCGATTCATCGAAGAAAGAAATAAAAGAAGTTAAAAGGCAGGAAATACTTGGCACTTACATAAAAACTTCATATATTTGCAGAAAATTTCCAAACCAGTAACTGAGTTTGCTGCTGCCTAAGATATGAAGTATGTCTTGTTACCTGACGAAAAATGCCGTGGCCTTTCATTCTATTTGGCTATGGAGGAGTTCGTGGCCCGTCATGTGGATGAGCCCGACTGCTTCTTTATGTGGCAGGTGGAGCCGAGTGTCATCTTCGGGCGCAATCAGGTGGCGGAGAACGAGGTGAACCTCAACTACTGCCAGGCGCACGGCATCAAGGTCTATCGTCGGAAGAGTGGGGGAGGCTGTGTCTATGCCGATAAGGATAATCTGATGCTCTCGTTTGTCACTTCCGGGGAAAATGTGGGCTTCGCATTCAACCGCTTCGTCAATATGGTGCTCTTGACACTTCGCCAGATGGGTATCGAGGCGACAGGTACCAGCCACAATGATATCCTGATCGGCGGGCGTAAAGTCTGTGGGACAGCGTGCTATCACCTTGCCGGGCGGAGTATCGTTCATTCTACCATGCTTTATGACACGAATATGGCGCACATGCTTAATGCCATCACGCCAGGACCAGAGAAACTTCAGAAGAGAGGCATCCAGAGCGTGCGCCAGCGCGTCACCCTGCTGAAAGACTATACGCCGTTGAGCCTTGAGGAGGTGAAACGCCTCATCCGCAGCACGCTCTGTACTGGTGAGCGGGTACTGTCGGCTCAGGAGGTGGCAGAGATAGAACTGCTCGAGCAATCCTATCTGGATAAAGATTTTATAAACTTATTACAACAATAATCTATGGCTATTAAACTGGAATTAGAAAAGAAAGTGAAGCAGACCTGTCTGCACGACAAGCACGTGTCTGCTAATGCCACGATGGTGGAGTTCGGAGGCTTTGATATGCCGTTGCTCTATCAGAGTGGTATCGCCCAGGAGCATCATGCCGTCAGGGAGCACGTTGGTGTTTTCGATGTGTCTCACATGGGAGAGATTACGGTCAAAGGTAAGGATGCTGAGCGCTACGTGCAGCATATCTTCACCAATGATGTCGCTGGGGCACCTGTGGGAAAAATCTATTATGGTATGATGTGCTACGAGAATGGTGGCACCGTCGATGATCTCCTGGTATACAAGATGGGCGAGAACGACTTCTTCCTCGTCATCAATGCAGCCAACATTGACAAGGACTGGGCATGGATGCAGGAGAAGGCTGCTGGTTTCGATATCGACCTTCAGAATCGTTCTGACTATTATGGGCAGATAGCCGTTCAGGGACCAGAGGCGGAGCATATCGTTGAAACCGTCTTAGGTCTGCCGTGTGCCGAACTGTCATTCTACACCTGCAAGGTGTTTGAAGTGGCAGGTAGTAACCCCCTTCCTCCGATCATCTCCCGCACTGGCTATACAGGCGAAGACGGCTTCGAGATCTATGCCTCTCACGACTATATCCGTGAGTGCTGGGACAAACTGATTGCTGCCGGCGTACAGGCCTGCGGCCTCGGTTGTCGCGATACGCTCCGCTTCGAGGTGGGACTCCCGCTCTATGGCGACGAACTCTCTGCTGACATCACTCCGATTATGGCGGGGCTCGGCCTGTTCGTAAAACTCGACAAGGCTGAGTTTATCGGCAAGGAGGCTCTGGCCAGACAAAAGGCCGATGGACCTGCCAAGAAACTTGTGGGCATCGAACTCTTCGACAAGGCGATCCCCCGTCATGGCTATACGGTGCTGAACATGGAAGGTGAGCCTATCGGTGAGGTGACGACCGGTTATCACACCCTCTCTTCCGACAAGAGTGTCTGCATGGCGCTCATCGATGCGCAGTATGCGAAACTCGATACGGAGGTGCAGATTCAGATTCGTAAAAAGGTGTTCCCTGGCAAGGTGGTCAAGAAACAGTTCTATAACAAGAACTACAAAAAGTAATCATATATTTCAGACATAGAATTTCAAACATCAAATAAAAATTATTATGGCAAAGATAATAGAAGGACTCTACTACTCGGAGTCACACGAATTTGTAAGAGTAGAAGGCGACTATGGTTTCGTGGGTATCACAGACTATGCCCAGAACGCGTTGGGCAATGTGGTGTATGTCGATATGCCCGAGGTGGATGATGAAGTGACAGCGGGCGAGGAGTTTGGCGCTGTGGAGAGCGTGAAGGCTGCATCCGACCTGATCTCGCCTGTCAGTGGTACTGTCGTAGAGGTCAACGAAGCCCTTGAGGACCAGCCGGAACTCATCAATCAGGATGCCTTTGAGAACTGGATTATCAAGGTGCAACTCTCCGATAAGACTGACCTCGACAACCTGATGGATGCTTCAGCCTACGAGAAATTCTGTGAGAAATGAATTCTTGGCACGGATTAACGCGGCTTTATAAATAAAGACACGGCTTCCTGTATAAAGAGCAGTGTCTCTCTGGGAGAGAGCCGTGTTAATCCGCGCCTAAATAAACATAATATGGACTACAAATACTTTCCCCATACGGAGGATGACCTCAAGGCGATGCTGGAGAAGGTGGGTGTCAGGTCACTCGACGACCTCTATGCCCAGATTCCTGACGCCATCCGCTTCCGAGGCGACTACGACATCCCCACAGAGATGAGCGAACTGGAGGTGCGCCAACTCTTCGAACGCCTCGGCTCGCAAAACAAGCAACTGACCTGTTATGCCGGCTATGGAGTCTATGACCACTATACACCGTCCGTCATCCCCAGTCTGCTGCAGCGCTCTGAGTTTCTGACCTCCTACACCCCTTATCAGGCTGAGATCTCGCAAGGTACGCTCCACTACATCTTCGAATACCAGTCGATGATGGCCGAACTGACGGGTATGGACATCTCCAATGCCTCGATGTACGACGGCACAACGGCTGCTGCCGAAGCGATGATGATGGCAGTGGCGGCTGGTAAGAAAGTCAATAAGGTGCTCGTATCCGAGACCGTCAACGGCCTCACGCGGAAGGTGCTCGACACCTATGCCCTCCATCAGGGCATCGATCTGCTGACGATTGCTGCGAAGGATGGCGTGACTGATGTCGACGACCTGAAGGCCCGTCTCGCTGAAGGTGGCGTCGCTGGCGTGATGGTCCAGCAGCCCAACGCCAATGGTCTCATCGAAGACTTCACGGGCTTGGCTGATGCCTGTCATGAGCAGAAGGCCCTCTTCATCATCGACAGTGTCGCTGCCGACCTTGCCGTACTGAAGACGCCGGGCGAGTGGGGCGCTGACATCGCAGTCGGCGACGGACAGAGTCTGGGCATCCCGATGCAGTGGGGTGGCCCATACGTCGGCTATATGTGTTGTACAGAGAAACTCATCCGCAAGATGCCTGGCCGTATCGTCGGTATGACCCGCGACAATCGCGGGCAGCGGGCCTTCGTGCTCACCCTGCAGGCGCGTGAGCAGCACATCCGCCGCCAGAAGGCTACGTCGAACATCTGCTCCAACCAGAGCCTGATGGCGCTCTGGGTCACGGTCTATATGTCGCTCATGGGGCGCCAGGGCGTTAAGGAGGCTGCCGAACGTTCTTACGCCGGAGCCCATTATCTCTGTGACAGGCTCCTGGCCACGCAGCACTTCTCGCTGGTCTACGACCGCCCGTTCTTCAATGAGTTCCTGGTGCGCTATGACGGCGATCTCGGCAAACTCTTCTCTTTCTGCGCCAAGAATGGCATCCTGCCTGGTGTGCGGATGGATGATGGCACGCTGCTGATTGCAGTCACTGAGAAACGGACAAAGGAGGAGATCGACTTCTTCGTTGATCTGCTCTCTATGGTTAATGGTGTCGCTTAACTGAAAGGAGGATAAGATTATGAACAATAGACTATACGGAAACCTGATTTTCGAACTCTCGAAAAAGGGGCGCAGAGGCTACAGTCTGCCTAAGGACAGTTTTGGCGACTATCAGATACCCGGCGAGTTCCGCCGTCAGCAGGATGCCGCACTGCCTGAGTGCGACGAACTGACCGTGGTGCGCCACTATACCAACCTCTCTAATAATAACTTTGGTGTCGATACCGGCTTCTATCCGCTCGGCTCCTGCACGATGAAGTACAACCCCAAGATCAATGAGGAGATGGCAGCCCTGCCGCAGTTCCAGAACCTGCATCCCTTGCAGCCTTCTGATACGGTGCGCGGTGCCAGTGCACTTGTGGCCCTGCTTGAGAAGTCGCTCTGTGCACTCACGGGGCTGGCTCATTTCACCTTCAAGCCTTACGCCGGGGCTCATGGCGAACTGACGGGACTGATGACGATCGACAACTATCACCGCTCGCATGGCGATCTCCAGCGCAAGAAGGTCGTCGTGCCCGACTCGGCCCACGGCACTAATCCCGCTTCAGCCGCTGTCTGCGGACTTGAGATTATCGAGGTGAAGTCGCAGGCCGACGGCACGGTGGATTTCGATGACCTCCAGCGCATCGTGTCAGAGCAGGGACAGGAGATCTCCGCCATGATGATGACCAATCCCAATACCCTCGGTCTCTTCGAGGTGCGTATCCCTGAGATAGCCCGACTCATCCACGACTGCGGTGGCTTGATGTACTACGACGGTGCCAACCTCAATCCGATGCTTGGCGCCTGCCGTCCTGGCGACATGGGTTTCGACGTGATGCACATCAATCTGCACAAGACCTTCTCCACCCCCCATGGCGGTGGTGGCCCGGGCAGTGGCCCTGTCGGTGTGCGCGAGGGCTTGCAGGACTTTTTCCCCTTCGTGTCGCCCTGGCATGGCAACTTCGCCGTGATGATGCGGGCCTATGCCTACATCCTCTCGCTCGGGCGTGACCAGGTGAAGTACGTCGGCCCACTGGCCACGCTCAATGCCAACTATATCAAGGAGTCGCTCAAGGATGTCTACGAACTGCCCATCGACGGCCTTTGCTGCCACGAGTTCGTCTTCGACGGTCTGAAGGATAAGGCAACAGTGAGCACTGATTGCCCAACAGTGAGCACTGATTGTCCTGCGGGTGTCACCACGATGGACGTGGCCAAGCGCCTGCTCGACTACGGCTATCATGCACCGACTATTTACTTCCCGCTGCTCTTCCATGAGAGCCTCATGATTGAGCCCACCGAGAATGAGTCGAAGGAGACACTCGACGGCTTCATCGCCGTGATGCGTCAGATTGCCGAGGAGGCCAAGACGGATCCAGAGCAGGTGAAGTCGGCACCTCACACCACCCCCATCGGCCGTGTCGACGATGTCCTCGCCGCCAAGCATCCCGTGGTGACGTATCGTCAAATGAAACGTGAGGAATGAATGTTCAATGTTCAATGCTCAATGTTCAATGAAAGAAACTGATCTGATTATTATCGGCGCGGGGCTAGGTGGCTACCGCGCCGCTGAATATGCCGCCAAACAGGGTCTGAAGGTTGTCATCTTCGAGGCCGGCGAGGTGGGCGGCACCTGCCTCAATGTGGGGTGCATCCCCACCAAGACCTACGTCCACAGTGCTTCTTTTGCTGAGGCCCGTAGCCGTATGGCGCAGGTCGTGCCTCAACTGCGTGCGGGTGTCGAGGGTATCCTCTCTCATCCCAATATCACCCTTGTCCGCGCCCATGCCTCGTTACTCCCCTCCTCCGGGGAGGAGGGGTTAGGGGTGGAGGCGAACAAAACGGTTTATACCGCTCCCCACATCATCATCGCCACCGGCTCCGAGACGAAGTGGCTCCCCATTGAGGGCACGAAGGACAATCCGCATGTCGTCGACTCCACGGGCCTGCTTCGTATGGAGCAGATGCCCAGACGCCTCGTCATCATCGGCGCGGGCGTCATCGGTATGGAGTTCGCCTCCGTCTTCCGCCGCTTCGGTGTCGAGGTGACGGTCATCGAGTATCTGAAGGAGTGCCTGCCCGCGCTTGACAGCGATATCGCCAAACGTCTGCGCAAACTCCTGGAGAAGAAGGGAGTCACTTTCCGCATGCAGTGCGCCGTGAAGTCCGTCGATGGCGGCATAGTCATCTACGAGGACAAACAGGGACAGACAGCGACGGTGGAGGCCGACGTCATCCTGATGGCCACAGGCCGTAAGCCCCGCACTGATGGCCTCCATCTGGAAGCCCTCGGCGTCACCCTCGCCCCCGACGGCTCCATACCCGTCGATGACAACTTCCTCGTACCCCTGCACCCCCTCGCCCCCGCTACCCCGAATTCTCTCTCCTCTAACATTCCTCTCTCCTCTCTCTACGCCATCGGCGACTGCAATGGCCGTCAGATGCTGGCCCATGCCGCCGAGATGCAGGCCGTCCGTGCCGTCAATCATATATTAGGCAAGACCGACGGCATCCGTTTCGACATCATGCCCGCCGCTATCTTCACCGAGCCTGAGGCTGCCTGTGTCGGACCTACGGAGGACCAACTCAGGGCGGCTGCCATCCCCTACGTCTGTAAGAAGTCCTTCTGGCGTGCCAACGGCAAGGCCCTCGCGATGGGGGAGACCGAAGGCCTGTTGAAACTCTTTGTCTCTGCCGATGACGGCACCATCCTCGGCTGTCATGCCTACGGAGCCCATGCTGCCGATATCGTGCAGGAGGTGAGCGTCCTGATGTGCAGGCACACCACGCTCAGCGAACTCGCCTACATGGTGCACATCCATCCGACGCTCTCCGAGATTCTTAAGTCTGCTGTGAAATAAGAGGTTGGTATCGTAAAATAAGAGGCTACTATTTTTCAATACCAGCCTCCTGTTGACAGATATCAGCCTCCTGCGGCCATACGGCCATATTTCTATAAAGGTAGATTGCCCGCCGAACAGGCGGGCAATCTTCTTGCGTCAATTAGTATGTCATCTTCGGCTCCAGTTCCTTGGCCTGGTCGACCATCTTCTGTATCTCAGAGACGGCGGGCACGCGGCCGCAGATGTGGAACTGGGCATTGATCTCCTCCAGTTTCGGCTGCAGGTTCTCTGCTACGCGATGACGGAACTCCTTCACGGTGTCAACACCGGCCTTCTCCAGAAGTTCTGCAAACTGGGGGCCTACGCCGTTGATGCGGAACAGGTCGGCATGGTTAGTCCAGCGCAGAATCAGTTTCTCACTGATTCCGGTAGCCTCTGCCAATTCCTTGCGGCCCTTGGGGGCAGCACACTTCTCCAGCAACTCGCTGACCTTGTTGATACCTGCGGCAACCAGTTTCTCTGCATAGACGTCGCCTACTCCTTCGATGTCGATAATCTTGTAATCCATAATGTGTAAGTTTTAGTGATTGATAAAAAAACGGTTTATTTGTGTGCAAAGATACGAATTATTTCGTAACTTTGCAACAAAATCGGGAAAAAGATAGAAAAATGAAGGAATGAAAAGATGATAGCACTATATATTATAATAGGTATGGCGGCGGGAGCCGTGGTGGCCTATCTCGTGATGGACAAGCGACTCGACGCCGTGAACATCGCCTCTGGCAAGAAGGACATCGAACTGTCCATGCGTCAGGAACTGCTCAGTGCAGCCCAGAGCCGCGTACAGCATCTGGAGGCGGACGTCAGGGAGCGTGCCTCGCGGGCCGAGCGGCTCAATGCCCGCGTGGAGACGCTCAGCCGCGAACTGGAACTGCTGCGGGAGCAGGCGGCAGAGGAAAACAGGAGGAAGGAGGAGCAGTTTGCCAATATGGCCCGGCGCATCCTCGAAGGCAGTGCCGACAGGCTGAAGGTGCAGAACTCTGAGGCGATGACGGGCATCACCGCGCCGCTGAAAGAGGCCATCGCCAACATGCAGAAGGCCATCGGCGAGGCCCAGAAGGAGTCGGCGGCCCACTCGGCATCGTTTCGCGAGCAGATGCTGCTGATGATGCGTCAGGCCGAGCAACTGGGTGAGAAGGCGGAGAGCCTGACCAATGTGCTGCGCCGCGACAACAAGGCGGGCGGCACGATGGGCGAGATTATCCTCGGCGACCTGCTGGCAAGTCAGGGACTGACCGAGGGCATCCACTACGAGGTGCAGGCGCGGCTGCGCGACGAGGCGGGGCGGGCTCTGAAGAATGAGGATACGGGACGGGAGATGCAGCCCGACGTCGTCATCCACTATCCGCAGGGACAGGATGTCATCGTCGACTCGAAGGTGTCGCTGGTGGCATACGAGAGATATGTCAATGCGGAGACGCCCGAGGAGAAGGAGCGCTGGCTGCAGGACCATATCAGGAGCGTGCGCCAGCACGTCGGCGAACTGGCCCGCAAGGACTACTCCAAATACATCAGAAACGGGCGCGACGCCGTGGACTTCGTCATCATGTTCGTGCCCTTCGAGTCGTCACTCCAACTGGCCCTGGCCAACGACCCGACACTCTGGCGCGAGGCCTTCGAGAAGAAAGTCTTCGTCACCGGCGAGCAGAACCTGCTGGGCATCCTGCATATCATCCATATCGCCTGGGTGCAGTATCAGCAGGCGGAGAACCAGGAGAAGGTGTTCGGACTGGCTGAGGACCTGCTCGACCGTCTGGGCGACTTCATCAAGCGGTATAATGACCTGGGGGACAAACTGCGCATGGCGCAGCAGGCTTTCGACTTCGCCAACAACAAACTCGTAGCAGGCCGACAGAGCGTGGTGCAGAAAGGACGCGAACTCGTAGACCTCGGGGCGAAGGAGAATCCGAACCGCAGGATTCCGGCTCCGGCACTGGAAACGGGGGCGCTGGGGGACGGGGGCGCGGGAGAGCGAGAATAGTTGAAGTGCAGAGCCTAGTCTCGCACCTCCGTCCCCCAGCGCCCCCGAAATAATGGCGTGGGGAGCGAAAACAGTAAAACATGGAAAAGATGAGAGTAATAGTAAGCGAGGAAATATGGGACTTCGACCTCGATGCGGCATTGGGGGAGATTTCGGAGCAGCGGCGTCAGCAGGCGCTGAAGTTCAGGCATGAGCAGGGGCGGCGCACCTCGGTGCTGGCCTATCTGCTGCTGAAGCAGGCGCTTCGCGAGGGATACGGCATCACGGCGAATCCCCTCTTCGAGTATGGCGAGCACGGCAAGCCCGACATCATCGGGCACCCGGAGATTCACTTCAGCCTCAGTCACTGCAGGGATGCCGTGGCCTGTGCCGTCGGCAGCCGGCCCGTGGGCATCGACGTCGAGTCCATCCGCGAATACAAGGAGCCGCTGGCCCGCTACACGATGAATGATGATGAACTCGGGCAGATCGTCGCCGCGCCCCGGCCCGACGTGGCCTTCATACGGCTCTGGACAATGAAGGAAGCGGCGCTCAAACAGATCGGCACAGGCATCAGCAACGACCTGAAGACCGTGCTGACCGACCATGCCGACCTGAAGTTCACTACACACGTCAGGCCGCAGTACGTCTATACCGTCTGCGAGCCCGTCACTTGATCTTCTTCCTCAGATACTTCGCCAGCGGCGAGTTGATCTCACGCAGACCCTGAGCCACGCTGCGGGCATTCATCTGGGCCCCGATCTTCGAGGTGTGCGTGTGGTCGTGGTTGAAATACTTCGAAGCCTTTTCCTTGCTCTTCGCAGCATCCTTGGACGCGAACTTCTTGTCGAGGAAGTCGGCAGAGATATTATGCACATCCACGAACTCGACACCCGTCTGCTCCACCACCTCGCGATACCACTTGCCATACGAGTCGTTGCGACGCTCTATCTTGCCGCCGGGCCACTCATTGCGCGGCGTCAGCGAAAGCAGGATGGGCGTGGCCCCCTTCTCGCGCACATCATCGATGAACTTCTTCAGGTACCAGCCGAAACTGTAGACCACCACGAACGAGCCGTCTTCGTCCATCTTATACACGTGACAGGTGTCCTGGGCACTGGCAATGACGCCACGCGCCTTCTTGTCGGTGATGGGACAGATGTCATTGTGGCCGAACTGCAGCAGTACGAAATCGCCAGGCCGCAGGGCATTATAGACCTTCTCCCAGCGCCCCTCACGGAGATAACTGCGCGTGGAGCGCCCGGCCATTGCGACATTCTCCCAGACAATCTTGGCTGGGTCGAAGATGAGTCCTGCCTGTGAGCCCCAGCCCCACATGCCGTCCTCGTCGCTGTCCTTGTTCTTCACCGTAGAGTCGCCCGTGATAAAGACCATCGGCTTGCC
>OCVV011264754.1_pt1 | contig 11597 bp, 9 predicted proteins | sample 1539721 | NCBI WGS metagenome assembly OCVV01 (sample SAMN02144230, study PRJEB22623) | gut metagenome | biome: sheep rumen | host: Ovis aries | place: New Zealand | reverse complement strand
CCCGGAGGCCCCCCCCCCCCCCGCCTTTTTCGCCACGAAGGCCCCAGACCTTCAAAACGGGAATTGCGGCAAGGGGCCAACGTGCGGCGGCTGGCGTCTAGTTGTTTGCCAACGTCGAGAAGAAGTGCTCGACGAAGAACATCTTCGGGCGGGACCCGTCAGACGCATCTGGCGCGGAGAGAATCGGCCGGAGGATCGTGAGGGTCTGGAGGGAGACGACGACGAGGATGGCGAACCAGAGGTGGAGACCCGTTCCGCCGCGAAGAAACTTGTCGTCCTTGCGCGTCCTGACGATGCCGCAGCGCTGCGCGGAGGTCACGATGCGGAAGGCGAACGCGGCCACGACCCCGATGCAGGCGACCGAAAGGATGGCGATGAAGGCCAGGCTGGCCGACGACACCGCGAAAAGCCACTCGACCGGCGCGAGCGAGGCGAAGAGAAGGCCGGCGGTCGCGGTGCACGAGGCCCCGAGCTCCGCGATCCGACGGAGCGGAAGCGTCGTCCCGCTCGCACACGAGAAGACGAAGAGGGCCGGGAAGCAGAGCAGATAGGCGGAGAGGGCCACGCAAGCCCCCTTGAGCGCGCCAAGGCCGGCGGAAAGGAACCCGCCGAACGAACCGGCGGCAAGGCCGAACAGCGCATATCCTACCACGGACAGGAGGAGAAGCGACGGAAGGCGCCTGCCCGAGGATTCGCCCTGCGGCTCCTCCTTGAGTTCCGAAAGGAAGCGCACGGGACTCTTGAGAAGCCGCGCGATAAGGCCATCGCCTTCGGACCACTCCGGTTCTTTCTCTTCGGTCTTGCGGACTGGCGGCGGAGGGGTTTCGTCAGATCCGGCGGGAAGCGGCGGAGGGAGGGTGTCGACGGGACAGGCCGGGGAGGAGGGTTTCTTCTCGGAGGAACTGTCCGTTGTCTCGTGTTTCACGGACTTGCATTTTGCAAGACAGAAGCCGTTCATGGCGGTATCGGGAGTTTGGGGAGTGTTCATGGCGGGGTCTTTCATGGGTTGACGTGGTTAACGGTTTGGGAGGAAATAGGGCAGGACCTGCCCGAAGAAGGATTCGAAGGCGTTGCTTTTCAAGGCGTCCTCGCGAAGAAACGCAACGATGACATTGGGGCTTCCGAAGATGGGCCGAGCCATCCAGGAGAGCTGGGAGCCCACGAGGGCGAACGCGGCGAGCCAGATCGCGAAAAGGGCCATCGCCCGGCGGCCGGAGGGCACCATGCGCCGCAAAATGGAGAACAGCGAAACGTTGCCGGCAACGCCCGAAAGGGAAAGAATCGCGGTGTGCGCCAGAAGCATCGAGTAGAATGGCCCCCGCAGGGCGAGCCGGCTTCCAAGATCCGCATTCCAGGCCGGCGCGCCCGTCCAGACGAGGAAGGCCGAGACCGGCGCCGCCGCCAGGAGAAACCAGCCGGCACGGGCCATGGCCCCGAATGCGCACGCGAACACGTCTCGGTAGCACAGCCGCGCCCCGAACATCAGCGCCATGGTCCAGTTGAACACGGAGACGAACAGGGTTGTGCCGAGAAAAACGGCGGGGAGCTTGACCGCGACGTAGGCGGCGAGCGTCCAGGAGCGCCAGAAGCCGAGGACAGCGCCGTAGACTCCGGTCGAAAGGGCGGTGAACGCCGCCAGCGCGGCAATATCGCGGAATCCGATGCTGCCATTGAGGAGGCGCGCACTGAAGGTTTCCCCGTCGCGGAGGACGAGGAGGGAAGTGGCGATGTGGCGTGACAGAATGCTCATGACCGGATGAATGGTTCGGCGCCCACCATGGGCGCGTTCATCCGGGTATAGCGGGAAGGGCGGCGTTTTTTACGCCGAGGCCGCTGTTTTTTTCGTGACGATCCCATCATTGCCGTCTTCCCCTCCGCAGGTTGCGGGGGGGGAAGCGCCCTGCCCCCTCTTTGAGGGGGGCAGATTGGGAGAAAACCCAGAGCTCCGCCGGAACACAGAGGCCAACACGTCTGCTTCGCGGGAAAGGTTGGACTGTGGGCGGGGAAGGAAGAAATTGCCTGCCGCTTCCCCGGCCGTGCCCAACGATTGCCCCGAAGGCGGAACCGTTGCCTCCGGGTTACGCCGAGCCTCCGGGTTTCACAACGTGCGCCGCGTAGGCTTCGTTACGGAAGAGAATACGCCCACAGCCCGCACGGCGCGTCGCGCAGCCGCTCGACCCAGTATTCGACCGAGTCCGGCCCGTCGCCGCGGAGCTTCGTCACCGCGCCCGGCGCGAAGGCCTCCGGCGGGATGAGGGGACAGACTGCCACGTCCGAGGCGTACGATTCGCCGGCGTACCCGAAGCGAATGGGGGTTTCCCCCTTGTTATAGTCTTCCCACGTCGCGACAAATCGATAGCCCGTCTCGACGACACCCGCTTCATTCGTGGTGACGACATCCGGGAAGAACGCCTCCAGCACGGCGTAGCCGGTGCCCGTGGACAACCTCTCCCCGCCGCCGAACACGCCGACGGCGTAGGCATAGGCGTTCGTCGTCGCGCCATCTTCCGACACGCCGCCGGGGACGAGGCAGGCAAGCTGGATTTGGTCAGGGGAAATTCTCTTGCCCATCATGTCGGACAGCGGCATTTCCAGACGGGAAAGGATGTTGTTCGTTGCGGCCACCGGTTCACGATTTGCGTTGGCTTTGAGATTGAACTGGATCGGCTCATAGTTCCCGTCGTCCGTATTCCGCCACGTCGTCACCGTCCCCGCCTCGGCGTCGTCGAAGGGAAGACGAGCGTTCTCGTACTGGTACAGACCGACTTGGGTGCGAATGTGGCCGACCAGGGGAATGGGTTCGGCGCAATAATACGCTTTGGGAATTTTATTCTGAAAGATTGGCACGTATGCTACACACAGCATGGCGAGCAGCAGACAAGCACAAAACATTTCACCGGAATTTTTTCTTGCCGAACCGATCAGCCCCCAAATCAAAAAACCGGAAATCGTCGTTGGCCACAAAGAATGAAATATTACGCCAAGAGCCAATGGAACCAAAACGCCAAGCCATGCTACGTACAGCAGTTTTGAAAAATGCCAACACATGGCAACGCCATGGCCTATCCGTTTTCCAAGAGATTCGGCGCTTTTCAGGCCGCACAAACTGCATTGAATTGCAGCCACTTGTGAAGCAAACACTATTTTTGGTTCTTTGACAATGGAAATAAGCCCTTTGACGGCCCACCAAAGCAGCAGGAATGGCAACACGATCAAAACACAGACCGCAAAAACACAGACCGCAAAAACACACAAAATGTCCACTTCAGACCTCCCTTGTGCATAATTTCCCCTCTCCCCGGCGCGGCGCGCCGGGGAGAGGCGGACAGTCTCACTTCTCGGCGCCGACGACGAGCGGATGGCGGGGGCCGAAGACCCAGTGGTCGCAGAGGTGGGGGAGGCCGCCGCGACCGAGGACGGGGTGGGCGAGGTCGGCGGCATTGGCCTGGCGGCGAAGCTCGGCGCGCTTCTCCGCGGGCGCGGCGAGGATGGCGATGCTCCAGGCGCGGCGGGCCTCGGCGATCCTGCGCTGCGCGGCGTGGTCGCAGCCGAAGAGGAACGACGAGAGCGGATGGCGGAGGATCTGCGTGATGCCGCGGCCGAGGGTTCGAGGGTCGGCATTGGACGCGATGGAGTAGAAGGCCGTCTGCGGGAGGGAGGACTCGACCACCGCGACGCGGGCGGGGTCGGCGACGCGGGCGGCCTCTACCTTGGCGAGGGTGTCGGCGTCGGGCCCCTGCGCGGAGACGGGCCGGAGCGGCGTGGTGGCGAGGTACAGCGCCCAGAGGACGGCGAAGACGCGGACGCAGCCGGCGAAGGCTCGGGCGTAGTTGGAGTAGAGCCAGCGGTTGCTTCCCTTCAGGCGGAAGTAGAATGTGAGCGACCAGTGGCGCAGCGTCTTCCAGCCGGCGAAGGGGACGTAGAGGAAGATCGGCCAGAAGAGGTAGTAGCCGCCGTACATGGCGAGGCAGCCGGAGAGGAACCAGAGCATGCAGATGCCGCCTTGGCGCCAGATCTCGCGGCGGTCGGGGGCGCCGCCGGGAAGGGACACGGCGCGGAACCAGTCGTCGAGGGCGAAGGCGTGGAGGAGGCGGCGCAGCGAGGAGGCCCCGGCGGGGAGCGGGGCGGTGTCGGGCGTCATCAGGGGGGCGGGGTTCATGGCAGCATCGGCATCAAGGAGGGTGGCGGTGTCAGAGGGAAGGGTGGAGGAGGGGTTTTTCATGGGGTGCTTCTTTCCGGGGTTTGGGGTTTGGGTGCGCCCACCATGGGCGCGTTCATCCCGGTCTAGCACCGGCGGGGGCGTTTTTTACGCGCCACCCGATTTTAATTTCACCAGCAGCCAGAAAAGCATTGCCAGGAAAAAGAGGAGGCCCCCGAACGCGTGCAGCGCGGCAAGTCCCCACTGCAGGGTTCGCTCGCGGCGGGAGGACTGCAGCGAGCGGAGCGCCGCGATGATCGCGCCGGGATCCGCCGTGCGGCGTTCGGGCCGGGTGGCGAGCATGCCCTTGAGAAGCGGGTCCCAGCGGCGGGAGATGCGTTTTGGGTCGAACTCGGAAGGCACTTCGAGGCCGCGCGGGCGCTCGCCTGTGAGGGCCTCGAAGAGGACGGCGCCGAGGGACCACCAGTCCATGGCCGGCGAGGCGGGGTCGCCCTGCCGCTGCTCCGGGGCGGCGTAGTCCGCCGTGCCGACGAAGCCGCGCCGCCCATGGGTCGAGGTCGTGTCGTCGAACGTGTCCACGGAGCGGTCCGAGGGGTCGTCGTGGAGGCGCGAGGCGATGCCGAAGTCGGCGAGCATGGCGCGGCCGTCGTGGTCGAAGAGGACGTTGGAGGGCTTGATGTCGCGATGCACGACCGGGGGCGACATGGCGTGGGCTGCCGCGACGGCCTCGGCGAGGTCCTCGCCGAAGCGCGCGACGGCCCCCTGGGGAAGCGCCTTGCCTCCCTCCAGGAGGTCTGCCAGGGAGAGGGCGCGCGGGGCGGCGTCCCAGCGCTCGGGATGGCGCGGGAGGGCGCAGCCGAAGACGTCGGCGCAGAGGCGGCGCATTTCGGCGCCCGAGACAAGGCACGCCTTCATCGCGTAGAACGAGAGGCCCGTCGCCTCGTCCTCGCCCCGGCGGTAGACGGGAAGAATGGAGGGATGCTCCGCCACCGCGAGAATGTGCGCCTCGCGGCGGAGGCGGCGCCGCATGCTCTCGGCGGAGGCCCCTTCGGGTGGCGTCATGAGCTTGAGCGCGACATCGCGCCCAAGCGCGATGTCGCGCGCAAGCCATACGACGGACATCCCGCCCTCTCCAAGCGGGCGGACGAGCTCGAAGTCGCCTCCGACGACGGTTCCCGGATGCAGCGGCGTCACGCTCCTCCGCTCCCCCCCGCCGAACCGGCGGCCAGAAGCGCCTCGTGCAGATCGGCAAGGCAGAGACGGCCTTGCCCGAAAGACGCCAATTCCCTGCGCACGGAGCGCAGGACGCGGTCCTTGATCTGATAGACGGCGTTGGGCTTCATCCGGAACTCGGCGGCGACGTCGTCGACGGGGGCGTTTTCCAGCACATGTCTCCGGAACACGGCCTTGGTGTTGGGCGACAGGTCCTTCCGCCCGAGGACGCGCGCAAGGGCAAGCGTCCACGTCTCGACCATGAGCTCGCGCTCCCTGTCGGTCGTTTCCGGCGCGGCATCGTTCTCGCCCGCGCCGTCCACGAGCGGAGGACGGCGGTTTTCGACGGTCTGGTGACGGACGACCAACCGGCGGACAACCGTCGAAATCCATCCCCTGAAACGTCCTTTTTCCGGCTCGTAGCGGAATCCTGGCATGGCGCGCATGACGGCAAGAAACGTCTCCTGCACCAGATCGTCCCTGTCCGACGGCTGCAGCGCCCGGAAGTTCATCCGCTCGCGCTCGAGGTAGCGGCGGATCACCGGCTCGTAGAGTCTCGCAAAATCGTTCCACCGCGGACTCGCCGGATCGGCGGAGATTGCGCCGAGAAGCGTCGGCGAGGTGACGGGAAACGAGGCAATCGGCTGCATGGCGGAAATGTTACTACGCGGAACCGCAGGGCGCAAGGCGCTCACCGGCGGCTTCCAAGGGACGGTTCAGTGGTTGTGGAGGACCGGGAGGGGACAGACCTCTCCTATTTCCTTCTCCCAGTCCCAGTCCGTGTCCGCGATGGCAAGACCCCCGAAAAGCTCCTTCCGACCCTAGAACATCGCCTTCAGCGTGGAGATCATGAGCGACTTGCCGAACCGACGCGGACTCGCGAGGAAGAAAAAGTTGCACTCCGGATCCCTGGCCATGCGATACAGCCACGCGGTCTTGTCCACGTAGAGGCATCCGCTTCCGCCCAACGTCGGGAAGTCGCAGTTGTTCTTGGTAATCGGTTGCATGGCGTGAATGCTACCACGATTGCCGCTCGACGACCACCCGGACGAAGCCGCTGGTCCAGGCTTCGGGAATTTGGATCTCGGCGAGAACGGACCCCGTGGAATCGGCGACGAATTCGGCGACCGTCGTCCACTCGCCGCCAAGCCGTTCGCAGCGCTGGACTTTGTACACGCCGCCGGCCTCTGCTTCGAAAGCGACAGTGAAAGAGCACGACGCCGGGTCGAACGAGCAGTCCGGTCCGATCTTCGGCGCTTCCGCCTTTCTCGACGAAATCCATTCCACCTGGTCCAGGAACCCGAAGCCGACGCCGTCGTCGCCGGACGATTTCACGAACTTCCATTCGAGCACGTGCTCGCCTTCGTCCGCGATCTCGAACTCCACGTTGGACCAGTTGTCGTCGGCGGCGCTGGAACGCCATTCGCCATCGACCGAAAAGTCGATCCATCCGGAATGGGCCGAATCCGCCCGCCACCAGAAGGAAATCGTCCCCGGCCCCCTCACCGCGGTTTTCACCCAGGATTCGCCGAGAGGCTCAAGCGGGCCGGTTCTGGCGGCGTCGCAGCCGTCGTGCGTCGAATCCTCCTGGGGGATCCAGACAGCATCGCCGCCGGTCTCGAACCGCAGCGCGCGGTTGTCCAAGGCGTCGTTCAGCGACGCGGGGCGCGCGCGCCACCCCGTGTCGAACGCGTCGAACGGCCCCTCGCCACTGCCGTTCGCGGCCCTGACCCAATACCGGTAAACCACGCCGGGTTCGGCGTCGTAGTCCTTCCACGGCTTCTCCGTCACGCCCGTCGCGACGGCCAAGGCCGATGCGGCATCGCCGGTTTCGCCGCGGTAGATCGAGTAGGAAACCGCGTCCGCCACCGGATCCCACGACACGGAGACCGTCGCGTCGGACGTCCCGTCCGACGCGGACACGACCGACGGGGACTCATCCGGAACGCCCGTCGACCAGACGACCTGGTCCACCCAGCCTTTGTCCCGGCCCTGCGCAAGGCTGCCGTCCTTGACATACGCCCAACGCAACGCGTGCGCCCCGGCGCCGGAGACGGGGACCGCGAGCCGGAACCAGTCGCCTTGCCTGGCGACGACCGGTGAGCCGCGCCGGTACATGATGTCGCCGTCATGCCCGGTCATCCATTCGGACACCGACCCGTCAACGAGAAACTGGAGAAAGTCGCCGGCGTTCTGGCAAGAGACGCGCCACCAGAAATAAAGCGTGCCCGGCCCTGAAACCGTCGTCTGCAGCCATGCAGTCTGGTTGTCGCCGACGCCGCCGATCTCGGCGGCGTCCGTCCCGTCGTGCGAAACGTCCGCCTGGCCAAACCAGTTCGCCGCCCCGCCGGTCGCGAACGCGAGCGTTTCGTTGTCCAGCGCCGCAGCAAGCGACACCGCATGCCGCCGCCATCCGGTGTCGCCCTGGCCGAAAGCGCTCGTTCCCACGGCGTTTTCGGCCTTGACCCAGTAGTGGTACGTCGTTCCGGCAACGGCGGAACCGTCGGCGTAGGTCGTCCGCCGGATGCCGGAAGCGATGCAATCGGACAGCCCGGAATTTGCGGACGTCGAGCGGTGCACGGAGTAGGATTCGGCTCCGGCGGAAGCGTTCCACGAAACGACGACGGCCTCGGTGGACGTTCCGTCCGACGCGGAGACTCCGGACGGCGCGGCCGGGACGCTTGCGCTGCCGAGCGCAAGGTCGTTGCCCCAGCTGTTGCCAAGCGAGCAAGGCAACACATAGAACGAGCAGCTGTGTCCGATTGTCTTGAGCGGAACCGTCGTTTCCAGCGTCACGTTTCCGACGGCCGCAAGCCCGTCCTTCTCGGCAACGACCGAATAGCTCCCGGAATCCGCCCAGATGGCGAATATCCCCTTGCCATCCGTGGTGGCCGTGCCGGCGACGGAAGACCCTCGCATGAGCCGCACGGACGCGCCGGACACCGGGACGCCGGACTGGGATAAAACCCTGCCGCTGGCGATGTTGCCCGTCCTGGTCGGGGAAATGTTCGCGACGATGCCGTCCACGGAGTTGAATTGCTTGCCCGCAGAAGTGAAATCCGGCGGACAATACCAAGCGTCGCATTGGCTTCCCCATCCGAAATTCACGTGGATGCAAAAGGCGGAGCCGGAGAAGCCGTATCCGTCGAGGACCACCGCATGGCCCGGAATCCCCAGCAGAACCGGGCATCCGGCGTCGAGACTTGGACATGCATGCCTCCGGAAAGTCGCAAGGGAATATTCGCACGTGGACGGGGAGTAGTGGATCGCCACGCCGCCGCCGACATAGCCGAAGTCCTCTACGAGAGATAGTTGGACGGGATAGGGACTCGCCCCGCTTCCTTCCTTCGCCCAGTTCATCTCAACGGTCACGCCGACGTCGTAGAGCAACTTGCCGATCGCCTGGCGCTGCCTCTCCGAAAGGGAACCGGCATCGAAGGGGCGCAGTGGCATGTAGTCCCAGTCGTATGTTCCGCCCATCATGGAAAACGACGACCGGTTGCCGCTCACCGAACAGACATACGAACGGGCGGCCACCCTTCCGGCGGGCTGCTGCCAATATCGCATCACCTGGGCGATGGCGGTGGCGGTGCATCCGCAGACGTAGTTGTTGGGCGTATAGTAGTTCCAGCAGGTCTTGCCGCCCACGTCAGACTGGCTCCATGCCGACTTAACGAGCGCATCGACGCGGACGTCGGACACCGATGACACGGCCTTTGCGCCAGCCCCTCGGACTGCCGTGCCTTGCGGCTTGGCGCCGCCAAGAAGCGTTTTCCACCGAAGGCGCGCGGCGGCGACGTCCGGATCGTCGCCGCCCCGTTCCTGCGAGTCGGCCTTTGAGGCGCTTCTGGCGTCCGACGCGACTTCATCTTCGCCGCGCACGACGCCGGCGGCGACCGCCCGAGAGGCGATGTCCGCGCGCAGCAGCGCCCAAAGCGGGTTCTCCTCGTCCATGACGACCCCGTCGCCTCTTTCGGAAAAGGCCAACACCGGATCGATGCGGTCGTCGGCGGAAAGGACGGCGTATCCGCCGCCCTCGAACGCCGCGACGCGCAGTTCGGCGCCGGAACCCGGGACGGCCAGCGTCTCGACCGAGGCAACGGTCCGCCCAGGCGCGATCTTGCCAAGGGAGTATCCGAGATCCACCCACGCGGCGGCGGCGCGCCCGGCCTCGTCCGCCGTGATCTCGCGGGCCTGCGACGGAAACGCCGTGACGAAAAGGAGGAGCGCGGAGAGGAGCAAGGCGGGGCGATTCGTGCACATGGCGGTTGCCAGTCCGGGTTATGCCTGTTTCGCTGCCCCGGCGGTTCCGCTCTTCTTCAGAAGACGGGACAGGAACGACGGCGAGAGCCGGCGGCGGGCGGAGCGGATGGCGACGGAAATCCGCGGCGGCGGGCCGCCGGGACGGGTGACAAGCCACGCGGCGAAGGCGTCCAGAACGCCGAGCGCGGTGGCGCGGGGGTCGGGATCGAGGGCGGAAAGGCTGCCGGTGCGCAGAACGCGGCGGGAGACAGGACGGTCGAGCCTCCCTCCCACAAGGCGGCAGCAGGTCGCGAGGCGCAGCCAGAGCAGCGTGTCCTCGCCATTCGCCCGGTCTTCGGGAAAGGCGCCGCCGATCTTGTCGAACGCGCGGCGGCGCAGGGTGATCGAGTTGAGGTCCCAAGCGTAGCGGCCCAGCGGAGAAAGGTTCTCGAGGACGCGCTCCGGAGCGAGACCCGCCGGAAAGCACCGGTAGCCGCGACGGGCGCGGACGTGGGGAAGATTTCCGCATCCAGGCGCGATGACACGCTCCGACGCCTCGTACACGCCGTCGGCAAGGGGGTTCGCGGCCGCGAGGCGCGCGACCTCCTCGAATCGCCCCGGCAAATAGACGTCGTCGGCGTCGAGAAAGGCGATCCATTCGCACCGCGCCGCGCCGATCCCGGCGTTGCGCGCCGCGCCGGGTCCTCGCGGCACGCCGGTGGAGAGGAGCCGGACGCGGTCGGGGAATTCCGCCGCGAGAACGCGGGCGACCCCCGGAGAGGCGTCCGAGGAGGCGTCGTCCACCAGCAGCACCTCGGCGGCTTCCGGCTGGGAAAGAGCCGATTCCGCCGCCGCGCGCAGCGTGGCGGCGGCGTCCCGGTACGGGATCACGACCGAAACGCCGAACGCCGCGTTCACGGCCGGCGCCTCCAAAGGAAATCGAGGCACCGCGCCGGATGCGCCGCGAAGAGCCGCGCGGCTTCCGAAAAAGCGCGCACCGGGCGGCCTTCGCGAAGCAGATGCACGACGCGCATCCGGGCCGCGGCGCCCGGCGAAAAGTATCGGACGAGGCGGGTGGCACCTTCTTCGCCGAAGAAGGCGAGATGCTTCGACGCCATGCGCGACGCGCGGATGCGGTTGAGGAAAAGGTCTCTCTCGGCTCGGCCCGTGAGTCCTTCCTCCCTCACCTCGTAGTGCAGGGGACTGCGGTGCTGGGCCGCGCCGCAGTGGCCGGCGAGGGCGAGGCGCAGGAAGAAATCGTAGTCGCCCCAGCCGTCGTTGAACGCCGGATCGAAGCCCGCCTCGCGCGCGCACTCGGTGCGGACGAGGCAGTTCATGTCCACGAAATTTCCGCTCCGGAAACGCCGAATGTCGAACTCCGGCACCCGCACGCGGCCGCGAAAACGGCCTTCCAGCACACGGTCCGGATACACGAAGGCGACCGCGCCGTCGCGCCCGCCGCCTGCGTCCAGCGCCGCGGCAAGGCTTTTTTCGAGAAAGTCCGGCTCAATCCAGTTGTCGGAATCGAGGTTGAAAAACCACCGGCCGCGAACCTCGCGCAGGATGTCGCGCCGGAGGGAATAGACGCCCTGGTGCGGGAACCGCACGTAGCGGACGAGCGGCCCGTACCGTCTGGCGATAGAGGCCGGGGCTCCGTCCGGCGATCCGTCGTCCGCCACGATGATTTCGAGCGGCTTCACGGTCTGCGCGAGCGCCGAATCGATCGCGCGCCGGAGATACGAGGCTTCCCCGTAGACCGGAATCACGACGCTCACGCTCTCGCCGGGAAACCGGCTTTCGGCGGAAAACAGGCGTTCCGCGTCCGCGCGCAGCGCCGAAATCGGATCGCCGGCGCGTCGCGGAGGCGACGGGACGCCGCGCCAAAGGCGCGACGCGGCGCGCGCGGCCGCGCGGAAAAGGGCGGTCGCGCGCCATGCGGACGGGAGGCGGGAACGGGACTCCGCCGCGGCGCGTCCGGTCGCCC
>OCVV011204457.1_pt1 | contig 11598 bp, 10 predicted proteins | sample 1539721 | NCBI WGS metagenome assembly OCVV01 (sample SAMN02144230, study PRJEB22623) | gut metagenome | biome: sheep rumen | host: Ovis aries | place: New Zealand | reverse complement strand
TAATTTTTTCTTTCTATGCTGTTTATCTCAGTAGTATCAGGCGGAAGGAGTTCACCGCTGACGACAGTTATATGTCTGCCGCTGTTTTTTATTTCGGAATACAGTCTCAGGAGTTCATTGGGGTAAATGAGTTTATCCTCCGCACCGTTGACGAGGAAGAAGCAGTTATAGAAGAAACGGCTGTCATCTCCACGTTTTGTTACGGCAGTACGCATATCATCGAAAACTTTTCCCTTAATCCATGCATTTGTACATGGGGAGGAATCAGGAAGAGTGCCGTAAAGACGCTGGACGGTCATATTTTCCTGAATTTCTGCTCTTATCTTTTTGAGGCTGAAATCCTGCGGAAATGGTTTCATATCCGCCATAGTGAAATCAAAGGAATAGACGGAAGTCGGGTCTGCACTTTTATACTGATTATCGCCGTTATATTGAAGAAGCACGACATCGCACCCTGCACCTGCGAGCATATTGAGCAGGAGGAGTTCGTATGTAGTGACATAACCTTCATAGAGGATTTTAGGGAGCTGTTCCTCACCGAGTTTATTGACGATTCTTTCAAACTTATAGTAGAGCCAGCACATAAATTTAGTGTAGGCATTTTTGAGCATACTGTCGCTTTTGCCTTTATTTTTGAGGCTTACGAGGACATCGTATATGGAGTTTGAAACATTTTCGCACTGTGACATACTCATACGGGGAAGCCACTTATTTAATTTTGAGTATAGGAAATTCTTGTCGAGCATGAAATCGCTGCCGAGCATTTCATTGAAATATTTCAGATTATTATTATCGGGGGGCTTGATATTTCCCTCAATGATTACGCCCGAAGCTCTTGCAGTTTCGTGGTATTTAAGGATAAAATCGTGAATCCGGCGGTTATATCCGTTTATACGGCAGAAATAAGCGCATCTTGATTTTCGCTTTCCAAGAGCCGTGAAATAATCATCGGTTTTTTCAATTTTTGCTATGTTAAGCATATTCAACACACACCTTACAATATTCTTACCGAAGCTGAAAAAAAGATTTGTCAGCATATTGATGCTGTATGCACAAAGAGTTCACAGCATATACTAATTATAGCATTTCCATAAAAAAATTACAAGTAAAAAAAAGCACAATAAGAAAAATCTTTTATTTTTTGTAGACATTTACAAAACGCAAATATATTACATAGTCAAAATACACAAAAATTTTTTTATGCCGAGGAGGTATTGATGAAAATACAGGCAAAAAGTTTCATATGCGAAGAAAATTCGGAAAAAGAATTTGATTTGACTGACAAAAAAACAAGGGAAAATGCAAAACAGCAGATATCCTCCGAACTTTCAGAGATAATTTCGGAAATATTTTCTTCTGATATACAGTTGTATAAAATATTTTTCAAACGTACTTGAAATAATAAATATTTTGTGCTATAATGTAATTCGCAGGAAATATATAATCAAAGGAGGGATAACTTGGGAGTCAATATACCTATGAGAACAAAAGGCGCACTGAATAAAAATACTCTCCTGAATGTGTACGGCACTAACAATTCAGCACTCATAAAGCCCCCGTTATCATCGGGAAATCTTACATCTCTCAACAGGATTACCTCAAACAATCAGCAAAACGGCTATAATCAGCAGAATAACTATAATCCGCAAAATAATCACAGTCAGCAGAATAATCATAATCCGCAGAATAATCATAATCAGCAAAATAACCATAGTCAACAGAATAATCACAGTCAGCAGAATAATCACAGTCAGCAACAGAATACCGCACCGTCACCGCCTAAAAAATCCGCACCGCACCGCAGGGGAAACGGTACTCCTGTTATGAAAGGTCAGAAAATAAATATCCCCGTGGATAAAATAAAAGTAGGTGTGGGCTGGAATATAAACGATGCAAGATGTCAGCTTGATTCCTCCGCCTTTATGCTTGGCGGAAACAATAAGGTTCTCAGTGAAGAATGGTTTATTTTCTACGGTCAGCCCGCAAGCCCTGAGGGAAGCGTCAAATACTACCTCTATGAAGATAACCCCTCACTCAATGACGATGCCGAACTCGATATAGACCTCTCAAAAGTCAATCCGAATGTGCAGAAAATCGTCATATCAGTTACTATCTATGAAGCCCTCGCCCAGAAACTTCATTTCGGAATGGTAAGCAATCTCTATGCAAATATAGTAAATGATACCAATAATCAGGAAATCGCAAGATTTGAACTTACGGAATGTTACCCCGATGTAACGGCTATGATTATAGGAGAACTGTACAGATATAAAGGAAACTGGAAATTCAATGCAGTAGGTTCGGGCTACAACAAGGACCTCGCAGGATTCTGCGGAATCTACGGAGTTGCTCTCGAATAAAGGAGAAATTATGGTAATATTTGAAACTTTAAACGAACTTTGCCTCAAAGTAACTGCAACAGGCGGTGATATGATTTTCACAAAAGCAGGTGCATTTATCGGAGGCGAAAATTACGGAGGAAAAAATTATAACTTCACAAAAGTAATGCTCGGTCCTCAGCAGGGATTCGGTCAGGCACTTCTCGGACATATAGCAAGACGTGTCACAGGTGAAAACCTCCCCCTTATGAAAGTCGATTTCAACGGCGAAAGCGTTACATATTACGCCAATAACCAGCAGCACGTCACTATATGTCAGCTTGAATACGGTGAAACTATCTCCGTTGAAAGCGAAAATATCCTCGCATTTACACAGGACTGCAAATACAGTGTCAGATTTATGGCGCAGGGAGTTATCTCCCAGAAAGGTATAGCTACATCTACCCTCACAGGAGAGGGAAACAATGCACTTGTTGCTGTCCTCTCTGACGGAAACCCCATAGTCCTCAGCAATATGCAGAATTCCTCAACAATAATAGCCGACCCCGATGCGGCTGTATGCTGGATAGGCTCAGACCCCTCAATAAAAACAGACCTCAACTGGCGAAACCTCATAGGTCAGAGTTCAGGTGAATCATATATGTTTGAATGGTCGGGAAATCAGCCTGCAACGGTTATAATTCAGCCAATGGAAAGAATTTCGGGACTTGATGTTTCAATGGACGGAAGAAGCACAGGAAACAGACCTTCATCACAGAGAAGAAATTACTAAAAGGAGGTATCAGATGAATATAGCTGTCTACTTGATTTTAAGTTATTTTGTAGGCAATATAAATCCTGCATATATCATATCAAAAATAAACGGTTTTGATATACGCAAAAAAGGCACGGGAAATGCAGGAGCTTCAAATATCGCTGTTGAATTTGGCAAAACAGCAGGAGTGTTCACGGCACTTTTTGATATATTCAAAGCATTCACAGTTACAATAATCGCAATAAAAATATATCCAGATATCCATATTGCAGGAATAATGGCAGGCTGCGCCTGCATCATGGGGCATATATTCCCCGTGTTAATGGGATTCAAGGGCGGAAAGGGACTCGCAAGCCTTGGCGGAATGATACTTGCATACAATCCGCTGATATTTTTAATACTTATAACTATTGAACTTGTTACAATTGTATTCACAAATTATATATCACTGGTAGCACCGACAGGCTCAGTGCTTTTCACAATAACATATGCAGTCATCGACAGCGATATAAAAGGAATAATCATACTTTCAGTGCTGACCGTCATAGTTTTAATAAAACACATACCAAATTACAAAAGAATCGCCGCAGGTACGGAAAATAAAATAAATATCCTGTGGAAGAAAGACAAAAAGTAAAAATAACCCGTTCATTTCTGAACGGGTTACTTTTTTAATTCTTGATTTGTATGCAGCTGTTGCCGCTGCGGTCTTTTGTTACTGAAATCTGATGTTCTATACGGTTTTTGAGTTCTGAAACGTGGGAGATTATGCCGACAAGTCTTTCACCGTCAGAAAGGTCTGAAAGAGCCTTTACAGCCTGCTGGAGAGATTTTTCGTCAAGTGAGCCGAAGCCCTCGTCAACGAACATTGAATCTATATATACTCCTCCTGCATTGGACTGTATTTCTTCTGACAGAGCGAGTGCGAGGGCAAGCGAAGCCATAAATGATTCACCGCCTGAAAGTGACCTGACACTTCTCTGCGCTCCGCCCCAGAAATCATATATATCGAGTTCAAGACCGTCTTTTTTATTTCCGCCGCTTTTTTCGGTACTTCTCATAAGCATATACTGACCGTCCGTCATAATTCTGAGGCGTGTATTTGCTCTGCTGATGATGCTTTCGAGGAATTTGCCCTGAACATAGACTTCAAGCGAAATTTTTTCCTTGCCTGAAATATTGCCTGAAACGGCATCGCTGAGGGGCTTTATAATCTGGAAACGGTGATATATATTTTCTATATTTTTTCCTGACTGGGTGATATTTTTTTTCTGCTGGATATTATTGTCGATGCGTGATTTAAGCTTTTCCTTTTCGCCTGTGATTCTTGTTTTTTCCTGATTGAGGGAAGCGAGCCTTATATTTTCGGCTGAAACGTCAATTTTGGGACATTCTGCGATACTTTCCCTTATTTTTTTGAGTTCACCGTCAAGACGGCTGATTTCGTTCTGAGCGTCATTGAAATTCTTTTCTGAGCGTTCGATTGAAGTATTTATGCTGTCTATGCAGGATTTCAGACGGGTAATTTCCTGATTTGCCATAGATATATTTTCAAAGGGAAGGCTTTCTGATTTTCTGGTGAGTTCGGATTTCTTTTCGGAAATTCTGACGTTGTTGTTTTCGATATTCACGTTAAGTTTTGCGGAAATATCCTTTGAAGATGACAATTCCTGCTGAATCCGGGGGATAATTTTTTCAAGCTGTAATTTAGTCTGCTGATTTTGTTTTTCCTCTGAGATGAGTAATTTCAGACTTTCGAGCTGTTGTTCAGTTTTTTGGAGTTCGGAATTTATTTTGTCATCAGCCTGCTGAATATCGCAGTTGAGGAGTTGTTTCAGTTCTGTTTCGAGGTTTTCCCTGAGATTATCGAGCTGACCGATAATATTCTGAACTTCGCTGAGTTTCTGCTGACGTTTTTTATCACAGATGTCAAAATCGGCTTTAAGCTTTTTGACTTTATCCTCCGTGGGAATTTCCGAGGGAAGATGTGCAGGACACGGGTGAGAGAGCGAACCGCAGACGGGGCATTTTTCGCCGTCTCGGAGTTTTGCTGCGAGAATACCTGCCTGAGAAGCGAGAAAGAGGTCATTTGCCGTATTATACTTGTCTCTTGCGGCTATGCATACATTGTCAATTTCTGAATATTCATTTTGCAGAGAGATTTTTTTATCTGAGAGTTTATTGAATGAATCTGTTTTCTGAGAGAGTGCGATAAACTGTTCCTTTGATTTCTGCTGCTGGGAATACTGATTTTCATATTCTGCAAGACGAACGCCTGTATCTCTGAGGGATTCGAGGTTTTGGGACTTCTGATTCAGTTCGGATTCGAGTGCCTGAATATTTTCATCTTCTTTAATTTTCTGCTGTATGAGATTTTCCGTTTCAGAAGTGAGAATCTGTATATCTTTTCTTATATTTTCGATATCCTGATAAAGCGGAATGAGGCTGTTTATACTTGCGATTTTTTCCTGATACCGGGCAATCTGAGGTTTCTGAGCGAGAGCCTTGTCCATATCGCCTTTCAGATTGCTGAGTTTTGAATCAAGGATATTTTTCTGATTAAGTTTTTCCTGTTCTTCTTTTTTATCTGATTCAAGCTTCATGCCCTTGCTGATATTTGCGGTGCAGGCGGTAATTTTCTCGTCATTTTGTTTTTCCTGCTCCGCAGAGAGGTTATAATTATCATTGTCGCTGTTGATAATCTTATCGAGTATTTGCAGGATTTCATTGATATTGTCGGGGGTTTCGGGAATTTCAAAGGATTCATCGGGAATCTGAATATTTTTTATAAGGTATTGAAATCTTTCAGTTTCCCTGTCATAGCTTTCCTTAACTTCCTTATATTTTTCCTTGATTCTGTCTTGCAGGACGCTGAATTTTTCGGTTCTGAAAATTTTTCTCATAAGGGTTCTTTTTTTGCTTGTATCCGCCATAAGAAATTCCCTGAAATCGCCCTGAGCAATCATGGCAACCTGTGAAAACTGTTCCTTGTCGAGTCCCATTATTTCATCTTCAACTGCCTTTTTAACGTCCGAAGTTTTTGAAATAACGGTATCACCGAAAGAGAGTTCAACGTATTCTTTTCTTTTGGTGAAGCCCTCACCGTGTTTTTTGGGGCGTTCATAGGCAGGTCTGCGTTCAATTGTATATTCCTTACCGCCATATGCAAAGATAAATTTTACACAAGTTTCCGTATCAGGGTCAGCGGACTGACAGCGGAGCATTTTAGTTTCCCTGTACTGACCGTTAGGCTCACCGTAGAGGGCATAAGTTATTGCATCGAAAATAGTAGTTTTTCCTGCTCCCGTATCGCCTGTTATGAGATAAAGACCATTTCCGCCAAGTTTTTCAAAATCAACGGTTTCTTTTCCTGCATACGGACCAAAAGCGGACATTTCAAGATAAAGCGGTTTCATATTTCATACCCCCATATTTCATCTATAATACTGTTTACAAGAGCGGACTGTTCCTGTGAGATTTCATTTCCGTCAACCAACTTATAAAAATCCGCAAAAAGTTCTTTCGGAGAATTATTGGAAAAGCTTGTTTCACGGTCAATGTCAATGACGGAATTTGTCCTTATATTGCTGTATGATATACTCATTACATTACGGAATCTTGTACGCAGTCTGTCAACAACATTAAGTATAGGTTCTTCATCTGTAAGCGTTATGCGGATATAGTCATCGGAACGGGGACTTGACATTATCTCCTCAAATTTTCCTTCAATTTCACGCATATCGAAAAGCGGTGAAAGTTTTTCGGTTTCGATTTTGAGAGGGGAATTTTTTTCGGATATTTCGACAAATGTTACAGATTTATCATGATTTGCTTCCGAGAACGAATATTTGAGCGGAGTACCGCAGTAGCGGATTTTCTGACTTCCGATATTCTGCGGACGGTGAATATGACCGAGGGCAACATAATCGAATTTTTCAAAAACTTCCGCATTTACGTTTTCAAGGTTGCCTGCATATTCCGATTCAGACCTTAAAGCACCCGTAACGAACTGATGAGCAACAAGGATATTTCTTTTGTTTATGTCGGTATTCATTGAATTGACTGCAACTCTGAGGGCATCTGTATAGTTGTTTATCTGACTTTCACCGAAAAATTTTCTCACCTTTGTGGGATTGACAAAAGGCAGAAGCCAGAAACAAACTTCTCCGAAATTGTCATTCAGAATTACAGGCTTTATATTGCCGTCATACACAGGAGAAAGGTATATATTGCTTTTACGCATTATTTTGTTTCCGTAGGCTATACGTTCAGGGGCATCATGATTTCCGCTTATCGCCATAACAGGGAAATTATTGTCTGCGAGTGCGTTGAGAAACTCGTCAAAAAGAGCGACAGCCTCAGCGGAGGGATTGGACCTGTCATATATATCACCTGCGATAACTATACAGTCAGGCTTTTTGTTTTCAGCGAGTGATACAATCTGAGAGAGTATATGCTTTTGGTCATGCATGAGTGAAAAGCCGTTCAGTACTTTACCGAGGTGCAGGTCGGAAAGGTGCATTATTTTCATAAAATATCTCCTTTACAATATTGATATATGATATTTTAACATATTTTTGCAGAAAAGTAAACAGTTTTTATAGAAAACATATTTAATTTAATCCGAGGTGAACTATGAAAAAAGCAGCCGCATACATAAGAGTAAGCACAGATGAACAGACAGAATTTTCACCGTCATCACAAATCAGGAAAATCCGTCTTTTTGCCGAAGAAAAAAATTATTGTCTGCCCGATGAATTTATATTCCGTGATGAGGGAATAAGCGGAAGAAATGCCGAAAACCGCCCTGAATTTATGCGTATGATTTCGACTGCAAAAGCACTCCCCCGCCCTTTTGATGTCATAATAGTGTGGAAATTCTCACGCTTTGCCCGAAACCGTGAGGACAGTATAATTTATAAATCCATTCTGAGAAAACAGTGCGGAATTGATGTTATATCAGTATCCGAACAGCTTTCCGATGATAACAGCGCAGTTCTTATGGAAGCTATATATGAGGCTATGGACGAATTTTACAGCCTTAACCTTGCCGAAGAAGTAAAAAGAGGCATGAATGAAAAATTCATAAGCGGAGGGATAATATCACAGCCTCCCTTTGGGTACAAGGTAAACAGCGGAATATTCCAGCCCGATGAAAATGCTGAAACAGTGCGGAAAATATTCTCTGATTTCATAAGCGGAAATTCCTACCGAAAAATAGCCGAAAGACTCAATATCTGCGGTATAAGGACATCACGGGGAAATTTTTTTGAAAGCCGAAACATTGAATATATAATTTCAAATCCTGTATATACGGGAAAACTCCGCCGAAGTACAGGCAAAAAAACACGTTTCCACGAAAATGCCGAAACAGTCCGTGGTATGCATAAACCGCTCATATCCGAGGAAATATTTGCAGAAGCACAGAAACGCCGACAGATTATAAAAAATCTTTATCCGCCCTTTCAGAAGTCAGAACCTGCGGAATATATGCTCAGAGGGCTTGTCAGGTGTTCCGACTGCGGAGGAATTTTATGCCTGCAGAGAAAAAATAACAGCTTGCAGTGCCATAATTACGCAAAAGGGAAATGCATGATATCCCATTCCGTAAAGCTTGAAAAAATAAATCAGATAATTTCAGAAAAAATACTGTCCGATATGGGAGACATCACTTTTGAAATAAATATACATCAGAAAAATATACAGCAAAACAGCCCTGAATTTTTCCATAGCCTTGCCGAAAAGGAAAAGAAAAAATTAATCCGTATAAAATCAGCCTACGAAAACGGTATTGATACCATTGAAGAATACAGGGAAAACAAGGAAAAAATACTCCGTAAAATACATTCCCTTGAAAAAAATCTCAGGGAAATAAATGCCGATATCACACTCCCCGAAAATAAAACCGTAAAGACAAGTATTTCGGCAATTATAAAAGGAAATTATCCCGAACAGATAAAAAATATTATCCTGCGGTGTTTTACCGACAGGATAATATTTGACAGACAAAATAACACAATTGAAATATATTACAAATCATACCCATAAGCCATAAGCACCTCCAAGCTGAGAGATGATTATTTTCGCAAGCTTAGGATTGGGATTTTTAATATTTACGGGGTACTGTAATTTTTTCTCATACTGCCACATAGATTATCTCCCCTCCCACGGAAACGGGTCATCAGTCCATGACCAGCGTTCATCGTTCTGTAAAACTGTAATTGCACCGTATTTTGAAGTATATTCATTCACAGCCCTTTCTCTTTTAGCTTTATACTGATTGAAAAGAGACAAAGCTCTGCGGCATTGAGGGTGGGTATCGAGGTAGAGATTTAATTCTTTAAGTGCGAAGTCATATTTTTTAATGACTGAGAGAAGCTGATTTTTTTCATTCATCTTTACAGTCCCCCTCAAACGGCAAATCAAGTTCAGGGAAAAGAGTACCTCTGTTCAGAGCCTTATCTGCGTCATATAATTCTCCCCACTGCTGAAACGGAACATAAGCCATAGCAAGAGGAGTTTTATTGGGAAAGCGAGGAATCTCGCTGTAATTTTCATTATTCATGGGCGGCTGATAGAAGTTGTTTTCACGCTCATGAGAAGAAAACTCATCAAAAAGATTAAGATTCATTATAATTCTCCTTTCGTGGATATCCGCATAAATCGAGCGGATAATACATATTATTCCGAAAGGGAGAATAATGTTAAAGATTTTTAATCTTTCATGCCGTTGTAAGCGACAGTTGCGGCTTCCTTATCCATATTGCAGCCGAGGACATACAAATCTGTATTTTCTGAAAGCCTGTCTGCGAGTTCGAGAGTTCTTTTGAGTTTCAGCCCGTCCGCAGGTCTGTAAATCTGCTGTATAAGCATAGTATAGACGCTGATTTTGTTGGCTTTTCTAATAACATTTTGTGGATTTCTTTCAAGTATGCAGACAGCTTTGAGGGGTACGGATATATTGTTGCCTATGCGGTGTTTGCCGTTATAGGGAGTACCATAGGCAATGACCTGATTATCGGTTATTTTGAGGAGGGGCTTGTCATCGTTGACCATAACGGCACGTTCACCGAAAACTTCACGCCACAATTTAGTATGGGTAGATTTTCCCGTACCTGATTTAGCGGTAAACAGGTAGCCTTTTCCGTCAACAGCGACAACTGAGCCATGGAAAAGGACGGTATCGAAATCTATCATTTTTTCTGCAATTTTGCGGTACACAGCGAGTTCTTCAAGATATCCCGCAGAATATTTCACAGGTTCTTTTCCCTCACAGATATTTTCCTCATCGGACCTTTTCTGTTCATAATCTATATCTGCCTGAGAAATTTCAATTGTAAAGTCAGCGTTTTCGTCTGATACATAGTCTTTGCAGTATTCGTGGACATCTGGATAGATTGAGATTACTTCAATAACCTTGTCTGCCATTTTATATTTTCCTGTCATAATAGACCTCCTTATAATTTTATACACCTGAATTATATCATTTTTCAAATATTATGTCAATAGACATTGTAATAATATTTGAATTTTTTTAGTACAAAGCAGACTAATTATTATTTTAAAGGCAAAAAAAATTATACAAAGAAACAAAAACGAAAAGATTTTTAAATTGCTCTTGACAAACGGAAATGATTGAAGTATAATATAAACATACTAATTCAATAGGATTTATCAGAAAGGTAGGATTAATATGAAAAGAAGAATATCTGCAATCCTGACATCACTGGGACTTACATTATCACTTGTATCATGCGGAAAAACAGCCGAAAGTGCTGAAAAAACCGTAAAAATCGCTTATCTCCCCATAACCCATTCCCTTGCCGTACTCAAAGAGGCACAGGATTTGGAAAATCAGTCGGGGCTTAAAGTCGAACTTGTAAAATACGGCTCATGGAATGAACTCCTTGATGCATTAAATTCAGGCAGGGTTGACGGCGCATCAGTCCTCATAGAACTCGCCATGAAATCAAAACAGGAAGGTATAGGAATAAAGGCAGTCGCCCTCGGACACCGTGACGGAAATGTTATAATAGTTTCAAATGACATAGAAACAGCCGCAGATTTGAAAGGAAAAACCTTCGCAATTCCGCACAGACAGTCCTCACATAATATACTCCTTAATGATGCCCTCGCAACAGCAGGACTTACAACAGATGATATAAACGTCACAGAACTTGCCCCCACAGAAATGCCCTCAGCACTTGCAAGCGGTCAGATAGACGGCTACTGCGTAGCTGAACCGTTCGGGGCTATGGGAGTATCACTCGGCGCAGGAAAAGTTTTATTCAGTTCGGAAGAATTATGGGAAGATTCATTGTGCTGCGGACTTGTCCTCACGGATAAATTCATTGACGAACGCCCCGAAGATGCAAAGTCATTTGTTGAAAAATATAAAGAGGCAGGAAATTCCCTCGATAAGGAAACTGCAAAGGAAACCGCTAAAAAATACCTCAGCCAGACAGATGAAGTCCTTGACATATCATTGCAGTGGATATCATACAG
>OCVV010854002.1_pt1 | contig 11598 bp, 10 predicted proteins | sample 1539721 | NCBI WGS metagenome assembly OCVV01 (sample SAMN02144230, study PRJEB22623) | gut metagenome | biome: sheep rumen | host: Ovis aries | place: New Zealand | reverse complement strand
GCTGGAAATATAACCGCGGCGAAGTTGTTACATCTGTAAGAGCAATGAATATGTGGCTGACAGACAGAATCTCGCAGGTATGCTGGGATAAATTATGGAGATGTTCACTGTGGAGTGACATAAGGTTTCCAAACGGGCATGTATATGAGGACACGAATATCCTGCTGCGGGTATTAAGCAGGGCCGACAGGATTCTGCTTCTGGATAGAATTCTCGTGAAATATAGAAAACGTGCAGGAAGTATTACACAGACACGGACAATCAATCATTTCAGGGATTATCTGCTTGCCATGCAGGAAGTGGAAGCGTTTACAATTGCAAATACGCCGGGCATATTCAGTGTAAAAACCAGAGACCGATTGTTGGATATACAACTACGGAGAATGCTGGCTAAATATTCAGAGCTAATACTGTTAGAAAGTGGAAAGCCGTATAGGCAAGACAAAAAGATTCGTGCTTACTTATTAAAGAAGGGAAGAAGACGAAAGAAATATCGCAGCATTAAGACATATATAGTATGGATTTTGTTTAAACGATGTCCCTATATGATCCCTTTGATGAGAAGTATTTATATCCGCATGCTGTCGGTTTTGAGGGTGAAATAATTATCGGTGATTTAAGATAATTGTGTCAGTAATCTGACATATAAATGAGATGGGAGCATATGAAGATGTATGACTATTTAATTGTTGGAGCCGGATTGTTTGGAGCTGTTGCGGGACGCGAACTGACAGATGCGGGTAAGAAAGTGCTCGTAATAGATAAACGATCACATATTGCCGGAAATGTTTACACGGAGAAAATAGAGGGCATAAATGTACACAGATACGGTGCGCATATTTTCCATACCAACAATAAAACTGTATGGGAATATGTTCAGCGTTTTATTGAGTTTAACCGCTTTACGAATTCACCCGTTGCCAATTACAAAGGAGAATTATATAGTCTCCCCTTCAATATGTATACTTTTAACAAAATGTGGGGTGTTGTCACTCCGGCAGAGGCAGCAGCAAAAATTGCAGAACAAAAAGCAGAGATCAAGGATGAGCCCCGAAATCTGGAAGAGCAGGCGATCAGTCTTGTAGGCCGGGATATTTATGAAAAACTGATCAAAGGTTATACGGAAAAACAATGGGGGAGAGACTGCAAGGATCTGCCCAGTTTTATTATCAAGAGACTTCCTGTAAGGCTTACTTTTGACAATAATTATTTCAACGCATTGTATCAGGGGATTCCGGTTGGCGGATATACCAAAATGGTCGAATCCATGCTTGACGGAATAGAAGTCAGGCTGAATTGTGACTATCTTGAAGAAAAAGGAAAATGGGATTCCATGGCCGAGAAAGTTGTTTACACCGGTCCGATCGATGCATATTTCGGATATAAATACGGCAATCTTGAGTATCGTTCTGTCCGTTTTGAAAACGAGCTGCTGGATATCCCGAATTATCAGGGAAATGCCGCGGTGAATTATACGGATCGCGAAACACCCTGGACAAGAATTATTGAACATAAATGGTTTGAGTTCGGCAAGGATGAGCAGGGAAATGATCTTCCGAAAACTGTGATCAGTCGTGAATACAGTTCAGAGTGGAAGCTTGGTGATGAACCGTACTATCCGGTTAATGATGAGAAGAATACAAGTCTTTATGAGAAGTACAAAGAACTGAGCCTGACTGAAGAAAATGTTATTTTCGGGGGAAGACTCGGAAGCTATAAATACTATGATATGGATCAGGTTATTGCGGCAGCGCTGAGTGCAGCAAATGCATTACTTTGATCGCAGTTTTGAATCAGAAGAATCAAACATCAAAAATGGAGAAGACGACATGAACTATATTATTTTCGGAGGGTCAGGATTTATTGGAACACATTTGATTCATTTACTGAAGGCAGAGTGTGTCAATGAGGAAGATCATATCTATGATCTTGATATTGTTATGCCTGGAGAAGAAGGTGTAGTACCTGGAATCGTAGAGAAAAATGAAGGCGTTGAGTACATTCGTTTGGATGTCAGAAAACCGATCGACTTTTCGTTTGATCCGACTGAGAAGGACATCATTTTTAATCTTGCAGCGGTACATCGTACACCGGGACATCAGGACCATGAATACTTTGAAACAAATATCAAAGGTGCAGAGAATGTGATCGCTTTTGCGGAAAAACATGGAATAAAGAAAATCCTTTTCACTTCCTCCATTGCCCCTTATGGCGCGGCAGAAGAATTAAAAAAGGAATCCACGCTTCCTACTCCGAATACGCCTTACGGTATCAGCAAATTGGTTGCTGAGAAGATTCATCAGAATTGGCAGGTTCAGGATAAAGATCGGGAACTGACCATTTTGCGTCCGGGAATAGTTTATGGCAAAGGTGAGCATGGGAATATGACACGTCTCTATAAGGGGATCAAAGGTCACTATTATTTCTATGCGGGAAGAAAGGATACCGTTAAGGCAAGTATATATGTAAAAGAACTGGTACAGTTCATGAAATATCGTATGATTGATAATAGTTTTTGTGGAACAGATGTTATTAATTGTACTTTTGAACCAGCTTATACAATTGAACAGATCTGCAAAGCCATGAAAAAGGCTACCGGCTTAAAAGGCAAGATCCCTATGGTGAATGGGAAACTGCTTATGGGTGCTGCGAAAATCATAGGACCGCTTGGCGGGAAAAAAGTCGGGATACATCCGGATCGTGTGAAAAAACTGATGGTCAGCACAAATATAAGCGGCGAGAAACTGAACAAGATGGACTATAAGTTCCACTATACATTACTGGAAAGCTTTAGAGACTGGTTCGAAGATTGCAACAGAGAGGGACTGTATTAATGGATATTACAATTATCGTTGCAGCGCACAAGAAATATTGGATGCCTTCCGATCCCATGTACCTCCCGCTGCATGTTGGTGCGGAAGGAAAGACTGACGAGAACGGGAATCCTCTGGACTTGGGATATATAAAGGATAATACCGGCGATAATATTAGTGAAAAGAATGCAAATTATTGTGAACTTACCGGTCTTTATTGGGCGTGGAAGAATCTGGATTCAGATTATATAGGCCTTGCGCATTACAGACGCCATTTCAGTAATGGTAAACTGTTTGGAGACAAGAAGAACAGAGTCATCAGTAAAGAAGAACTGGAGAGGGTAATAGGTAAAAAAACAATATTGCTGCCTAAACCGCGCAATTATTGGATTGAAACAAATTACAGCCAGTATGCGCATGCCCATCATGCAATAGATTTGGATACAACAAGAGAGATCTTAGCGGAACGTTATCCGGAGTATCTTGAAGCATGGGATAAAAGCATGAAAAGGACCATTGGACATCGTTTTAATATGTTCATAATGCGAAGAGATCGGTTTAGAAAGTATTGCAGATGGCTGTTTGATGTTCTTTTTGAACTGGAGAAACGCCTGGATATCAGTAATTATAATAAGAACGACAGCAGGGTATTTGGATTTGTAAGTGAACGCATGCTGGATGTTTGGATTGAAACGAATGGATATAAGTATAAAGAACTACCGTATGTTTTTATGGAAAAACAGAACTGGATTGTTAAAGGCGGAAATTTTATAAAAAGAAAATTTATTGAAGGAAATAAGAGAAGGAACAATCAATGAACAGCCAATCCCTTTCTGTCAATAGCAGGTCAAAAGATTTCTCTTTGACATTTATGCAGGTGGTTTCTGCCCTGGCAGTTGTAACACTTCATACTAATGGATGTTTCTGGGACTTTAGTTCAACAGAAAGATATTGGTTGACAGCGAATATTATTGAAGGGGTTTGCTATTTTGCAGTACCAATTTTTTTCATGATAACCGGTATTACATTGATTGACTATCATGACCGGTATAGCACGAAAATATACTTAAAAAAAAGAATAGAAAAAACACTAATTCCATATATCGCATGGAGTTTTATCGGTGTGATTTTTTTGATTGTCACAAAGAAAGTGATACCGGATTCGGGCACGATTAAGTGGGTGATAAACGGGATCTTAACGACTGGCGGAATCATTAATATATATTGGTTTTTTCGGCCACTGTTTTGTGCGTATCTTAGCATTCCTTTATTTGCAGCAGTAGAGAAAAAAAGAAAAAACGCATATTTGGGTATTTTGTGCTTGTATGCTTTATAGTAAACATGCTTATCCCTTTTCTTAATAACTTATTGATGCTGGGATTAGAATGGCCATATAAAATAGATTCAGCGTATAATTATTTGTTTTGGGTGTTGAGTGGGTATTGTATTTATAGTTATCCACCTGACAGGAATCTGAAACGTATAATATATATCATGGCTGTTATTGGAATGCTAACGCATATAGGAGGGACTTATATTTTATCCTTAAAAGCAGGTTCAATCCAATCAATGTTTAAAGGATACAATAATATCCCTTGTGTTTTATATACATTTGGCGTGTACTGCGTTTTAAAAGATATCGGCGAAATAATTAACAAGATAGAGTGGCTTAAAAGTGTAGTTGAATTAGAAAGCAAATACACCTTTCCTCTTTATCTTATTCATTGGTTTGTTATACAGATTCTTCTTTGCTTATTTGCTATTAACACTAGATCGATAACCTATCGCCTTATAGCACCATTAATTATATTGGGGATTGTGATTGGAATAACTGGAATTCTCAGGCGCATTCCGGTCATAAAACGGACCGTGCCCTAAGATGTTAAACATCAATCCTATATAAAGACAGAATCATTCTTGAAACTGTTATGATTATTTTGCCAAAAACAGTTTTGACTTTGTTAGACAATTGGATCGTACTATATAATCAGTTGGAATACTTGCTTGTTAAGCGGAGATGAGGGTTTTACATAAGCATTTGGTGTTTCAATGATTCTTGCACTGGGACATAAGGATAATAAAAATGAGGCTTTTGAATTCAAGTGAAATCAAAAAAATAGAATTGGATATTTTGATTTGCTTTAAGAAAATATGCAAAGAATATAATCTTACATACAGGCTTGTTGGAGGAACTCTCTTAGGTGCTGTCAGGCATAAAGGGTTTATTCCTTGGGATGATGATATTGATATCAGTATGCCAAGGCCGGATTATATGAAACTTATTGCTTTATACAAAAGAGGAAACGTTTTTCCTGATCATTTAAAAATGGTATGCAGTGAATTAGGAAATTATGATTTTCCGTTTATGAAAATAGTAGATATGCGGACTAGATGTGAGCTTGATTTTTCAGATGAGACACAAGGTGATTCTCTATGGATTGATGTAATGCCTATGGATGGGCTTCCGGATTCGAACGGGAAAATCAGGAGAATATTTAAAAAAGCAGCTTTAATAAGAAGAATGCTTCTGATCAATAATGCCAAAAAAGGTATGGGAAAGACTAAAATTAAACAGGTGTTGAAACCGTTCATTATTCCAATTGTAAAGATTGTTGGAGCAAGACGTCTTTTAAATGAAATGAAAAAAGTGGCACAGCGTTATGACGTGAATACATCAAATAAAATTGGATGTATCACTTGGGGACTGTATAATCCGCTTGGTGAGACAGTTGATAAAAAAGACTATATGGATGTTGTAGAAGTAGAGTTTGAAGGAGTTAAGTTTGATACTATGAAATGCTGGGATTCATATCTAACTGGAATATATGGAGACTATATGAAATTGCCGCCTGTAGAAAAACGAAAAACACATGATATGAAAGCTTATATTATTGGAGAGGAATAATAGGGTATTCATGGACTTGAAATTGAAGTCAATCAAATTAAATTTTTTTATGAATGCTTTGTTGACCATGTCATCTTTCGTGTTCCCCATAATCTCTTTTCCATATGTGTCAAGAGTTTTGCTGCCTGTCGGAACAGGAAGGGTATCTATGGCAACTTCGTTTATTGCGTATTTTACGCTATTCTCGCAACTAGGTATTCCGACATACGGTGTAAGGGCGTGTGCTAAGGTTCGTGATAACAGAGAAGAATTGACCAGAACGGTCCATGAACTATTATTTATCAATATAATATTGAGCGTGCTTGTTTATTTCGTATTGTTTACCGTAATATTGTGTATTCCTAAACTTCAACAGGAAAAAAGCTTATATGTTATTATTAGTTCGCAGATAATTTTGTCAGCAATCGGAATGGAGTGGATGTATAAAGGCTTAGAGCAATATACATATATTACTATGCGATCGCTGATTTTTAAAATAATTGCATTACTATTAATGTTTGCTTTGATAAAAGAGCAAAAAGACTATGTGGTGTATGGGGGATTAACAATTTTTGCTGCCTCTGCATCCAATGTTATGAATTTGGTGAATGCACACAGATACATTTCACTTCGTCCGATTGGGGGATACCACCCGTTGCGGCATTTAAATGCAGTGGCTGTTTTTTTCGCAATGGCGTGTGCTACAACGATTTATACAAATCTTGATACAGTAATGCTAGGTTTTATTAGAACTTATGACGATGTGGGGTATTACAATGCGGCTGTCAAAGTAAAAACGGTTCTTGTTAGTGTTATTACTTCTCTGGGGGTCGTTTTGCTTCCCAGAGCTTCCTATTATTTAGAGCATGAGTTTAGGGAAGAGTTCTTTAGAATAAGTAAAAAGGCATATAATTTTGTTCTGTTGATATCAATACCTATGGCAGTATATTTTTTGTTGTTCGCGAAGCAAGGAATACTGCTTTTGTCGGGGCCTGCATATTTGAATGCTGTTGTTCCTATGAAAATTATCATGCCGACATTAGTTTTCATAGGTATCACTAATATCTGGGGAATTCAGATGCTTGTTCCTTTGGGACGGGAAAAGATAGTATTGTATTCTGAGATAGCAGGCGCTGTTGTTGATTTGATACTAAATATTATTTTGATTCCGCATTTTGCTGCTGCAGGGGCAGCGTTTGGAACCTTGTGTGCAGAAGTAGTTGTAATGATTGTGCAGTTTGGAACAATTAAGAATATTGTCACAGGTGATTTCTTCAGAGTAAAATGGAGTGAGATATTCGTTGCGATTGGTGTTGCAATAATTGCTTCTTTTTGGATACCATGGGTTTTTTCGGGAAGTTTTATTGTTTTGGCTGTATCAGCATTTCTGTTTTTCGGTTGCTATGGCTTGATATTGTTGCTTGAAAGGGACCCGTTGGTATTGGAAATCGTAGACATGGGGGTTCGAGCTTTAAAAAAGATTAAAAGATCGGGAGGAAAATGATGTCTGAAATAAGTGTTATCATTCCGTATTATAATGGTAAGATAAGTGAAATCACTAGAGCTGTTGATAGCGTAAAATGTCAGTCATTCGGTGATTTTGATATCATTATAGTAGATGATGGAAGTGACGCAACCTTGGCCAGACAAGTTGATGATCTTTATACAGATGACATAAATATTAAAATCATACATCAGATTAATAAGGGAGTATCTGAAGCCAGAAATCAAGGGGTTAGAAGGTCTAATTCACGTTATGTAATGTTCTTAGATGCGGATGATCAGTTATTGCCGTGTTGTTTAGAAGATGCTTTTGGCATTGCGGAAAGAACAGGCGCAGATCTCGTTATTGGAGGTGTACTTATTGATTCGGAGTTAAAAAAACTAAAGCCGAATGACGGTTCAATAGAGTGTAAAGTACTTGAAGGTGATGATATCACTAAGTTTCAGCATCATGCTATAAATGATTGGATTAGAATAGATGGAGGAGGATATATCGGAAGAGGCCCGGTTTCTCGCCTGGTAAAAAGAGAAATATTGAAAGAAGTAAACTTTGATCCAAGCTTATCTATTGGAGAAGACATTGTATGGAACTTGACAATACAGAAAAAATGTCAAAAAATATGTCTTTTTAAAAAAGTCTGGTATTTGTATTATACCAATCCTGCTTCAGCAACGCATAGATATAATCCAAGTATGTTGAAAGCGACTAAAAAACTATTGTTGGATGTACGTGACTTGTGTGATTTGGAACAAGATGATTGTTATTTGGCTTATTGTAATTTAATGTTTGAATCTCTGAAACAGTTTGTGGTATGCATGGTGATTCATCCTCAATGGAATCGGATTCCATATAAAAAAAGACGGCAGATGGTTTCTAGTATATATAGTACTTTGCCGTGGACATATTTGTTTGAAAGAAGATTGTTTACAATATCGGGAATGAAAAATAGAGTAAAAATTATTTTACATACATTGCATCTGCTTTTACCGTTGCTGGTGTTAAAGCATAAGCTGTTCAATGCTTCATTCCGGACCTTGATAAAGGGATATAAATTTGGCTCTAAAAGAACCTGTAGGCAGATATAGTTATAGTTTCATGTTGTCATTTATGATAGAAGCAGCTTATAGTTTAACAACATAAAAAATGTAATACTGAAATTGGATTGGATAAAACCAGGTTGGTTTCACGGTGTTAGGATATCCTTTGCAGAAAGATGAGAATCAAAATGAAAAGTGTATGTGTTGTTTTAGTGACATTTAACAGAAAAGAATTGTTGGCCAAATTGTTGTTAGCTTTGCCCAAACAAACGTATCCGATTGCTGCAATTGTTATTCTTGATAATAATAGTACAGATGGTACAGAAGAATTATTGAAAGACATGGAGATTATTTCCGCTTCAGAGACAGGAAAGATACATGTTAGTGTTTGGAAAAATATCAAATGTTACTATTATCGAAACCGTGAGAATACTGGCGGCTCTGGTGGATTTGCCAAAGTGTTCAGCATTGCAAATAAATTGCAATATGATCTCATTTGGGCTATGGATGATGATGTAATGCCGGAAATAGACTGCCTGGAGTTACTAGTGAGAAATATATCTTCAGAGGTGGAATGTGTTATACCATCTCGAAGTGATGATAATTGGCAGGATTATGCCGTGACAGACTATAATCTCAGTAATCCATTTTTATATAAATTAGATCAAATAAAGACAAAGATCGATGGTGCAACTATTAAAGAGTCATTCGTTAACATAGTAGACATGCCTTTAGAAGGTCCATTAATGACAAGGGAATTGCTAAAGAAAATCGGGGTTCCTGACAAAAGGTATTTTATCATGTTTGATGACACGGACTTTGCCCATAGAGCTTCGTTGAATACCACTATCAGATATATTCCCGAAGCAACGTTACATCGAGTGCTTGCTAAAAAAACGAGTACCCCTATGAATGAATGGACTTGGAAAACTTTTTATCTATTACGAAATCAGTTTTTCTTTGATAGAAAATATGGAAAAAATATCTTAGTAAGGTACTTGCGTCCGTGGTGGTCTATGCACATAAAATGCTTTAGTGAAATAATGAAAAAACATCCTGAACGCATAAAATGGATATGTCGTGCTTATAAAGAGGCATATAAAGGAATTATGGGAAAGACACTTGCTCCTGGCACAGAACTCAGGTAACTCTAATAAAAAAAGAGGTTTTAAGTCATACCAGTTGAAGGCGATGGAGATGGATACGAATCACAGTTTAGAAGTGCTGGTTTTAAGAATTGTATTTAAATCGTTTTGCTAAGCCAACTTGTAAAATCAATAAAAGCTAGTTGAAAAATAGCTTTTATTGATTGATTAATAATAAGGAGACTGTATGTTGAAAAAAGACTGTCTGTTGATTAGTATGTTTTCTAAAAATGAATCCAGTTACGCAAAATACTATATAGATACATTAAAGAAAAAGAATAAAACATATGATATTATTTATTTTGAGAGATATGATTTGAATGCTGAAGCGGAAGAGAATGAAATCCTTTTTAAACATTTTTGTCCTACAGGCGGTTCAAAGATAAAGAAAATATCTGTTATGATGAAGTATGCCTTATTTATTAGGAGATATTTAAAGGATAAATATGGATGTGCTATAATCCTGACAACTATACCGGGAATATTTACATGTGATTTATTGATCAGAAATTATAAAAACCGGTATTTGATCGATATTCGTGATTATACGCATGAGAAGAACAAACTATTCTATTGTGTTTTGAAAAAGATTATTAAAAATGCTTATGCAACTGTAATTTCGTCAAGAGGATTTAAACAGTTTCTCCCACGGGAGTATTCTTATATTGTAACGCATAATATTTCACATAATTATAAACAGAAAGAACATGCACGATGCCTGAAAAAGGGAAAGTGCACAATAGGATTTGTGGGTTCTATTCGATATTATGAAGAAAACATGAAATTGATAAATCAGCTAAAGAATAACGATGATTTTCAGCTGGTCTATTGGGGAAGCTCGACGCAAGGCTTTAATTTAGAAGAATACAGTAAAGAAAATAATGTATACAATATAGAATTTCATGGTAAGTACAATAACGATGATAAAGATAGTATTTATCAGAATATAGATATAATAAATTCAATTTATGGAGTAAAAGGATTAGAAACAATCCTGGCAATTCCGAATAGATTATATGATGCAGCGATTTACAGATGTCCTATTATTGTTTCGAAAGGGACTTATTTAGCTAAGGTGGTTGAAGGACTGCATATGGGAATTGCAGTTGATATTCACCAGGATGATGTTGTGAAAATTCTCAGAGCTTATATTGATAGTTTCAATGTTGAACAATTCGAAAACGGATGTTATAAACTCCTTGCCATGGTAGAAAAAGATATGGAAAACTTTATGCAAACCATATCAGATTTTATTGATTCAATAGATAGGTGATTGATTATGAAAAAAATAATGGTTGTTTTCGGAACACGCCCAGAGGCAATTAAAATGTGTCCATTGATTAAGGAATTAAAGTCCAGAAAGGGCTTAAATACCATTGTTTGTGTCACGGCACAGCATAGACAGATGCTGGATCAGGTATTGTCCACTTTTGGAATCATTCCGGACTATGACCTAAATATTATGAAAGACAGACAAACACTGTTTGATATAACGACCGGCGTACTGAATGGTATAAAGAGTGTGTTAGAAGAAGCAAAACCAGATGTCGTTCTTGTTCACGGAGATACGTCTACAACGTTTGTTGCCGCGCTGGCAAGTTTTTATCAGAATATACCTGTGGGTCATGTGGAGGCGGGCCTTCGTACGTATAATATCTATTCTCCGTATCCAGAAGAGTTTAATAGAGAAGCAGTTTCAATTATTGCCCGATATAATTTTGCGCCTACACCATTGGCACAAAGAAATCTTGTCAAAGAAGGGAAAAATATAGAGAATATATTTGTGACAGGAAATACCGTTATTGACGCTATGGAGTATACGGTGAGGTCAGATTATAGGCATCCCGAATTGGAATGGGTAGGAGACTCAAAGTTAATATTTATTACTGCTCATCGCAGAGAGAATATAGGAGAGCCTATGCATCGTATGTTTCGTGCGATTCGTCGTGTATTGGATGAGCATCCCGATTGTAAAGCTGTTTATCCAATTCACATGAATCCTCTTGTAAGAGAAGCGGCGATGGAGGAATTGGAAGGGTGTGATAGAATTCATATTATAGAGCCGATCGAGGTTGTAGACTGTCACAATTTTGAAGCACGTTCTTACTTATGCCTGACGGATTCAGGCGGAATCCAAGAAGAGTGTCCTTCCTATGGTGTTCCTGTTCTAGTGATGCGTGATACAACAGAGAGACCGGAGGGCGTAGAAGCCGGA
>OCVV011346701.1_pt1 | contig 11599 bp, 10 predicted proteins | sample 1539721 | NCBI WGS metagenome assembly OCVV01 (sample SAMN02144230, study PRJEB22623) | gut metagenome | biome: sheep rumen | host: Ovis aries | place: New Zealand | reverse complement strand
AAGTATGACAGTATCGGTCTCAGCTTTCCGGACGTTGTTATTGGAAACCGGATTCTCGGCGGGGAGACGCCCAAAACACATGGTCTTCGCAACAATCCAGATCTGGACTATGAAACTGAGTTCGCGCGTGTCAGCAAACTGAAAGAACGTCTGCAGAGCCTCTGCGTCCCGCAAGGGCGAGTCCGAATTGCAAACGATGGCAATGTTGCGGCGTTCACAGCGGCGGTAGAAATGGCATGTCAGGGCCTCGACTTGCGTGGGGGAGTATTTGCACATTCTCTCGGGACAGATCTCGGTACCGGATGGCTGACAGGGCAGGGGGAAATCCCTTCCTTGCCTTTGGAGATGTACGATTTTATGTTGGATCTCGGCAGTCATCCACAGCGACTCTTTCGAGCGGAAGATGTGCGCAGCGTTCGGAACGAGAATTCAGGTTTACCGGATGCCCGTAAGTATCTTGGGCAGTCGGCGGCTTTTCGGCTGGCGTACGAAAACGATCCCAAACTGCTCGATGAATATCTTGTTCAGGATGGGGATCTTCTTGTTGTGCAAGTCCATCCTGAGGATAAACGCAAAGTGTGTCTGGAGCAACTCATGCAGAAGACCGAACAGGGAGATGAAAAAGCCTGCGATGTTTTCCGCAGGATCGGACAGAATCTTGGTCAAATCAGCCGTGAGATCGAGTGGCTGCTTCACACGGGGATCGGAAAACGATATCTTTATGGGCGCTTCGTGAAGCATCCATGCTGCTTTACTCTTCTTCAAGAGGGATGCCGGGAGATTATGCCAGGATTGGAGCTGATTGCCGCAGATGAAAATCTGGCATACTCTGCCATGATGCGTGCCCTGACGGGAATCGAAGGCTGTACGGTAGCGCAATTCGGTCAGGCAATCGGCTCGATCTATTATGGGCTGACGGACTGAAACAGACAACGATCGGACGCTTGCTATTTAGGAACGCTCCCGGTATAATGCAAAGCAAAGGGGGAGGAGCACAAGGATGTATCCAAACCGAAAGAAAATTGCATCGGAATGGTTTGCTCGCAACGTATACAGCGACGAACAGATTCAACCTCACCCCGCTCAAAGCTATGAGTCTGTCCCGGAGGAAATTCGCTCCATGCGCCAGCTGGAGTCGGGAGCCAACTTCTGGCGATGCTCCCGAGAGGAGATTTTTGTCAAGCAGGGACAGCAGATGGCAGATTACGAGGATGATTATCCATACAAACGTGATGTAGTCCGATACTATCCAACCTACCAGGCTCTGTCCGACCGCGAACTTCGCGGGTATTTCACCTGGCGCACGAAATGGCGGCGGGGAGAGGAGGAGAGAACCAGTCTCTCTTTTGCGTTCCTTTATATTTATGAGCTGCTCAACCAGATCGGGGTGAAGAATCCGATAGAAGGATACGAGCTGCTACGTGCTTTTTATCGGGATTACGGAGCTCTGGACGACAGCATATGCAGCTATCTCAGTCGTTGGCTGTGGGATTATGTTGTATACTATCGACTTGATCCGGTGCTTCTGGAAGGCCGGAAGGAACTTCAATTTGATCGGAATTTGGCTGCGTTGATCGACATGGACACATGTAGTAATGCAGAAATATTTAATGCGGTGGTGGAGCTGTCTTCTTACCGCCTGGATCGCTCCAAGCTCTTTGCCCAAAGACCGGAAATGCTGGAGAAGGTCACTGCAACAGTGCTTCGTAAGATAGACAAGCACTATTCCACCCACCGAAAACAGAGTTTGACAGAAGACTACTTTGGCCCGATCATACTGGTTCCTGTCGACCTGTTTATGGGTGCAGTGTTTTATAAGCAGACAAAGCACGAGAGTTTTGATTATGAGATTGATGCGCTTCGCAGCTATCAAAATCATAACGGGAAGTGGACCTGCCGATTTCCGGATGCGTTTATCGGACGCAGCAAAAAGCTTGGGGATGTAATGCGGACAGTCGATTCCATGTTACGGGAAGCCAGTGGAGTCGGCAATTCGATCCAACCCGGACTGAGCACAAAATGGCTCTTGAAATTGATCGAGGAATCGATTCAGGAATACCAACAGGAAAAGAAAGCGGAAGAAGCCAGACGAATTACGATTGATTTCTCAAAACTATCCGGAATCCGTCATGACGCTTCTGTCACCCGGGAAAAACTGATAGTAGACGAGGAACGTGACGAGAATCCAATTCCAGAAATCGCGGAAGAGCCCAAGACTCCGCTGCCTGCGATGCTGAAGACAACGGAGGAAAACGCCTTTGGACTCGATGAGAACGAGAAACGGCTGCTGCACTCTTTGCTTTATGGCGAAGATCTGACTTGGATCCACGAGGAGGGCCTGATGTCCACCGTACTTGTAGACAGCATCAACGAGAAACTGTATGACTGTTTCGGTGATACTGTACTGGTGGATGATAGCAGCCCGACCATTATTGAAGACTATACGAAAGAACTGAAAGAGATGTTGAAGCTGTGAATATACCGAAGCGAATCGCTCAGACATTGATAAACTCCCTGAAGGGCGGCGTAGTTCCGCGTGTGGGACTGCCATATATAACCGTAGGCAGGAAGAATGAGATCGACGCGCTGCTGCATGATGTGGATTTGATAGCGGAGGGGGGGGCCTCCTTTCGCTTTGTTGTAGGCCGTTACGGCAGTGGTAAAAGCTTTTTGCTCCAGACGATCCGTAATTATGTTATGGCCAAGAATTTCGTAGTTCTGGACGCTGACTTATCTCCGGAGCGCCGCTTACAGGGAACTCGAGGACAGGGCCTCGCAACCTACAAAGAATTGATTCGCAACATGTCCACCAAAACGAAGCCGGAGGGCGGAGCTCTTACCTTGATTCTGGATCGCTGGATCAGCAACATCCAACAGGAGGTCATGGCAGAAAACAATCTCTCCATTCAAGACGGCAGCCTGCCGGGCTTAGTAGAAAAAAAGATCAATACCGTGATTTATTCACTGAACGATCTTGTGCACGGTTTTGATTTTGCCCGTCTCCTAAGCCTCTACTATGAGGCCTATCGGGATGGGAACGACGCCCGAAAAGCGATGGTTGTTAAATGGTTCCGTGGAGAGTATACGACCAAATCCGAGGTCAGACAGGAGCTTGGTGTCAATATTATCATTTCGGATGATGACTGGTATGAATACCTGAAAATATTTGCCGCATTCTTGAAACAGGCAGGGTATGCCGGAATGCTTGTTCTGATCGATGAGCTCGTCAATATCTATAAGATCCCGAACGCCATAACGCGGCAGTATAACTATGAAAAGATTCTGACCATGTACAACGACGCCATGCAGGGGAAGGCGCATTATCTGGGAATGATTCTCTCTGGAACTCCGCAGTGTATGGAGGACCCGCGACGCGGGGTTTACAGCTACGAGGCTTTGCGCTCACGTCTGGCCGAGGGCCATTTCTCCGGTGAGCACAAGGACCTTCTCGCCCCGGTTATACGACTGCAGCCGCTGACTTATGAAGAATTGCTGATCCTGACGGAGAAGCTGGCGGATATTCATGCAACATTGTACGAGTATCCTCAGATCGTAACGCAGCAGGACATGGTAGATTTTATTCAGATCGAATTTGGACGGATCGGAGCGGATACCCACATAACCCCGCGAGAAATCATCCGCGATTTTATTGAAGTATTGGATATTATCTATCAAAACCCGGAACTGAGTGTGGCTGAACTCCTCGGCTCGGACCGCTTTACCTATGCGCAAAATGCAGTGAACGAGGAAGAGACGCAGGAGGAATTTGCGGAGTTTAGCTTATGAGTGCTTTTGACCGCTATGCACCTTTTGTGCAGGACTATATTTATCGAAACGGTTGGGAAAATCTACGGGCGATTCAGGTTGCTGCAGCCGACGCAATTTTCAATACCGACGAGAACGTTTTGCTGACAGCTTCCACAGCCTCCGGAAAAACCGAAGCGGCATTCTTTCCGATCATCACGCTCTTTTCCGAAGATCCTCCCAGCTCGATCGGATGCATCTATATCGGACCACTCAAGGCGCTGATCAACGATCAGTTCCAGCGTCTCAACGATCTGTGTGAGGAAGCGGACATCCCGGTATGGCATTGGCATGGTGATGTGGCTCAAAGCCACAAAGAACGTCTCATGAAGCATCCGAGCGGCATCTTACAGATTACGCCGGAGTCTCTGGAAGCGCTGCTTTTGCATAAGCATGCGGCGATTCCAAAGCTGTTTCATGACCTACGCTTCGTTGTGATCGATGAGGTACACTCTTTGCTGCGCGGCGATCGCGGCGGTCAGACACTGTGCCTGATCGAGCGGCTTTCGCGTTTAGCCGGGGTCAATCCCCGTCGTATCGGTCTTTCAGCAACTATCGGAGATCCGGAAGGGACCGGTGAATTTCTATCTCTCGGCACCGGGCGAAGGACGTTGATTCCCAAAATCGAGGCAAAGGGCAGCAAGTGGCGTCTTTCCATGGAGCACTTTTATATACGAAACAGTCAGGCAGGGGAGGACTATCCTGAGACGGAAGGAATGCCCGTCTTGGAAGAGAAGACAGATGAGGCGCCGGTGATGGCTGATCCCGGTATCGGATATATTTTTGAACACACCCGCGGGAAGAAATGCCTTGTATTTGTCAATTCCCGAGAGGAGTGCGAAGCTGTTACCACAACTCTTCGTCGATACTGCGAAGTGAAACATGAGCGTGACCGCTTTCTGATCCACCACGGGAATCTCTCCGCATCCTACCGCGAAACAGCGGAGGGGATCATGAAGGACGATTCTCAGTTTATGACCACAGTGACGACGGCGACGCTCGAACTTGGAATCGATATCGGCCGCCTGGAACGTGCGTTTCAAATCGATGCTCCTTGGACTGTATCCTCATTTTTGCAGCGTATGGGACGTACCGGACGCCGTGGCCAGCCGCCTGAGATGTGGTTTGTAATGCGCGAGGATGAACCCGAGGTGCGCGCCATGCTTCCCACAACGATCCCCTGGAAACTGCTGCAAGGGATTGCTATGGTACAGCTTTATCTGGAAGAGCGTTGGGTTGAGCCGCCTCGTTTGGATCGTCTTCCGTTTAGCCTCGTTTATCACCAGACCATGTCAACGCTGGCTTCCTGTGGTGAAATGTCGCCGCGCGTACTTGCCGACAGGATACTATCTCTTCCGTATTTCCATCGGATTACCCAGGATGACTTCCGGGTGCTTTTGCATCATCTGATCGAACAGGACCATATTCAGTATACCGATCAGGGCGGCTTGATTGTGGGTCTGACAGGTGAAAAGGTTGTTAATTCCTTCAAATTTTACGGTGTTTTCCAGGAGAGCGAGGAATACACCGTACGAAGCGATGCACAGGAACTCGGCACGGTTGTGTCGCCTCCGCCGCTCGGAGAAAAACTTGCCATAGCCGGTGCCGTCTGGCGGGTATTGGATATTGACCATAAGAGGCATCAAGTCTACTGCGAGCAGGTGAAAGGCAGTGTCCCGGCTTATTTCGGAGAGTGCGCCGGTGATCTGCACACGCGAATTCTTGAGCGTATGCGTGAGGTCCTGCGGGAAGAAAAATCATATCCCTATCTGATGAAAAATGCGGTTGCCCGCCTAAATCAGTCGCGCTTTACTGCGCGGGCCTCCGGGGCTGCCGATCGCTGTCTGATCAATCTCGGCGGTAACATGTGGTGTCTGCTCCCCTGGCTTGGCACTTACGCCTTTCTGGCTATGGAACGTTTCCTGAAAATCAAATGCGCCGAGCGTTTGGGATTGCGGAATCTGGATTCCGCACGGCCTTTCTTTATCCAGTTTATGATGAGCGCGGATGAAAACACCTTCTATCAGGTGTTGTTCGAGGAAATCAAGAAGCCTATCGATCCGATGGAACTGGTCTATCCGAAGGAACTTCCGCTATTCGATAAGTATGATGAATACTTACCGGAAGAACTGCTTCGAAAAGGCTTTGCCTATGGAGTGTTGGATCTGGACGGACTGCGTAGCCGGATTCTCGGCTGGGAAGAGGAACGGTTGCATGGGTAAGCGAATCCTGTGTGTGATTTTGATTGCAGTGCTTGTCGCATGTGGTCTCGGTGCTTCGTCCAAAGCCGATCTCTGCACTTTCATGGTGGTTTCAGATCTGCATTTCACATTGCATTCCGACTCGATCATCTACCCGTTCATGACTCGAATTCAAGATCTGACCGAAACGATTGCAGATGAAGTGATTGAATTCAGACCCGATGCATTTCTTCTCTGCGGAGATAATACCAACAGCGGGCGAGCGGAAGATGTGAAAGCGCTCAGTACGATTTTGCATCGTATCCATGCAGCAGGGATTCCTGTAGTTGTGATACCGGGCAACCATGATTTTGATCTCGGAGATCGAGAAAGCTTTGTGCTTGCCTATGGCGATCTGTGTGACGCAGAGTCCCGGGACGAGGCATCTCTGAGTTACATGCTTCATATCGGTCCCTTCCGTATTCTGGCCATGGATGACAGCTCTTACAGTAAGGGAGCAAGGGGAGCATTTTCCGCGGAAACCATGCTATGGCTTCATACACAGCTCCAAGAATCTCAGGAAAAACATGAACCTGTTTTGTTCCTGTCACATCACAATGTGCTCCCTGGCGGTCAAGAAGCCACAGGAAGCAGTTACATGATTCAAAATCCGGAATTACTAGATTTGTTGGACAACTACGGAGTACAATTATGCCTTTCCGGTCACCGGCACTCCCAGGATATTCTGTCCCACTCCTCCCTCTATGAAATCGTCAGTGCCATGCCCGCTATCTATCCTCATCTGGTGGGTACGATTACCGTTCGGGATGGAGAACTATTCTATCAAGCGGAGCCGATTTCCTTTGACAAGTACGGAAGATCTGGCTTCGAAGACATTCTCGAGCGGGAGCGCGACGGCAGCTTCTCGTCCGTTGCGTTAAATCTTAAGGACTGGGATTGCCTAAGCACGGAAGAGCAAGCTGGGATTTCGAGACTGTTTCGCCTTTTTATGCTGAGCTATAGCAGTGGTGCTCTGGCCGATGTTCAGGAAGAAATTCTCAAAGATCCCTATTACGATGAATTCCTCCGTGTGTTTGCCGACACCAATTACGGTCCCTGGATGCGTTATTTGATGGAATCCGCTCTTATCGCCGGAAATTATCTGAAAGTCGATTATTCGGAATACCTACACTAAACTGTCACCTGAATCGGGAGAGCATCTATGAAGCAATTTGGACGAAGTCTTGTTTTTGTTTGTATACTTCTTTTGCTGACGTCACTTTTGCTCGGCTGTCAGAGCGCCGGGGCTGTGAATCATTCAACACCGGATCCGGAAGCCACGGAGCGCAGCACGATCTATATTGACAGCATGGATACCTTTATTGAGTTGAGCGCATTCGGCTCGAACCGCAAAGAAGCGCTTGAAGCGGCAAAGAAAGAAATCCTGCGTCTCAACGATCTTCTGAGTATTGGACTGGAAGGAAGTGAGATCTCGCAGGTAAACCGCGCCGGCGAGGGGATCGTTTCAGCGGATACAGCCACGATGATCCGGGAAGCCCTCACGCTTCACGAACAGACAGACGGAGCTTTCGATCTTACCGTCTATCCTTTGATGGAGCTCTGGGGATTTGTATCCAAGGAATACCATGTCCCGACCAAGGCTGAGCTTGATGAGACGATGCTTCGTATCGGCGCAGATCGGGTAGTGTTGAACGACTCGACAGGTCTCGTGACACTCGGAAAAGGGCAGGCGATTGATCTTGGCGGTATTGCCAAAGGCTTTGCCTCACAGCGTCTGATGGAAATCTTTCGAGAGTTCGGTATCCAGTCGGCTATTGTTTCGCTTGGAGGCAACATGCAGTGTCTCGGTTCCAAGCCGGACGGGAGCGCCTGGCGTATCGGCGTAAAAGATCCCTTTAATCCGGAATTCGGTCTGTCGGCGATCGTTCAGATTATCGATAAGGCTGTCATAACTTCCGGTGGATATGAGCGGTTCTTTGTTGACGAAGAGACCGGAACGACTTACCGCCATATTTTGGATCCCGCCACAGGCTATCCGGCTGAGAGCGGACTGAGTTCGGTCAGTATCGTGACATCTGACGGGATGCTGGGCGATGGATTATCAACGGCCCTGTATATTATGGGGCTTGACAAAGCATCCGATTTTTGGCGGTCTCATCGTGACGATTTTGATGCCATTTTGATTGATAATGACGGTGAAGTCTATGTAACTGCAGGGATCGAGAAGGATGTCACCTCGGAGAAGACGATTCATGTAATACGTTAAATCTTCGTCTAAATAGCAGGCTCCTGTTGACTTCAATCGAAAAAAATACTATAATTCAATTATATCAGTTCCTGAGGAAGGAGGACCCGTATGAAGCTTGGTTTTTGGGAAATCATGGTTATCCTGATCGTTGCACTGCTTGTTATCGGTCCCGATAAGCTTCCGTACTATACTAAAAAGCTTGGAGTCGCACTGAAAGAATTCCGCAAGGTTTCCGCAGATGTAACAAAAGAGGTGCGCGAAAGCGTAATTGATCCGCTTGAAGAGGCACAGAAGCCCTTGCGAGAAGCCATGGAGCCTCTGGAGGAACTGAAGAAAGACATTGAGGGCAACCTGACCAGCGTTGAAAAGGAATTCAAGAGTATTGGCAAGCCCAAGAAGACCAATGCTGAGAAGGCAGACAAGTCTAAGGAGAACGAAGGACCCAAGACAGAGGAGATCGAACCGGAACCCACCGTTGAGAAGTCTGTCGTACAGGAAGAAGAAAAACCCGTACCGGAAGCGGCGGAAGCCCCTGTCGCAGAAGATAAAGAATCAGAGTCTATATCCGAACCTGAAGGAGGAGTAAACGAATGAGAATCGGTGTTCAGCAGCTTCTTATCGTCCTTGTTATTGTTATCATTATTTTTGGGCCCACCCAGATCCCTAAGCTTACCAAGATGTTTGGAAAGAGCGTAAAGGGCTTCAAGGAAGGCATGGAAGAAGCCGAGGAAGAAGTCGATGATAAGCCCAAAAAGAAGGTAAAAAAGGCTGTTGAGGTTGAGTCTGACAACGAGTCGGATGAAGAATAAGAATAAGAAGGAGACCTCTGCCGACGGCAGCATGAGTATCTCCGGCCATCTGAAAGAACTGCGCAATCGAGTCCTGATTTGCGTTATCGTACTGGTGGTTGGGTTTTGTGCCTGCCTTGGCTTTGCCCCAAGATTAGTGACGTTGTTCACCGATATGGGGCAGGACTTTGGCTACGTCTTCGTCTACATCGCGCCTCAGGAACTGCTGATGGAGTATTTCTCCATGGCCTTTGTTGGGAGTTTGATAATCAGCTTTCCTGTACTGGCCTATCATATCTATGCGTTCTGCAGTCCGGGGCTGACCAAGAAGGAGCGCAGCTATATCAAGATCGGGCTCCTTGCGGGTACAGCGTTCTTTGTGCTCGGCGTTGCTTTTGCCCGTTTGGTCAGCATTCCTTTTATGCTGCGTTTTCTGATCTCTTTCACAGGAGAAGTTGATGTTTCGGCTTCCATCAGCATCCAGCAGTATATTTCGTTCCTGCTTACGGTCTTTTTGATATTCGGTATCGTATTTGAGATGCCGGTTGTCACCGTAGTCTTGACCGCTCTTGGTATTTTGCGGGCTGAGTGGCTGGCGAAAGGCCGTAAGATTATGATCGTGTTGATTTTCTTTATCGCCGCTGTGATCACGCCGCCAGACGTCATATCTCAGATTCTCATCGCGGTACCGATGCTGCTCTTGTATGAGATTAGCATTCTGTTGTGCCGAATCGTCAGCAAGCGCAGGAAGGCCGCTTCTGACGCTGCGGAAGACGTGGAAGACGACTGAGCATAACCAACCTGATAACACATTTAAAGCAAGGAGACGGTTTCGGAATCGTCTCCTTGCTTTGATTGTATGATGAATAAAAAAAGACGATTTTGTATATAAGAAAAATGGGAATATTGGTGAATTGACAGGTAGCGACGACTTTGATAAGATTACAACATCATAGAAAGCAACCATGCGACAACTGGCAGAAAGGTAGAGCACTACATGGGAATCGTATGGAATAAAGCCGACTGTCTGGGCAGACTGAATCCGTTTGTGGGATCAGTCCGCCTTTTTTGATTGGAGGAGAGCGTATGATGAAAGTAGGCATTGTAATGGGCAGCAGGAGTGATCTTCCTGTTGTCGAAAAAGCAATCCGCGTACTGCAGGAGTACGGGGTCGCATATGAAGTGCGCGTTTTATCCGCCCATCGTTGTCCAGACGAAGCAAGAGCTTTTGCTGCGTCTGCGCGGTCGGGCGGATTTTCTGTTATTATTGCCGCAGCAGGCATGGCGGCACATCTTGCAGGTGCCATGGCGGCCAATACGACTTTGCCTGTGATCGGCATTCCTCTGCGCGCAGCGGGTTCCGATGGGACAGATGCGCTACTCTCCACGGTGATGATGCCTTCTGGGATCCCCGTTGCCACAGTGGCAATCGACGGAGCCAAGAATGCCGCACTGCTTGCCATTGAAATCATGGCGGTCACCGATGTCGAACTTGCTCGCAAGCTGGAAGCCGCTCGTCAGGCTGACACCGAGAAAACGTTAGCTGCGGATCGCGAGGTCCGTGACTTATATAAGCAGAACTAAACTCAGGACAAATCAAGGAGGAACTAAAATGGAACTGGTTTACACGGGAAAAACGAAGAATGTTTATGCGCTGGATAACGGGAATTATCTCCTTAAGTTCAAGGATGACTGCACCGGCAAGGACGGCGTGTTCGATCCGGGCGAAAACTCCGTAGGTCTGTCCATCGAGGGCGTAGGCGATGTTAACCTGCGCATGTCCATCTATTTCTTTGAGAAAATCAATGCCGCTGGGATTCGCACTCACTATGTGAGCGCCGATCTGAATAACACCACAATGGAAGTTCTGCCCGCCAAAGTGTTCGGCAAAGGTCTCGAAGTCATCTGCCGTCACAAAGCCGTCGGCAGCTTTCTGCGCCGCTACCGCGACTATGTTGAGGAAGGCGCCGATCTGCCCGCCTATGTTGAAATGACTTTCAAAAACGATGCCCTCGGCGATCCTCTTGTCACGAAAGACGGGCTGATCGTTCTTGGTGTTATGACTGCAGAGCAGTACGATGCGATCAAGGATATGACCCAGAAGATCACACAGATCGTGGCTGATGAAATGAAGGCGCGCGGCCTGGTGCTCTATGACATCAAGTTCGAGTATGGCTATGATGCAGACGGCAAGGTTATGCTGATCGATGAGATTGCTTCCGGCAATATGCGTGTATATAAAGATGGGAAATACATCGATCCGATGACGCTTTCTCAGCTCTTCTTTGCCTGATGGGTGGTTTTTTCGGTGCGGTGTCCCGCCGAGATGTTGTACTTGACGTATTCTTCGGCGTGGACTATCACAGCCATCTCGGCACCAAAAATGCCGGAATGGCTCTCTGGAATGCGACGGACGGTTTTCAGCGCCAGATTCATTCTATCACCAACACGCCGTTTCGTACCAAATTTGAGAAAGACCTGGTAGACTTCAAGGGCTGCTGCGGCATTGGCTGCATCAGCGATTCTGATCCGCAGCCCCTTCTGGTCCGGTCTCATCT
>OCVV011322419.1_pt1 | contig 11599 bp, 11 predicted proteins | sample 1539721 | NCBI WGS metagenome assembly OCVV01 (sample SAMN02144230, study PRJEB22623) | gut metagenome | biome: sheep rumen | host: Ovis aries | place: New Zealand | reverse complement strand
GGTTTATATCCGTAACCAGAGACGGAAAAACAACATATTCGTTGTATCATATAAGTCTTGATATTGAAGGTGATATTCATATAGTATTTGATGAAGATGGTTCGGTAACTGTTACGGGAGATAAAGAATTTTATAATTTTGAGTAAATCCATGGAATGATGATGGTATGGTGGATACCTGGGATGAAGAAGTGGAAACTATTAATTTAACTGGTCTATGGAGATAGACATTTGGAGGGTGATATGCATATAGATATTTTAGATTATGAGATAACTATTGACGGCAAGGTACTCAGATTTCCTATGTCATATGAAGAGGTTAAGTCCGTTATGGGTGAGGCTTCACGTATACTGATAGAAAATTGGGGAACTTTGTATATGTATGATGATCATGGGCTGTTTTTTGAAGACTTGGGTTCACCGAGATTCCTAAAAAAACAAAAGGCTTATGTGGATGAGGAGCATAAAATAACATCATTGACTTTATATGTCTCCGATAAACAGGATATACTTAATGAAATGAGGGTTCATAAAGACCCGGATTTTTATCCTCATAGTTTATTTAAAGGAAATGTTACCTTTTTTGGAAATCAACGTGAAAATGGTTCGTTGAACCATTACTTCGGATGTTATCAGGAATTTGTGAGAACTCCTGATGGCGGATTCGAAATGGCTCATGTGGGAGCATATATAAGAGGTGAAGACTCTGACCCGAATTACGATGGTGATATGCTACTTAAGAACCTGATTATAACATTTCAGCCTAGAAGACCAAAGTCTACAGAAAACTATAATGTTGTACAGCCTGATGAGGAGTGTCTGGTATTCGACAATTTCAATTTTAAGCTTGCGGTGATTCAGGAACTGATGTACGAACAGGAAGTCCTTAAGCCATATTTTGACATTTATGATTATAAAGCTTATAAGAAAGCAAAGTGGAATCTTGACACTGAAAAAAATGTAAGAGGCGCTGTGACCTTCTTTAAAGAACTTCCAATTCCGGTAAGTCTGGCGAAGAATATCGAAAGAATACAAATGGATGGAGGAAATGATATTTATATGAATATAGCTCCTATGTGGGATGGAGAAGACCAAAGATTTGATATTGATAAGTTGTCTGAACAGGAACTAAGGCAATTTCCTAATCTTAGATATATGAGTGTTCTTACAGGAAGACTTGAAGAATTAAGGAAAGTATGTGAGCCGATGGGTATTGAGCTTTCTTGGTAAAATGGATAGCGTGCCTTCGGACGAAGATATCAATACTGATGAGGCCACTAAAAGCTTCCTTGTCGACAACATTTGTGAGCCTTATATGAGAGGCAGCTCATATGCTCTTTCCTTCTTTTTCGGATCGGGAAAAGGCTCAGGCGCAGCTATGGTGCTGTTCATCTGAGATTACGGTACAAAGTAATAAGCTGAAGTTAAGTATGAAAAATTCAAATTTAATGATGTGATGATACAATTAACTGTTGATAAAACTTGCGGAACAGGTAAAATGATATGAAGGTCAGAAAACATATGTTGATATCCGGTGATGTTCAGGGAGTCGGTTTCAGATAAAGGGCAAATTATGCGGCCCGGGGACTCGGCCTTACGGGCTATATAAGAAATCTCTATGACGGAAGAGTGGAGCTGGAGGTACAGGGGGATCAGGATCTGATATCGCGGTTTCTCGGAGAAATCGATGCCGGAAGCTTTGTACATATAGATGATATAGAGACGGAAAATATGCCCTTGGATGAAAATGAAAGGGGCTTTAAGGTCCTTCACAGCTACTAGGCTGTGAGAGTTGTAATAGGGAGGTACACTAAATGGGTAAGGATGTAGTTGCATTAGGTGAATTACTTATAGATTTTACGGAGAACGGAGTGAGTGCACAGGGAAATCCGGTTATGGAGGCAAACCCCGGCGGGGCACCCTGCAATGTGCTTGCGATGCTGACAAGGCTCGGACACAGCACGGCATTTATCGGCAAGGTCGGAAAGGATATGTTCGGAACGCAACTTATAGGCGCACTTAAGGAAGTTGGCATCGGTACTGAGGGACTTGTCACGGATGAAAAGATTCATACCACGCTTGCCTTTGTTCACACATTTCCGGATGGTGACAGGGACTTTTCATTTTACAGAAATCCCGGTGCGGATATGATGCTGAGTGCAGATGAGGTTGATGAGGAACTGATTAAAAATGCGAAGATATTCCATTTCGGTTCTCTTTCCATGACCTCGGAGCCCGTAAGGTCAGCTACCGTAAAGGCACTTGATATCGCAAAGAATGCAGGTGTTACGATCTCCTTTGATCCGAATCTCAGGGAGCCTCTTTGGGAAACCTTAGATGCTGCAAGAAAGGAAATATCCTATGGGATGAGTAAATGCGACATCCTTAAGATTTCTGACAATGAGATAAACTGGTTCACCGGTGAAAATGATTTTGATGAGGGCGTAAAGAGGCTTTGGGAAATGTATCCCGACATAAAAATGATCCTTGTATCCATGGGCCGTGACGGAAGCAGCTGTTACAGAAAAAACGGCAAGGTAACGGTAATGCCTTTTATACAGGAAAATACCATCGAAACGACCGGAGCGGGAGACACATTCTGCGCAGGAATCCTTCATTATGTACTTGAAAACGGACTCAGGGATTATACCGAAGACGATATGAGAGAAATGCTGACCTTCGCAAATGCGGGAGCGTCGATTATCACCACGAAGAAGGGGGCTCTCAGAGTGATGCCTTCAAAGCAGGAAGTTGAAGCTTTGATCGAAAGCAGAAAGTAAAGATTATAGTAAAAAAGTGCTTGCACCTTGCGGGCACTTTTTTTATAATAAAAAAAGTGAAATCGTTTACAATATGGTTTCAAATGTTAGCCGGACGATTGCATTTCCTGAAACGGGATGATCATCATGACGGGGGATAAATAAAATGATCGAAAATAAAAAATGGGATAATACCTTTAAAGAAAGACTGTCGGAATACTATGACGAGCTGAAGTGGCTTTACTTTGAGCTTTATAACAGCGACGGGCAGGCGTTCGAATACTTTCTGGATATGCTTTATTCCTATCATAAGAAAAGAAGCAAAACTCTTAAGGAGATGGATGAAGCAAGAACGGTTGTAGAGGACTGGTTCGCAGGCAAGGAGATGTTGGGAATGCTTATGTATACGGACTGCTTTGCCGGAAACCTGAATGGTGTCAGAAAGCATCTTGATTATGTGGAGGAATGCGGTGTTAATTACATTCATCTGATGCCTCTTCTCGAAAGTCCCGAAGGAAAAAGTGACGGCGGTTACGCCGTGGCGGATTTCAGAAAGGTACAGCCTGAACTCGGAACCATGAAGGATCTTGCTGCGCTTGCAAAGGACTGCCATGAGAGGGGCATAAGTGTGTGCCTTGACTTTGTAATGAATCATACCAGCGAGGAACACGAGTGGGCAAAGCGTGCCCGTGCCGGCGAGAAGGAATTTCAGGACAGATATTTCTTCTTTGACAACTGGGATATCCCGAGTCGCTATGAGGAGACGGTGCCTCAGGTATTCCCTCAAACTGCTCCCGGTAATTTCACCTGGTGTGATGAGGCGGGAAAGGTTGTCATGACCACATTTTATCCTTATCAATGGGATCTTAATTATCGTAATCCCACAGTCTTTAACGACATGACGGAAAATATGCTTTATCTTTGCAATCAGGGCGTTGACATTATCAGACTCGATGCGGTTCCCTATATCTGGAAGACTCTCGGAACTAACTGCCGAAACCTTCCCGAGGTTCACAGCCTTGTTCGTATAATGCGTATCGCAGCATCCGTGGTCTGTCCCGGAACACTGCTTCTGGGTGAGGTGGTAATGGAACCCTCAAAGGTGGTTCCTTATTTCGGAAGTGTCACAAAGCCCGAGTGTCACATGCTTTATAATGTTACCACGATGGCAAGCACCTGGCATACGGTTGCGACGAAGGATGTAAGGCTGCTTAAGCATCAGCTGGGGATTGTTTTCAATCTACCCAAGCAGTATGTATTCCTGAATTATCTGAGATGCCATGACGACATCGGATGGGGACTTGATTATGACTATCTGAAGCAGTTCGGAATTGAAGAGGTTGCGCATAAAAAATACCTGAACGATTACCTTAAGGGGGCATGGTACGGAAGTGACAGCAGGGGTGAGCTGTATAACGACGATCCAAGGCTCGGTGATGCGAGAATGTGCGGAACGACTGCTTCGCTTTCGGGAATAGAGGCAGCCGAGTATGAGAAAAGAGACGATAAGCTGGACAGATACATTCGACTGGATATTACGCTTCACGCATTTCTGCTTACGCAGAGCGGGATTCCGGTGCTATACAGCGGGGATGAGATAGGACAGCTTAATGACTATACATACCATGAGGATCCTCATAAGCAGGCTGACAGCCGCTATCTGCACAGAGGAAGCCTTGACTGGGACAGCGTGGAAAAAAGGAAGGAGAAGGGCAGCAGAGAGGAGAGGATTTTTGACGGTATCCGGACTCTTACAAAACTGAGAAGTGAGCATAGGGTATTTGAGAATTCCGCAGATGCATGGATAGTTGAAACCTATAACGATCACATTCTCGGAATCGGAAGATACTATAAGGGGGAAAAGCTGATAGCACTTTTTAACTTCGGCGATAACGATGAAACTGCCTGGATAAACGAGACAGAGCAGTACACCGATCTTTTGACCGGAGAAATACGGAAAGCTGTGGCTGTCGGCATTCCCGCATATGGTTTTGCGTGGCTGATGACTAATCTGAAATAATGAAGCATCTTATCTTTAATAAAATACAACTATGATAACGGGGTGATAAAAATGACTATTAAGGAAGTGGCAAGTCAGGCCGGCGTTTCTACGGCAGCAGTAAGCAGATACTTTAACGGAGGTTCACTAAGTGAAGCGAAGAGAGAACAGATAAGAAAGGTAGTGGAGGAAAACTCGTATACGCCAAATACATTGGCAAAGACGATGAGGACAGGCATGAGCGGTCATGTGGGAGTTATAGTTCCTCGCATACATTCGGATTCCATGAGTCAGATCATGTCCGGGATTGCGGATGGTCTTAAGGAAAATGATTATAAGTTCATTCTCGGCTGTACGGATAATGAAAAAGAAAAGGAGATTCAGTTTATAAAAAGCATGCAGAGAAGCGGCATGGACGGGATAATCCTTATGGGCACCGTTATGACACCTTACCTTAAGGATACCATAGCTTCCTGCGAGATTCCCATAGTCGTTACGGGACAGAGCTTCTCCGGAGTATCTTCGGTTTATCATGATGATGTGCATTCCATGAAGGATATTGCTCTCATTATGCTTAAGAAAAAAAGAAATGTTGCATACATAGGAGTTGACGAGGAGGATGCTGCGGTAGGACAGGCAAGGCGAAGAGGCGTGGAAAAGGCCTTCAGTGAAATGGGACTCGATCCCGGAAAGCTCATCCGTATGGTATCGGATTATACGATAGAGAGCGGCTATGAGCAAGCCGAAAAGCTGCTTAGAGAGCATCCCGAGACAGACGGTATTATCTGCGCCACGGACACAATAGCACATGGAGTTATGAAGGCTGTCAAGGCGGCAGGGAAAAGAATTCCCGAGGATATCAGTGTTACGGGAGTCGGAAACAGCTGGGCGGACACGATTACAGAACCGCAGCTTACGACCGTGAAGCTCTATTTTGAGGAGTGCGGGAGAGTGGCGGTAAATATCCTTATGAAGATGATAAACTCAAAGGATAAGGATATACCCGTAAGTAACATGAAGCTCGGTTATCAGATCATAGAGAGGGGGTCGGTATAAATAATGAAACTTATATTTGTAGATATTGACGGTACGCTGACAGTTCCGGGGGAGAACATTCCTCCCGAAAGTGCGGTAAGAGCCATCAGGAAAACTCAGGATAGAGGTAATAAGGTTTTTCTTTGTACCGGAAGGAATCCGGATATGCTTAAGCCTCTCCTTGCGTACGGCTTCGACGGGATAGTCGGAAGCGGCGGAGCTTATGTTACGGTCGGCGATGAAGAGATAATCGATGCGCCGATGGATGACGAGGACAAAAAGAATGCGCTCGATACACTTCATAAAAACGAAGTATTTTGTACGATCGAGGCAAAGTACGGCTCCTGGTGTGACGACGGGATAGGAGAGTTTATGTCAAAACAGTCGGGTGGAAATAGTGAGCTTGAAAGATGGCGAAAGGCAATAGAGGAAAGCCTCGGGATCAAATCCATGACGGAGTATGACGGCTCCCCCATTTATAAGATCGTAGTAATGTGTGAGGATGTGTCACAGCTTAAGGAAACCGAAGAGCTTTTAGACGGAAAATACAGATTTATTATTCAGCAGATGGAAGGCGGAAGCATCATAAACGGAGAGCTTATAAGCAAAAAGTACGATAAGGGCAGAGGAGTGAGAGCGGTAGCTGAGCATCTGGGAGTACCGATTGAGGATACCTACGGCTTCGGTGACAGCATGAATGATCTTGAAATGATAGAGACCGTCGGTACAAGCGTATGCATGGAAAACGGAGCAGAGGCGCTGAAGCAGGTATCGGATATGGTTTGTCCGTCCGTTACGGATGACGGACTGGCAAAGGCGTTTACCGAGCTCGGTCTGATCTAAAGTCAGTCGGAGAGAATCGAATTTTATCCGAATACCGGGTGAATTGGTAAATGTTCACAATTATATTTTACAAAAATGTATGAATTGGGTATTGTAAAATCCGAAACTAGTGATATAATGAAATTTAGTTGTAATCGTTTTCATAAAAGTTTCGAACAAGGAGGTAAAACGATATGGCGCTGGATTATAGAAAGTGCGCTGAGGAGATCGTTGCCAATATAGGTGGCAGGGATAATGTGGCTCAGGCGGCACATTGTGCGACCAGACTTAGACTTGTTATCAAGGATAATGGAAAGATCAATAAGTCTGCTCTGGAAAATGTAGATGGTGTAAAGGGTATGTTCGAGAATAACGGACAGCTTCAGCTCATCATCGGAACAGGAACTGTAAATAAGGTGTATGACGAATTCCTTGCAGTAACGGGAATGACCGCAGCCACCAAGGATGATGTAAAGGCAGCGGCGGCGGCTCAGCAGCCTGCATGGAAGAGAGCACTTAAGTCAGTCGGAGATGTATTTGTACCTATACTCCCCGCTATCGTAGCCTCCGGTCTTATGATGGGTGTCGTTGAGGCACTCGGTAAAGCTATACCTTCTTTTGCAGAGACAGACTGGTACGCATTTCTGGATATGGTTGCAAATACCGCATTTGCATTCCTTCCTGTTATAGTAGCAGTCAGTGCTGCAAGAGTATTCGGAGCAAATGTGTTCCTTGCGGCAGTGCTCGGGCTTATGATGGTACATACAAGCCTGCTTAACGGCTGGAATGTAGGAAGTCCCGACGCCATTAACAGTTTCTTCGGAATAGACACGGGTGTAATTCCTACATGGAATCTTTTCGGAAATATACATATAGGTGATTATGTACTTGGATCGATTTCGCGGCACGGCTATCAGGGACATGTCATACCTGTCATGATCGCGATATGGATAATGAGTAAGATTGAAAAATGGCTTCACAAGATAGTTCCCGAAATGATAGACCTCTTTGTGGTTCCTATCACGACAGTTTTCCTTACGGCACTTGCAACCTTCGTAGTTATCGGCCCCATCTTTGCAACTCTTGAGAATTATGTGCTTAAGGGCGCTGAGTGGCTGGTTCAGTTCCCGCCCGGAGCTATGATCATGGGTGCTATATATCCCGCAACCGTTGTCATGGGTCTTCACCATATGTACAATGTTATCGAGGCGGGTATGTTATCCTCAACAGGTCTTAATACCTGGATGCCCATTGCATCCGCAGCAAACTTTGCTCAGTTCGGTGCCTGCCTTGCAGTAGGTATCAAATGCAGACAGGCTAAGCTTAAGACTGTAGCAATCCCTTCATCAATGTCAGCAGCTCTCGGTATCACAGAGCCCGCTATATTCGGTGTAAACTTCAGATTTATGAAGCCGTTCATTTGCGGTATGATAGGTGGCGCTTGCGGTGCTATCTTCGGAGCTATAACAAAGATCGGTGCTACGGCATACGGTGTTACGGGTATCCCCGGTTATCTGACCATTAATAATTACGGACTTTATACCATCCTTCTTCTCATATCCGGTGGTGTTGCATTTGCACTTACAATGGTTATCTGGAAGGAAGAGCTTCCCGAGGGGGCAGCGGTGGCAGCGACATCTTCAGGCGGCGAGAGTAAGCAGGCTCCGGGAAATACCGAGATGAAGCAGAGCAGCCTCAAGTCAGCTATTAAGTCAGACGGAAATGAAGTGACAAAGAAGAAGGTTATAACAAGCTCGGCAGGTGAGATCGCACTTCCCACTCCCGGTAAGGTTATATCTTATACCGAAATATCCGATCCTACATTTGCATCAGGCGCATTGGGAGAAGGTATCGGTGTCGAACCCGAGGAAGGTGTTGTATATGCACCTATGGACGGAGAGATATCATCGGTTGCAGACAGTAAGCACGCTATAGGTATCAGCGGTGCAAATGATCAGGAGCTTCTTATCCATGTCGGAATAGATACAGTGGAAATGAAGGGTGACGGATTTAAGCCTTTCGTGAAGGAAGGTGACAAGGTTAAGAAGGGACAGAAAATCCTTGAATTCGATATTGATAAGATCAAGGCGGCAGGTCATCCCGATACCGTAGTTGTTCTTCTTACAAACAGCGATGACTATAAAGATGTAAAATACGGGGACATTTAAATATTACGAGAGCATCAAATAAATGCGATATCATATAAACAACAGACATTAAAAATAAAAAAAAGGAGAAGGAAATTATGAAGCAATTTAAGTATGTTATTACAGATGAAGTTGGTATCCACGCTCGTCCGGCAGGACTTCTTGTAAAGGAAGCAAAAAAGTATACAAGTGAAATTATCATTACCAAGGGAGATAAGTCAGCTAAGGCAACTGCTCTTATGAAGCTTATGGGAATGGGCGTTGTTAAGGGTGATGAGGTTACCATCACTGTTGAGGGAGAAGATGAGGATGTAGCAGCTGCTGCTATCGAAGCCTTCATGAAAGCTAACTTCTAAATAAAAGATTTTGATTTGGTGTATGTCGGAGGGTTCTTATATTTGAATGCTCCGGCATTGCACTATTACAGGGATGTAAATAAAAATGACTATATATGACGGTAAGGCCGTATTTGAGGGGATTGCTATAGGCCGTATAAGTGTCTATAAGAAAAATGAACAGGTTGTTAAGCGCGTTAAGGTGGAAGATACCGATGCCGAGAAGGCTCGTTATGCAGAGGCAAGAGAGACTGCGATCAGTCAGCTACAGGCATTATATGAAAAGGTCGTGAAAGCGGTAGGCGAGTCTGGAGCTGAGATATTGGAAGCACATCAGCTTATGGTTGATGATGAGGATTATATCGGAAGAAAAATGATGGCAATTTTTATATCTTAATATAGCCTTATAAAACTCTATATATGTTGATATTAAAGGGTTTCATGCATTTTTGAATCTCATATATCTTCATATAAATTGATATAATTTCTAAAAAAATGGTACACCTCGTGGTACAGTAAACAGAAACTAAAAACAAATATTTTTGAAGCTCTGATATAGCAATTGAGACTGATTAAATTCGGTCTCTTTTTTAATTTGCGAAGTGCTATTTAATTATAACAAACGGTACGAAACCGTAAAAAGAAAGGAGAACAAAATGAAGAAACTAAATTTATTTCAACAATTTAATTTTAATGCATGGCAGACAGGAAAGAAGTTTATGATTCAAGGTGTTAAATTCAATGAAAAGAGAGGCTGTGTAAGCCTTGATGTTATTATTATTGAGGACAAAACTGATTATGGCGATAAGTCAATCAGTAACATCTTTGAAAAGTTTAAAGTGCATTTAGTAAGAGAAGTAAATGAAACTGATGTAGAGAAATATCATGTAAGCGATACTATCATTTTTAAGACAATCGGTAAATGCTCTGTATGGGGTGATTTTGGAAGCCAATTGAGTGTAGAAGCAGTGGTCGAGGTGGTGAAGTAAATGCTCATCAGTAAAAGAAAGTATTACTGTAGATTCTTACTAACTATGATGGTTACAAGCGTGCTTATTATTATAGGTGCGCTTATAGCCAATAAATATATGCTTCATTTTAGTATTATAGATAGGATATGCAGATATATATTACTATCTGAAATAGCAATAACAATCTTTATAACAATGTGTGCTGTTATAAGAAGAAAGGGTTTTAAAAATATTATTAACTATTATAGATTATTGTTTTATATAGAGGATAATCTACTATCTGTTGGAACATATACAAAAAAAGATAATAAGGCATATGTTGAGTTACCTAAAATCAAAATAAAGAATAATCAAATTAGAATTAGCCTAAAGAATATAAAAATAAGGGCTATTATTGAAAGATATTTAGACTCATTTTCGACAGCTCTACCAAATAGATTTATTGTTGATGATTATTACATTACACAAAATAATGCAGAAGTAATTATTCATTATGAGGATATAAAGAATTATAAGCCAGAAGAGTATACAATTAGCCAATATATTAATAAAGTCAAATCTATAGATAAATGGTCATTATATTTTGATAAGAAACATATAGTGAATATAAATGATTACCCACATTTTCTGATTAGTGGTTCAAGTGGTTCAGGAAAATCATATTTTATGAATTTACTTGTTATACAAGCTATAGTAAAAGGATGGGAAGTCGTAATATTAGATCTAAAGCGCTCCTATGGCTTATATAAGGGCTTTACAGATTATTGTGTAGAAATAGATGATATTATTGATAAATTGCATTATATTGAGTCTGAGATGGCTTCTAGAATGCAAAAATTAGAATCTGAGCTTGATAAGAATCCAAGAGCACTAGCAATAGATATAGGATACAAACCTATGATAGTTGTACTAGAAGAATATATATCATTACAAGCTTCATTAGATAAAAAGAAAAAGGAAGAGCTAGAAAGAATAGTCAAGAATATAAGTGTACTTGCAAGACAAAGTAATATTCATTTGATGATAGTATTACAGTCTGCTGGAACTGATAATATTCAATCTTCTACAAGAAATAATCTTACAAAAGTGTTATTAGGAAATGCACAGTCAAATATATTGAATGCTACATTTGGTAATGGAGTTGATATTCCAAATATAAGATCAAAGCTAAAAAAAGGAGAGGGACTTATTCAATTAGATAGGATTACAATGTTAAGAATACCTAGAGTGGAGAATATTGATGAATTTAAGGATATAATTGGATGAGACGCCACCGGCAAGTCTCAGACAATTTTATAAATATATGTATATTTGTATATTCATAAAAATAATTTACATATGTATTTTTAAAAAGTATAATAGATTAAACATTTTAACTATTTAAAGTGTTTGGCAATATCATTCCTTATCTTTCCTTATCTTTGCCAAACTTTGTATACTGTTGTAGCGACTTAGCCAGAATGGCTGGAAATTAACCTCATTGTATGTCATAGGGTTAACCGATATAATGTCATGCAGACTATAGAAAGGAA
>OCVV011152642.1_pt1 | contig 11599 bp, 9 predicted proteins | sample 1539721 | NCBI WGS metagenome assembly OCVV01 (sample SAMN02144230, study PRJEB22623) | gut metagenome | biome: sheep rumen | host: Ovis aries | place: New Zealand | reverse complement strand
AAGAACTTTCCAAGCCTGAACCAGTGAAAGAAACTCCCAAGCCCGAACCAGTCAAGGAAATCCCAAAGCCTGCCCCAGTCAAGGAAATCCCAAAACCTGCACCAGTGAAAGAAATCCCAAAGCCTGAACCAGTAAAGGAAATCCCAAAGCCTGCACCAGTCAAAGAAATTCCAAAGTCTGCAATAATTATTGAAGATAAGAAAGATTCCCCGATAAAGCCACAAGTACCTAAAAAAAAGACTGAAATAGTTATCGGACTTCCCGAAACGTCATATTCTGAGCATGATATTGATGAAAAACACAATATTGATGAATTCGATAAAATCGCAGATTCTCCCGAAAAAGAAGAATTTAGTGAAGATGTTGATGTAGATGACATAAATAATATGGCTATAAGCAGATGGACGGGTGTGCTTATAAAATATATCGGAAAAACAGAAGTTGTAATAATTCCCGAAAAGGTTACTGCAATCGGACCGTATGCTTTCAGAGGAAACGAAAATATCAGAAAGATAATTCTCTCAGAAAATGTCAAAACAATTGATAAATTCGCCTTTGCACACTGTGTCAACCTTGAAGAGATAGTTTTCTCGAAAAATCTTGAAACTATCGGAGAAAGTGCATTTGTCAAATGTTCACGCCTTAAAGAGATAAATTTCCCTGAGGGAATAAAGACCATAGGACGAGGAGCATTTGCAAGATGCAGTTCAATAAAGAAAGTCATATTCCCCAACAAGATAAAAAAGATAAATGATTTAACATTTTTTATGTGCGAAAGTCTGGGGAAAGTAATAATATCCGATTCAATAGAATCAATCGGCTCATCAGCTTTTGCGGATTGCCATTCACTTAAAAGGGTAGTTCTGGGCTGTGGAGTTACAGTTATAGGAGAGAGTGCATTTTCATGGTGCAGAAGTCTGCCTGAAATAAATATACCTGCGAATGTTCGTACAATAAGTGCATTTGCCTTTTACGGCTGTCAGAATCTCTGCGAGATAACCATAAGCGTAAGTACAAAGGATATCCGTGAGGACGCATTCACAGGCTGCGAAAATATTTACAGTATTAAGATAGCAGAATTTGACGGTGAAAAGGCTAAGGGTAATGTGAGTATGTTTAAATATCACCGTGCAACTCTGCGTGTACTTAAACAGATAAACAAGAAAAAGGCTGAACGCTATGCAAAAGAACATAATATAAGTATGCTGTTCATATGAAAAAATCCCCCTTAACGGGGGACTTTTTTTATAATTCAGGTTTGGTGTAAGTATCACTGTAATATTCCATAGCGAGGTCATCTTCTCCGATAAGCTGGAGCATACCGCCTGTTTCAAAGCGGAGAACATCACTGTATTTATCATTTTCAGTCTTGTATGCACAGTTTGAAATAATATGTATCTCAGGTGTACTTTGTTCGGAGGCGGTTTTCATGAAAGCAGATTCAAAAAGCAGTGAACCCCATGCAATATGATAACTGCTGCTCACAAGTGCAACTGAATTTACCTGCGGATACTTATTCAGAAGAATATCATAGGAGAAAAGAGCATTTTGTGCAGTAGTAAGTGACTTATTTTCGATTATAAGTCTTTTTTCGTCAAGACCGTTTTCTATAAGCCATTCACCCATGAGGTCAGCTTCGGTAACATCTTTGTTATCCTTTGCAGTACCGCCGCCCGTACATACAATATATGCATTGGGATACTGCTCGGCGCATGAAAGTGCTGTTTTAAGTCTGCCGATAAGTTCGTCCTGCATAGAGCCGTCATCATTGAGTTCAAAGCCGAGGACAACTATACAAAGGCTGTCATCATCGGGGAGGTCATCAGGGAGTTTATCGGTATTTACCTGCAATTCAGAATTTGCATATTTCCAGTAGTCCATAATATTTTTCCAGAGAGTACCTTTATTGCTGTCCTGTTTACTGAGTTCGTCAATAAGTTCCTGAACTTTTCCGTCAGCTTCATCTCCGTAAGAGCCGTGATATGTAACGATATCACGGATAATTTCGTCAGAAGTTTTTTCCTGAGATTCGTTGGCTGAATCTTCCTGTTCCTGAGATTCTTTCTGAACCTGTTCCTGTACTTTTGATTCCTGAGCGGACTGTTGCTGTGATTCTCCGCATGAAACAAGGCTTGCCGCCATTAACAGGAATAATAAAACTGCTTTTTTCATTTTATCACCTTTATTTAAAAAATTATAAAAATCCCCCGATTAAGGGGGATTTTATTATTAAAGAAGAATTATACCGTTTTCGGTACATTTTTCAATCATTTCGTCAGGCCATATTGAGGACTGAACTTCACCGATATGAGCTTTTTCGAGGAGAAGCATACAGATTCTTGACTGACCGATACCGCCGCCGACAGTGAGGGGAAGTGTGCCGTCAGCAATCATTTTGTGGTAATCGTATTTCATTCTGTCCTCTGCGCCACATTCAGCGAGCTGAGATTTAAGGGAATTTTCGTCAACTCTTATACCCATTGATGAGACTTCGAGTGAATCGTCAAGAACATCGTCCCAGATGAGAATATCTCCGTTGAGTGACCAGTCATCATAATCGGGCGCACGACCGTCATGTTTTTCACCGCTTGTGAGTTTGCCGCCAATCTGCATGAGGAAAACGGTTTTATGTTCTTTTGTGATAAGTCTTTCACGTTCATGAGAAGTTTTATCGGGGTACATATCTTCGAGTTCCTGAGTGGTAATAAAGAAAGGTTCTTCGCAGATTTTTGATGCAAGCTGAGGATAGCGCAGGCTTACTTTTCTCTTTGTGTAGACGATAGCCTTTACTACATTTTTAGCAGTTTCTTTAAGAAATTCAATGTTTCTCTGTTCACGGGATATAACTTTTTCCCAGTCCCACTGGTCAACGAAAATTGAGTGTGTGTTGTCGGTATCGTCATCACGGCGGATAGCGTTCATATCTGTATAGATACCTTCACCGATGTTGTAGCCGTAGCGGTAGAGAGCCATTCTTTTCCATTTAGCGAGAGACTGAACGACTTCTGCTTCTGACTGAGTTTCCTTTATATCGAAATCAACTTTACGCTCAACACCGTTGAGGTCATCGTTGATACCGCTGCCCTTTTTGACGATAAGGGGTGCGGAAACACGGTCGAGAGTGAGTGAGAAAGAGAGAACCTGCTGGAATATATCCTTGATATACTTGATAGCGTGCTGGGTTTCTCTCAGGGTGAGTGAGGATTTATAGCCCTCGGGAATGTACAGCGATTTGGACATAGTTAATCACTTTCCTTTTCTTAGAGTATTTATTACAAACGGCAGCGCCATTGATGCCGATTGTTTGCTGTAAAATTCTGTCACGATACTTGAATGAAATTATCTTATAGAACCGACTGTTCTGGGGAAGAGTATAACGTCACGGATATTAGCCATACCTGTTGTATACATGATAAGTCTTTCAAAGCCGAGACCGAAACCGCCGTGAGGAACACTGCCGTATTTTCTGAGGTCGAGGTAATCTGAATAGAGTTCGAGATTCATATTTCTCTCATTCATAGCGGCTATGAGTTTATCATAATCTGCTTCACGCTCACTGCCTCCGATGATTTCACCGACACCGGGGACGAGGAGGTCAACAGCGGCAACAGTTTTTCCGTCGGGATTCTGTTTCATGTAGAAAGATTTTATTTCTTTGGGATAATCTGTAACGAAAACGGCTTTTTTGAAAACCTTTTCGGAGATATATCTCTCGTGTTCAGTCTGGAGGTCACAGCCCCATTCAACGGGATACACGAAATTTTCGCCTGATTCCTGAAGGAGCTTTATAGCTTCTGTATAGGTAACTCTGCCGAACTCGTGGGAGATAAGTTCTTCAAGTCTTGCCTTTAAGCCTTTTTCAAAATGTGCATCGAAGAAATTAATTTCATCGGGGCAGGTATCGAGGAGTTTGCGGATAACATATTTGAGCATATCCTCAGCGATTTCGATAACGTCATCGAGTTCAGCGAATGCTACCTCAGGTTCGATATGCCAAAATTCAGCGAGATGTTTGGGAGTGTTGCTGTTTTCGGCACGGAATGACGGACCGAAGGTATAAATTTTACCCATAGCGGTTGCAGCCATTTCGCCTTCAAGCTGACCTGAAACGGAAAGACCTGCTTTTCTTCCGAAGAAATCATTTTCGTAGTACTCATCTTCCGACTTGTATTCGGTATTGTAGCCTATTGTAGTTACCTGAAACATTTCGCCTGCGCCTTCGCAGTCGCTTCCTGTTATGAGGGGAGTATTGACGTAAACATAGTTATTTTTCTGAAAATACTCATGGAGTGCGGCAGCGAGAACTGAACGTACTCTCCACACTGCATTGAAGGTATTGCTTCTGCTTCTGAGGTGGGGCATAGACCTCATAAATTCGAGGGTATGACCTTTTTTCTGGAGGGGGTAGTCGGTGGGGCAGTCACCGAGGACGGTTATATCTGAGGGAACAGCGTTGATTTCCTTTGTATTGTTTCTGCCTTCAACGATTTTTCCTGTAACTTTGAGTGACATACCGACACGGGGTTCTTTATATTCACCGTCACCTTTCTCGACAACTATCTGAATATTTTTGAGCGAAGTACCGTCATTGAGTTCAATAAAGGCAACGCTTTTTGAATTTCGTGAAGTTCTTACCCAACCGCAAACGGTAACTGACTGACCGATAAATTTATCTGATGAAATAATTTCCTTGATATCAATGTGTTTCATAAAAAATTCCGCCTTTCTAAAATACAAAAACTCCCGTCCTGAGATACAGGACGGGAGGAATATACCCGTGGTGCCACCTGAATTACCGCAAAAGCGATCACTTTTGTCCGCTGTAACGTGCGGTCACGGCTCGCCTACTTGCAAAAAAGCTTTCAGTCTGCTGCTCGGGAGTGTTATTCACATCGGCTCTGTTATGCGGCTCACACCGACACCGCACTCTCTGGGAACGAAATCCGCTGTTACTTGTCTCCGTCATGGCATTTAATTCATGTTTGCATTATATCACACAAATTCTGATTTGTCAAGTGTTTTTTTAAAAAAATTTCAGCCGACAATACTTATGAAGAAAGCGGAGGCATCTTTTGAGATATCGGAAGCATTGGCATTGAGGCGGTTTATACCTTTCTTTTCATCAATGTGCAGGGAGAGATATTTATTGTTTTTAAGGGAAAGTATGCGGTATCTGTCTCCTGACTTGAATATTTTCAAAAATTCCCATAAACTCAATTCGGGGGCATTTGAAAAGACAGTTTCGGTATTTCCAATATTATTTACAGACAGCCATTTTCCGTTCACACCCTTGAAACCTGTATGACCGTCATCGGAGACTCTCACGAGGAGTTTTTCCCATGCATCGGCTTTTTTTACGGTAAAATACACATTTCCCGCTGAATCTCCCTCATTGTGTACGGAAAGAAAACGATTATTTCTGGCAGATTTTATTGTTATGGTTTTGTCCCTGAAACGGCTTGTCACATCAATTATAGTCTCAGGAAAATCACGGATATAGATTTCGTCAGAGTAATATTCCGCAAAGCTGTCAACAAGACCGTCAAGAAGCTTTCGGCAGCCCTGTGCATTGGATATTGACACGTAGGAGTTATGAGCTGCGTTGTTTCCGAAATCTTTGATAATCTGGACTATCATGTCGCTTTTTTCGCCGAAAACTCTGTTCATAAATTTTTTCTCTCTGAGCAAATCAATTGAAGTGCTGAGATTCGGAGTACCGTAATTTTTGCCGTTCATAGCTGCCTGCCAGAGACCGCAGTCAATTATCATTACATTCACCATATGTTCGATAACAGTACGCATTAGCACGGCAGACGGGGAACAGTAACCGTTTTCAAGAAGAAGGTCAACCGCATTGAGCCTGTCATATAAACTTTCTTTGTTTTCCATAAAAAGCACCTCGCATAGAAATATATACTCATTGTACCATATTTCCGTATTTTTGTCAATCAATTATTTTTGCGAAAATTTTCGGTGCGGGTATTGACAAAACCGAATATTTGTTGTAAAATAAATGATATGTATAAAAAATTGCAAAGGCGGTATATAGACAAATGGGTTTATTTAAAAGTGTTTTCGGCGCAAATGCCTATTCAAACAGAGAACTTAAAAGAATTGAACCGATAAAAAACAAGGTTCTTGCCCTTGAAGAAGCTTATTCAAAGCTTTCGGATACAGAACTGAAAGCAAAAACTCCCGAATTTAAAGAACGACTTGCCGCAGGCGAAACTCTTGACGATATTCTTCCCGAAGCTCTCGCCACCGTAAGAGAGGGTGCATGGAGAGTCCTCGAAAAGAAACCGTATCCTGTACAGATTATCGGTGCAATAGTTCTTCATCAGGGACGTATTGCCGAAATGAAAACAGGTGAAGGTAAAACTCTCGTTGCCTGCATTTCAGCATATTCCAATGCCCTTTTAGGAAAAGGCGTTCATGTCGTTACCGTAAACGACTACCTCGCAAAAACTCAGGCGGAAGAAATGGGAAAAGTTCTGCGCTGGCTGGGACTTACCGTCGGCTGTATCCTCCACGGTCTCAACAATGACGAAAGACGGGCTGCCTATAACTGCGATGTTACATATGCAACAAACAACGAACTCGGTTTCGATTATCTGCGTGACAACATGGTTACTCACAAGGAAGAACGTGTCCAGAGAGAACCCAATTTCGCAATTGTCGATGAGGTTGACTCAATTCTCATAGACGAAGCCCGTACCCCGCTCATCATTTCAGGACGTGGCGACAAGTCAACCGACCTGTATGTTATTGCCGACCGTTTCGCAAAAACTCTCACTCCCACAACTGTCGTTGAAATGGACGACAAAGCCGATCAGGACGCTATAAACGAAACTGCTGACTATATCATTGACGAAAAGGCTAAAACTGCTACCATAACTCAGCGAGGCGTTAAAAAGGCAGAAGAAGTTTTCAGGATTGAAAACCTCATGGACCCCGAAAATATGACACTCCTCCACCATATCAATCAGGCTCTCAAAGCTAACGGTGTTATGAGAAACGAAGTCGATTACGTTGTAAAAGACGGAGAAATCATTATCGTTGATGAATTTACAGGTCGTCTCATGCTCGGACGAAGATTCAATGACGGTCTGCATCAGGCTATCGAGGCTAAGGAGGGCGTTAAAATCAAGAGCGAATCAAAAACCCTCGCTACAATCACTTTCCAGAATTTCTTCCGTCTTTATAAAAAACTCTCAGGTATGACGGGTACTGCCATGACTGAAGAGGACGAATTCAAGGAAATCTATAAACTTGACGTTATCGCTATACCTACAAACAGACCCGTTATCCGTATAGACCATAACGATCAGGTTTACAGCACCGAAAAGGGCAAGTATGCCGCTATCATCGAACAGATTATCAAGTGCCACGAAAAAGGTCAGCCCATACTCGTAGGTACTGTTTCAATCGAAAAATCAGAACTTCTTTCCGCCATGCTCAAAAGACGTGGCATAAAACATGAAGTCCTCAATGCAAAACATCACGCAAAAGAAGCTGAAATTGTCGCTCAGGCAGGAAAACTCGGTGCAGTTACCATAGCTACAAATATGGCAGGACGTGGTACTGATATCATGCTCGGCGGTAACGCTGAATTTCTCGCCCGTGCAGAACTCCGTAAGAGAGAAATCCCCGAAGAAATCATAACCGAAGCTATCGGCTTTGCAGATACAGACAACGAGGAAGTTATAGAAGCAAGAAAACTCTATCGTCAGCTTTATGACAAGTTCAATGCCGAAGTAAAGGAAAAAGCCGTTGCAGTAAGAGAAGCAGGCGGTCTCTATATCCTCGGTACTGAAAGACATGAGTCAAGACGTATAGACAACCAGCTCCGTGGACGTTCAGGCCGTCAGGGCGATGAGGGCGAAAGCTGTTTCTTCCTCTCCGTTGAAGATGACCTTATGCGTATATTCGCAGGCGACAGACTCGAAAATATGATGAAAGCCCTCAATGTCGATGAAAATATGCCTATCGAAAGCAAAACCCTTACAAAAATTATCGAGTCATCACAGAAAAAAGTCGAAGGCAGAAACTTCAGCATAAGAAAGAATGTCCTCAACTACGACGACGTTATGAATACTCAGCGTGAAATAATCTATAAACAGCGTTCACAGGTTCTTGACGGTGAAGACCTCCATGAAAGCATTCTCAAAATGATGGAGGACTTAATCACCAATACCGTAAATACTTACCTCGCTGATGAAGATGTCAAGGAAGAATGGAACCTTGTCGGTCTTAAAGAATATTTCAACGGCTGGCTCACTACTCCCGAAGACCTCGATTTTGACGAGGAAGAAATCCAGAAAGTTACAAAGGCTGAAATAATAAACGCCCTTACCGAAAAATGCGGTGAACTCTATCAGGCTAAGGAAGAAGAATACGGAAAAGATGTTATCCGTGAACTCGAAAGAGTTGTCCTCCTGCGTACTGTCGATACAAAGTGGATGAACCATATCGACGATATGGAAGAACTCAAAAAAGGTATCGGTCTGCGTTCATACGGTCAGAGAAACCCCGTTATTGAATACAGATACGAAGGCTTTGAAATGTTCGATGCAATGGTAGATTCTATCCGTGAAGATACCGTTCGTGCGCTCCTTACAGTCAAACTCCAGAAGAATCAGGCTCCCGAACGTGAACAGGTCGCTAAACCCGATGCTCCCAATGCAGGCTCAGGTGACGGAAGCTTTTCCGAAGAAGTCCATTCAAAGAAAATCGGCGACAATGACCCCTGCCCTTGCGGAAGCGGTAAAAAATACAAGAAATGCTGTAAGCTTAAAGAAAAGAATGCCTGAATATAAAAATACATGAATGAAAGAAAAATTATCTTTTGCCGTATCAGTTATTTTTTCACTCCTGCCGTTGATTTTTGTTTGCTTTATAATTTCGAGTGAGATTTCAATAATTATAAGATGTTCCGACAAAGTTGAGGGAACTATCGAGAGTTATAATATACGAGTAACTGAGGACGAGGACGGATTTGAAGAAAAACATTATTATCCCGTATACAGGTATAAATATAATTATATCACATACAGGTCCGAATCTCTGGTGAGTGACCGTTCTTTTGTCAAAACAATGGTCGGTTCTCCGGTAACTCTCCATATAAATCCCGATAATCCGAAAGAAGTGTACGAAAATATAGGCGGGAGATTAGTTGCTCCGGTCATTATAATAGTTGTTTATCTAGTTGTGGGGATTTTATTTCTGGCTGCATTTCTCAGACGAAAGAAAAAAATCAGAGAATTGTTGGAAAAAGATAAACCTTTGTTTGATAAAAAATGACATTGATATCAGAATACAGATAGTTTTCATCAGAATATAAATAATAAAGGGGCGGCATTTTCGCTGTCCCTTATTTATGCATAATTAAAATACAGGGGGAATTTATGGGTTACAGTGCATTTGCAAGATATTACGATGAACTTACGGCAAATATAAATTATGAAAAACGTGCGGAATATTTTCATGAGATAATTAAAAAATTCAACTGTACCGATAATAATATCCTCCTCGACCTCGCCTGCGGTACGGGAAGCATATCTTTTAAAATGTCAGAACTCGGCTATGATGTCATAGGGATTGACAATTCGGACGAAATGCTCGGAACAGCTATTGATAAAAAATTTGACAATGGTCTTGATGTGCAGTTTTTATGTCAGGATATGCGGAATTTTGAGATGTTCGGAACTGTCGGCATAACTCTGTGCGTCCTCGACAGCATAAATCACCTTACAAGTATTGAAGATGTGAGGAAAGTTTTTGAACGCACCGCACTTTTTGCCGAACCCGAAGGACTTTTTATATTTGATATAAATACGGAATACAAGCATAAAAATATTCTTGCGGACAATACTTTTACTTATGAAACCGAAAATGTATACTGCGTATGGGAAAATACCCTCGACCCCGAAAGCCTTGAAATAAGAATGAACCTTGAATTTTTTGAGCGTGAGGAAAACGGTCTTTATTCAAGAAGTTCGGACGGATTTTCCGAAAAAGCTTACAGTCAGCAGGATATTGAAAAAATTCTCGCAGATACAGGTTTTGAAATGCTCGCAAAATACGGCGGTGATACATTTGAGTCTCCGAAAGATGATACTCAGAGAATAGTATATGTCGCAAGAAATAAAAACAAACATCAGCTTAATTCGTGATTAATGAAGAGTTTTTTATAAAGTTGCACCTTTGAACGGAAGTGCAAGGCTCAGAAGGCACAATTTGACGATTTTAAATAGGAGGAAAATTGCGCCCTTGCACTGGGAGAGAACGCAGCGCAGCGGAGTGAACGGAAGTGCAAGGCTCAAAAGGCACAATTTGACGATTTTAAAATATGAGGAAAATTGCGCTCTTGCACTGGGAGAGAACGCAGCGCAGCGGAGTGAACGGAAGTGCAAGGCTCAAAAGGCGCAATTTGACGATTTTAAATAGGAGTGATTTAATGGGAAATTTATACAGGGCAATATCTGCGGACGGCTCTGCCTTTGCCGCAGTAATTGATGCAAAGGATATAGTTTCGCAGATTGAAAAAATTCACGAAACATCGGCTGTCGTGACCGCCGCCCTCGGCAGGCTTTCAATAGCCGCCTCGTTAATGGGATATATGTTAAAGGGCGAGGACGACAGCATAACTTTAAGAATTGATGCGGACGGTCAGACAGGTCAGCTTGTTGCAGTTGCCGACAGCAGAGGAAATGTCAAGTCAACAGTTAATAATCCCGTTGTCGAAATCCCTCTCAACAGCAAAGGCAAGCTTGATGTTGCAGGCGCAGTCGGAAAAAACGGTACTCTTTCAGTAGTCAAGGATATGGGTATGCGTGAGCCTTATGTCGGAGTTATACCGCTTGTATCGGGCGAAATTGCAGAGGATATCGCAAGTTATTATGCAACAAGCGAACAGATACCGACAGTATGTGCGCTGGGTGTTCTTGTAAATGAGGATTTAAGCGTCAGGTCAGCAGGAGGATTTCTTGTACAGCTTCTGCCTTTTGCGGACGAAAAATGCATAGATATAATTGAGAAAAATGTGCAGAATATGCGTCCTGTTTCGGCACTTCTCAGCGAGGGAACATCTCCGCAGGAGATAGCGGATATGCTCCTTGACGGTCTTGAACCGAATGAGCTTGACAGCGCAAATCCCGTATATAAATGCGATTGCAGCCGTTCAAGAACCGAAAAAGTTCTGATAAGCATAGGAAAAAAAGAACTTTTGTCAATCGCAGATGAGGGAAAGGATACAGAGGTTTCATGCCATTTCTGCGGTAAAAAATATATATTCAGCCCCGATGAAATCAGACATCTTGCGGAGGACAGTTCAGATGAATAAAAAAATATTTATCCCTGTTCTGCTTTCGGCTGTGTTGAGTTCATGTGCCGCAAGAAATACAGGCGAGGGAAGAATAGTATCTGATGATTTTGTATTCATAACTACTGCACCCATGCAGGCTGCAAGACTTTCGGAGGAAAGCAAGGTTGAAGCTGTTGAAAATGCCGAGGAAAACAAAGAACTTAACTTTGAAGTCAAGGAAAAGGCTTTGTGGGTATATTTCGGAAATGAAAAAACTCAGGAAATAGAACTCGGATT
>OCVV011359377.1_pt1 | contig 11600 bp, 10 predicted proteins | sample 1539721 | NCBI WGS metagenome assembly OCVV01 (sample SAMN02144230, study PRJEB22623) | gut metagenome | biome: sheep rumen | host: Ovis aries | place: New Zealand | reverse complement strand
CGTTAAACGGCATCTGGTCGGTCCTTTGTGCGCGCACTTTGGCGGGAAACACTGATCAGCGGACAATCCGGGTGACGAATACAGACAAGCGGTGTGACGAATACAGACAAGCAGATTATTGTTTTGACGCGACGGTGATGTAGAGGCGCTCTCCTTGCCGTCGCGTCATTCTTTTTGGAAAATTGCCTCAATCGCTGCCGCGACGGCACTGTCAGGCGGTTCACATCGTCATCGTGACCAAACAACACGTGATGCGGGCACGGCTGGCCGACGAAAAGTCCGTTCGGCCTTCTTGTTCCTGTATCCACCCGGTTTCGGCGGTGCTCCAAAAGAAGCGGCCTTTCGGTCGCTTCTTCGTAGCCCCGGGCGGAATCGAACCGCCATCTATTTCAAGAGACAGTTCTAAGTGGGAAAAGTGTCGACCGCCTGGGCTTGAATTTTTCGTCAAAAACCCGGACTATCGACGGGTGGGACTTTCAATAATCAATCCCGCCACAGCCCCGAAGGGGTGGCGGGATGCATTGCGTTCAGTCAGCCTATTGATTTAAATCATGAACAAGTCGAACAGAACTTGCGATGAAGTTGCCATAATCATGTGCTTGCGCTGAGAGAGTACTGTTGTTTTTGTCATAGTAATAAAAATACATATAAAATGCTCGATTATCATCTCTCTTCGAACTTGACCAATAGTTTCCTTGATTCCCTATAGGGCTCAGACCATATTGATACTTGTACCCTGAGGCCGGAAGGAAGATGGCGCCAGCGGCTTCAAGACTTGCCCATTGAGCAGAGGTAAATTGCTGGGTAATGTACGCTTTGGGAGAATTACAACTAGTGGGAATAGTCCCCATAGTTGTTTCATTCCAGGTGAAATTATCCGGGAACATTATCAGCCCCTGGACCACACCACTCACCGTATTTGCCTTTAAATACCGGGCATTCTCAGTCTCGCCGATTGTCGAGCAACTGCGGGTGTTCAGCAGGTAATCCCACTCTGAATTAGTCATAGTACGCCAATAACCGGCCGTCTGGCTGCCGATGACAAGGTTGCCCCAATCCGCGAATGCTTCAGTTGTGTATGTCTCGTGGGAAGTGGATGATGCTATGCCAAAATACGTATTGGCTGTGCTCCATCCAAAAATGTCAACAGTTCCACTGGCGGAAAGTTTGGCAAAAGGCTCCGTGCTTTCCTTTACTTCTGTTATTATGGTCGTGTTGCCAGGGGCGTTTCCTATGTAATCATACTGTTTGGCTGCAAAGCCCCAGGTCCAAGTCTCGGCAGAAGCATCGTAGGTGGCTTGCAGGTTGCCGGGCGCGAAGGATACTTTCTTTGTGGCGGATATGCTGAATTCCGGCGTAATGGGAGTGCCCAGGGTGACTCCCCGTTTGCGGCCGCCGGCACGCTCAAGGCTGACGGCTGTCCCGGAAAGAGTAGCCGAAGATACGGAGGTGGCTCCACGATTGACCACCTGCACATTCATCGGGTCCGTTCCCACAGGAACCGGCAGGGTGATGTAGATAAAGCCGCCGCCAGCCACGGCGGGCACGCCGGTAACGGCAATGGTCATACTCTTTGTACCGGAGAGGTTGGCAGCGGTGATTTCGGTCGTGCCGGGGACTACACTCGTCAATTCAGCGGTGCCGGTGACATCTGAGGTGAAGGTGAAGTGAAGTACGCCTGCCTGACAGTTGGTCACGCGGAAGCGTACCAGCGAGGCCACCTGCTTGAAGGAGAGGCTTGTGCTGCCGGCCTCTTTGGCGGCGACCATCAGGACCGGCGTTTTTGCGGCGTCCGCATCGGCGCCGCCGACATCGGCATAGGAGTATGACGATGGAAGGTTGAAGGTCACGGACGAGGCGGAAGGGATGGCTGAAACCAACGGTGAGGGGAAGGCAGCAAGACCAGCGCCTGCAGCATTGAATCCATCTTCCATCGTGAATTCGGCAGAGACTCCTCCCAGCGTAGTTGTGCCGCTGTATGTGGCAGTGCCGTCAAATACCCGGATGGCGTCGAGGGCCGAGAAGGCGAAACTACCGTCACGCTCGGACACAGTGGCTTTCGTGGTTTCGTCAACTATGGTGGCGGTCAGGATCACCGGGCCGGCCGGGCTGACCGTTTCCTGCCCGGGCTCCAACTCGTTGTTGCAGGAGACGGCGCTTAGCAGCAGTGCTCCTGCCAGTATGAAATGCAATGTCTTCTTCATGATTTCCGATTTTTAGTCATCATAGGCTCCGCCCCATTCTGTGTTTTCTCCGGAGGCGCATATCACGCCTTCCTGCCTGACCTCGAAGACCATCGTCGAGGGGGCTTTGTAGAGTTCTTTGTATTTTGTTTCCATAATCACAAAAGTAATGTCTCCCAGCGGGAGGATTTATCCGAATTCTGGAAAAAATGAGGGCTCCTGCTCGCAATTACCGGGAATTGCAAGTAAGATTTTCCAGAAGCGTAAGCGGATGTGCTGGGGAAAGCCGTATCTTTGTATTGATATGTCGAGAATCTTCAAAATAAGCGTGTTGCTGCTGCCGGTGCTGCTGCTGTGCAGGGCGGAGCCTTGCCGGGCGACGCAGGAGGATTCCACCCGGGTGCTATTCCTTCCTATGAAGTATGAGCGGCTCCCGGACTTGAACATCCCGCGGGCCGGGCATCAGTTGTTTGTGGCAAATGGAGAACTGGTTGTGGTCGGCGGTCACACGGAAGGCTTTGTGCGGACGGCCACGGCCGAGTATTTCCAGGACGGAGCCTGGCATACCGTCAAAACCCACTATCCGCACGACTTCGGCTTTTCGCTCAGGCTCGCCGACGGGGATTACCTCATCGGGGGCGGGTGCAGCGAGGATTTCGGCGTGGGCCAGAGCTTCGGCGTGGAGCGCTACGATCCTGCGGATCACAGATTCACGTCATTCCCTATCCTCGACATCAAGCGGACCCTCTGCTCGGCAGCGCTCCTGCCTTCCGGGAGAATCCTGGTGTCGGGCAACTGGTATGCCGGCGATGCGCTGGGGCTTTCGGACGGCGAGCATCCCTTTGAAAGTGTGCAAGCGAGCGCTCAGAACCGGGCCGCTCCTTTCATTTTCCCGTTCGGGAAGGACGATGCGGTCGTTTTCGGCTCTCAGGACGAGCACGGGGAAAGGATTCTTCCCGTCATCGACCGTCTCCACGGTGAACCTTATACCAGCGAATTGCTGAATGAGTGGATTCCCTGGATGGGCCATCAACAGACGACACGCCCGGACGAGATGCGGGCGAGTGACCCTGTCACAGGGGAGGTGTCATATTTGTTCCGGGGCACCAATCAGGAAGGGAAAATTGCCATCCTGCGTTTCTGCGAAGGCGACTTTTCCAAAGTCGATACAGATTACCAGATTCCGAAGGAAGGGCCTTGGGGAACCATCCAGTGGTTCACGGTCCTCTATACGAACAGCGAGCGGGGCTCGGGACTGATGGTCGGAGTGGATGCGGATCGTCGAGTGTATCTGCTATCTGTGGACTACCGACCTTTATTCAGTGGCGGAGCGGCAGCCATCAAAGTGTACTGCACCAAACCGGACCGGGATTTCTACCATGGTGCATGCGCAATACTGCCGGACGGGCGGTTGGTGATAGCAGGCGGCATCCCCTCCAACAGCCATCTGACAGGCAATTACAACCCTTCGGCAGCCGTGTTTGCGTTCAGTCCCTTCGAAGAGGAAGATGCGGTCTCTGGCAACGGCATCGCACGGTGGATCTGGGCGCCTGTGCTGTTCGTCCTGCTTGCCGCAACTGGCTTTTTCCTGCTGCACCGGCGGCGGAAGGATGACCGCCAGGAGGATGAGAAGGCCGCAGAGCCGCCGGTCACGGAAACTCCGGAGTCTTCGGAACGAGCGAATCTGCTCTATCGTAAACTCTGCGCGGTGATGGAAAAAGAGGAACTCTTCAAGCAGCCGGGGCTCTCCCTCGCCGATGTAGCGTCCCGCATGAGGACCAACACCAAATACATTTCATCCTGCATCAGTGCCGGGGCGGATTGCAGCTTTGTGGAGTTTGTGAACGGTTACCGCATCCGTGCGGCTCAGGGAATGCTCTTGCGGGAGCCGGGGTTAAGGTTGGACGAAGTGTCGGAAGCTGTCGGCTTCGCCAACGAATCGACCTTTTACCGCAACTTCAAAAACGTCGAAGGCTGCACCCCGCAGCAGTGGCTGGAGCGGAATAAGAAAGGTTGATAAATGGTTCTTTCCATAAAATTGCCCGATATTATGGACGGAATTGTCTCCGGGGCTACGAAAGAAGCCAGGCTCCCATGCCTGGCTTCTTTCGTAGCCCCGGGCGGAATCGAACCGCCATCTAAGGTTTAGGAAACCTCCATTCTATCCGTTGAACTACAGGGCCAAATCTACATCTACGGGGCGCTGCCCCGCATTCAAAAAAATGCCGGGGGAAGCCCGGCATTTTTTATCCTTTGATCAGACCTAGGCAACGGTTTTGTTGATGATCTGACGGCCGCGGTAGTAACCGCATTCAGGGCAAACGTGGTGATACATGACGGTAGCACCGCAGTTCGAGCAGGTGGTCAGCTGAGGGACGACAGCTTTATCGTGCGTCCTTCTCTTATCCCGGCGCTGCTTGGAGATCTTGTGTTTCGGATGTGCCATTTTTTCCTTCTATTTTAATATTTTAATTGTCTTTGTTTTCCAACAAGTCTTTCAAAGCTTCGAAAGGCCGGGTCGTCTCGCCCTCGGGACCCGTCTCCGTACCCTCGGATTCACTCAGGTAGCGGAGCATCTCGGGATTGCATTTCCCTTCGGGATGCACCTTCACCAGCGGAAGGCTCAGGCAGACGTAGTCATAGACGAACTGGTTGAGGTCCAACTCCCGCTGGGAGCGGTCGATCACCAGGACGTCTTCGTCGCCATCCCCGTTTTCTTCCACTTCGACATTGCCGAAACCGACGGTAAGCCGCGGGGCGATATCGACCTTCAGGGTCAGGTCTTCGAGGCAGCGGTCACATTCGACCACCACGAAACCCGTCACCTGGCAGACGATCTCGAGCAGGGTCTGGTGCCGGACCACCTGGACGCGGACGCTGCAGTCGGCATCCTTGATCTGGCTGTTTTCGAACGCTTGAAAGAACGGTTCCCCAATCTCGAACCGGAATGAACTCTCTCCAAAGGGCAGGCCTTTGACCGGGATGATGATATCTTGATTCAATCTGTCCATGGCGGAAAAATTGGGGCTGCAAATATAGCAATTTATTTTAAATATCAATTCCTTTCCGCTCTTTTTCTTGCGGTTTCATCGAGGATGATCTTGCGCATGCGCATCGATTTGGGCGTCACTTCGACCAATTCGTCTTCCTGGATGTACTCCAGCGCTTCCTCGAGGCTGAAGCGGACGGGCGGCGGAAGCATCACCTTCTCATCGGTGCCGGCTGCCCGCACGTTGGTGAGTTTCTTCGTTTTGCAGATGTTGACCACCAGGTCGAAATCGCGGGTGTGCTCGCCGACCACCTGACCGGCATAGACCTCCTCGCCCGGATCGATGAAGAAACGGCCGCGGTCCTGAAGCTTGTCCATCGCATAGGCGACGGCCAGGCCGGTCTCGTGGGCCACGAGCGAACCGTTGGTGCGTTTCTCGATCTCCCCCTTGTAGGGCTCGTAGTCCTTGAAGCGGTGTGCTACGACGGCTTCGCCCTGCGTGGCCGTGAGCAGATTGCTGCGCAGGCCCATCAGGCCGCGGGCGGGGATCTCGAAATCGAGGTGCGTGCGGTCGCCGCGGGTTTCCATGTGGATGAGCGCCCCTTTGCGGCGGGTGGTCATCTCGATGGCACGGCCCACAAATTCTTCGGGCACGTCGATGGTCAGGTATTCGATCGGCTCGCAGCGCTTGCCGTTAATCGTCTTGTCGAGAACGCGGGGCTGGCCCACCTGCAGCTCGAAGCCTTCGCGGCGCATCGTCTCGATGAGGATCGAAAGGTGCAGCACGCCACGGCCGTAAACCACGAAGGAGTCGGCGTTCACGCCGGGCTTCACGCGCAGGGCCAGGTTCTTCTCCAGTTCGCGCTCCAGGCGCTCCTTGATGTGGCGCGAGGTGACGAACTTGCCTTCCCGGCCGAAGAACGGGGAATCGTTGATGGTGAATACCATACTCATCGTCGGTTCATCGACGGCGATGGGCGGCAGCGCCTCGGGATTCTCCAGGTCGGCGATGGTGTCGCCGATCTCGAATCCGTCGATGCCTACCACGGCGCAAATGTCGCCGCACTGGACTTCCTCCACTTTCTTTTTCTCCAGGCCTTCGAAAACCATGAGTTCCTTGATCTTCTGCTTCTCCACCATATCGTAGCGCTTGCACAGCGAGACCGGCATGCCGGCGCGCAGGCTGCCCCGGGTGATGCGGCCCACGGCGATACGGCCCACATAAGGCGAGTATTCCAGCGAGGAGATCAGCATCTGGGGCGTGCCTTCCACCACCTGCGGGGCGGGGATCACGTCGATGATCGTATCGAGCAGCGGCGTGATGTCGGTGGTCGGCTTCCGCCAGTCGAGCGACATCCAGCCCTGCTTGGCGCTGCCATAGACCGTCGTGAAGTCGAGCTGGTCTTCCGTGGCACCCAGGGAGAACATCAGGTCGAAGACCTCTTCGTTCACCTCGTCGGGGCGGCAGTTGAGCTTGTCCACCTTGTTGATGACCACGATCGGCTTCTTGCCCATTTCGATGGCTTTCTGCAGCACGAAACGCGTCTGCGGCATCGTTCCTTCAAAGGCATCGACCAGCAGCAGCACGCCGTCGGCCATGTTGAGCACCCGCTCCACCTCGCCGCCGAAATCGGCGTGGCCCGGCGTATCGATAATATTGATTTTCACGCCCTTATAAGGAACCGACACATTCTTCGCCAGGATGGTGATACCCCGTTCCCGTTCCAGGTCGTTGTTGTCGAGAATCAATTCCCCGAGGTCTTCCGCCTTGCGGGTCAATTTTGCCTGATAGATCATCCGGTCCACGAGGGTGGTCTTGCCATGGTCCACGTGGGCGATGATCGCTACGTTTCTGATCGCTTGCATATTGTATTATTTCGCACTGAAGGCGCAAAAGTAGAAATAATCTCGCAATAATTGTATATTTTTGTGCTATGGTTGAAAAGATCATTATTCTTGACTTCGGCTCCCAGGTGACGCAGCTCATCGGACGCCGCCTCCGCGAACTCAGCGTTTACTGCGAAATCCATCCGTTCAACAAGATCCCCGAACTCGACGATACGGTCAAGGGCGTGATCCTCTCCGGAAGCCCCTGCTCCGTCACGGCGCCGGACGCGCCGCAGGTGGACCTGCGCGGCATCAAGGGGCGTTTTCCCCTGCTGGGCATCTGCTACGGCGCGCAATACCTCGCGCATCACTACGGCGGCAGCGTCGAGAGCGCCGGTTCGCGTGAGTACGGGCGGGCCGAACTGGAAGTGAAACAGCGCGATCCGCTCTTCGACGGAGTTCCGCCCAAAAGCCAGGTCTGGATGTCGCACGGCGACACCATCACGGCCCTGCCGGACAATTCCACCGTGCTGGCCTCCACGCCCAGCGTGGTCAACGCGGCCTACCGCATCTTCGGCGAAAAGACCTACGCAGTGCAGTTCCACCCCGAAGTCTATCATACCGAATACGGCTCCCGCATCCTGGCCAATTTCGTCAAGACCATCTGCGGCTGCAGCGGCGACTGGACGCCCGCTTCGTTCATCGACACGACCGTCGATGAACTCCACCGGAAGATCGGCGGCGACACCGTCATCCTCGGCCTGAGCGGCGGCGTCGATTCGACCGTCGCCGCGGTCCTGCTCCACAAGGCCATCGGCGAGCGGCTCCACTGCATTTTCGTGGACAACGGACTGCTGCGGCGGAATGAATTCGACGAGGTGATGGCCTCCTATCAGGGAATGGGCCTCAACGTCACGGGCGTCGATGCCGGGGGACGCTTTTTGTCGGCCCTCGCCGGGCTCACGGATCCGGAAGCCAAACGCAAAGCCATCGGCAAGACCTTCATCGAGGTGTTCGAAGCCGAAGCCCGGAAAGTGGAAGGCGCCCGCTGGCTGGCACAGGGGACCATCTATCCCGACGTCATCGAATCGGCGGCCATCGGCGGCCAGGCCGCCAAGATCAAGAGCCACCACAACGTGGGCGGCCTGCCCGAGAAGATGAATCTCAAGATCGTCGAACCGCTCCGGATGCTCTTCAAGGACGAAGTGCGGCGCGTGGGCCGGGCGCTGGGCATTCCCCAGTCGCTCATCGGCCGCCATCCGTTCCCAGGGCCGTCACTGGCCATCCGTGTCCTGGGCGAGGTGACTTTTGAGAAACTCGAGATCCTGCGCGACGCCGACAAGATCTACATCGATGCGCTGCGTGCCGACGGCCTCTACGACAAAATCTGGCAGGCCGGTACGATCCTGCTGCCGGTCAAGAGTGTCGGCGTGATGGGCGACGAACGGACCTATGAATATACGGTGGCCTTGCGCGCCGTGACATCCACCGACGGCATGACCGCCGACTGGTATCCCCTGCCCTACGACTTCCTGGCCCGCGTCTCCAACGACATCATCCGCCGCGTCCGCGGCATCAACCGCGTCGTTTACGACATCTCCTCCAAACCGCCGGCAACCATCGAATGGGAATAGCCGCTGGCGGGCTTTCGCAGCACTTGCGGTGGCAGATAACATCTTGGACTATAGCGATTTAACGAAAATCGGTTGCAGCAAAAAGCACAACCGATTTTAAGCAAACAACTGTTTATCAAACAGATATGCGCCACCCCAACGGCAACCATTTTCTGGTGGCAGCCAATCCCCTGTATATTAACGAAATAATGAAAATCGGTTGCGTCATAAGGCGCAACCGATTTTAAGCAAAAGCCTGTATATCAAGCAGGTAACCGCCCCCTGTGTAACGTCGATGTTCGAGGGGCATTTCCTTTTAAGAATCGCTGGATGCCCAATAGCCGCAGGCGATGCCGCCGGTGTAGGACGTATAGCGCGGGAAGACGAAGCCGGCGGCGCGGAATTCGTCGCAGAGGGCCTCGTAGCGCGGGAAAGCCAGGACGGAATCGACCAGATAACCGTAGGCGGCACCGCTGCCGACCAGACGGCCGACCAACGGCAGGATGTGCCGGAAATAAAACAGATAGATTTTCTTCCAATGACGGTTCCGGGGGACGGCGAACTCCAGGACAGCAAGCTGGCCGCCAGGCTTGAGTACACGTCGGATTTCGGCCAGGCACCGGGCCCGGTGGTCGAAATTGCGCAGGCCGAAAGCGATGGTCACGGCATCGAAGGTCGCATCGGGAAAAGGAATCTGCTCGGCCGACCCGAGGACGAAATTCGGCTTCGGTGAAAGATACCGGCATTTCTCCCGGCCGATCGCCATCATCTCGGACGAGATGTCAAGGCCCGTCACGTGACAGCCTTTGTTGGACAAAGCCTTTGTCAGGTCGCCCGTGCCGCAGGCCAGATCGAGCACGACGGGATTCTCCGGAAGTTTCTTCTCCAGCCGCCGCACGAAGCGCCACCGCCACAGGCGGTCGATGCCCAGCGACATACCGTGGTTCATCCGGTCGTATTTCCGTGCGATCGAATCGAACATCCCGGAGATGACCTCCGCATTCTTGTCCAGTTCCTTCTCAGCCATCGCCTGCAAAGATACGAACATTTCTGCTTTCCCCGCATTTCGCGGACCGGATTTCTTCCGCCGCACCGCCAAAACGTTAACCCGTTTTGGTGAACTGGCGGAAAAGTCGTAACTTGCAGAAAATCATTTTTCAACCCTATGTTGATCACACTGGTCGTCATCGCTTCCCTCTGCGCCTGTATGGGCATCGTCATTCTGCTCGGAAAAGGAGATAAGCTGATATCAGGCTACAATATGGCCTCGGAAGAAGAGAAAGCCCGTTATGATGTCCGCCGGCTGCGGCTCGTCTGCGGCATTTTGCTGCTGGCCCTCGTCCCGCTGATGCTGCTCTTCCTGCTGAAGCCCGGACAAGTCCTGGCCATTACCCTTTCAGTGCTGATGATCGCACTGTGCACCGCCGCCGTCATCCTGATGAATACCTGGGCAAAGCGAAAGGTGTAAGCCCGGAAACACAGGAAGAACACGATGGACAGCCGACGAAATCCGACGGACAGCCGACGAAATCCGACGGACGGCCGACGGACAGCCGCTCGCTCCGCTCGTTTTCCGAGGTAGGTCCCGCCATTCGGTCTTCATCTTGGACACAAAATGCGTTTTCCGGCTGCTACGCACATTCTATGTCCGTTTCCCCCGCCAAAACGACCTTTCCATAGCCACAGAATGCGTAGTAAGGCCCAAAAACGCATTCTATGTTCCACCGCCCACCACCACCCACAAAACAGCCAACCGAAGAAAGCGGCAACTGGCCTGCGCTCGTCATCACCGGCCGCGAGCCCGCGGAGATAGTCACAGAAGGGCACCAGACGAAAGGACAACCGGCTCGCGGCGGGAAAACACCGGGGTGAGCCCGCGGAGATAGTCACAGAAAGGCACCAGACGAAGGGGCAACCGGCTCGCGGCAGGGAAAAGCCCGGGCGAGCCCAAGGAGATGGCCGCAGAAGGGCGCCAGAGGCTGGAGCGACGGGCTCGCGGCAGGGAAAAGCCCGGGCGAGCCCGCGGAGATGGCCTCAGAAGGGCACCAGACGAAAGGACAACCGGCTCGCGGCGGGAAAACACCGGGGCGAGCCCGCGGAGATAGTCGCAGAAGGGCACCAGACGAAAGGACAACCGGCTCGCGGTGGGAAAACGCCGGGGTGAGCCCGCGGAGATAGTCACAGAAGGGCACCATACGAAGGGGCAACCGGCTCGCGGCGGGAAAACACCGGCCGCGAGCCCGCGAGGGAGGCCGCAGAGGGCCGCCAGGGGCAGAAGCGACGGGCTCGCGGCAGGGAAAAGCCCGGGCGAGCCCGCGAGGGAGGCCGCAGAGGGCCGCCAGAGGCAGGAGCGACGGGCTCGCGGCAGGGAAAAGCCCGGGCGAGCCCGCGAGGGAGGCCGCAGAAGGGCACCAGACGAAAGGACAACCGGCTCGCGGCAGGGAAAACACCGGGGCGAGCCCGCGGAAATGGGCACAGAAGGGCACCAGACGAAGAGGCAACCGGCTCGCGGCGGGAAAACACCGGGGCGAGCCCGCGGAGATAGTCACAGAAGGGCACCAGACGAAAGGACAACCGGCTCGCGGCAGGGAAAACGCCGGGGTGAGCCCGCGGAGATAGTCACAGAAGGGCACCAGACGAAAGGACAACCGGCTCGCGGCAGGACAAAAGCCAACGCCGGGGCGAGCCCGCGGAGCAGGCCGCAGAGGGCCCCCAGAGGCAGGAGCGACGGGCTCGCGGCAGGGAAAAGCCTGGGCGAGCCCGCGGAGCAGGCCACAGAGGGCCGCCAGAGGCAGGAGCGACGGGCTCGCTGCGGGGAAAAGCCCGGGCGAGCCCGCGGAGCAGGCCGCAGAGGGGCGCCAGAGGCCGGAGCGACGGGCTCGCGGCGGGGAAAAGCCCGGGCGAGCCCGCGAGGGAGGCCGCAGAAGGGCGCCAGAGGCAGGAGCGACGGGCTCGCGGCAGGACAAAAGCCAACGTCTGGGCGAGCCC
>OCVV011299623.1_pt1 | contig 11604 bp, 6 predicted proteins | sample 1539721 | NCBI WGS metagenome assembly OCVV01 (sample SAMN02144230, study PRJEB22623) | gut metagenome | biome: sheep rumen | host: Ovis aries | place: New Zealand | reverse complement strand
TGCGCCAGCAAGCCTGCGTCGAATTTAGGCAATCTGACGAAAACCTGGACGTCGCATCTGACGCACAGGAGTTGTGCGGTATTGCCTTAAGCTAACAAAACTCAGGAAAATTATAAGAGTGTTTTAAAGGAGTTAAGATGGAATATAAATACAAGGCTTTTATCAGCTATCGCCATATTGAACCCGATATGCATGCTGCCGAAAGGCTGCAAAAGATTCTTGAAGCTTACAAGCCGCCAAAGTCTCTGGGTAAAAAAAAGGAGAATTGGCGTATCTTTCGTGATGTATCTGAATTACAGTCAAGCAGTGATCTCAGCGAGATCATTAAAAATGCAATCGAATCGTCGGAGTATCTTATCGTGATCTGTTCACCGCAATATACCGAGTCTAAGTGGTGTATGCAGGAAATTGCACATTTCCGAGAGCTTCACGATAACAAAAACACGAACATTATCACGCTGCTGGTAAACGGCGACCCGCAGAATTCATTTCCTGATGTGCTCACCTATACCGAAGTGACTGCCACAAATGAAAAAGGCGAGGTGGTTACTGTCAGGGAAGAGGTCGAGCCTCTTGCGGCAAATATTGTTGCGGGTAGTCTCAAGGAATCAATGAAAAAGTTAAAAACCGAATCTCTTCGTATTGCCGCACCTTTGCTGGGATGTGATTACAATGATCTCTACCAACGTGAAAAGCGGCGGGAAGCGGCAAGAAGGCATATGATAGTCGGCGGAGTGTCGGGTGTTCTCTCTCTTATTTCTATTATCAGCATTGCGGCTGCTGTGACCATTAACGGCAAGAACAAGCAGATTCGCAAGCAGAACGATCAGATCAAGGAGCAGAATGCAGAGATCGAGAACAAGAACAGTGCACTTCTCGTTGAGAATTCAAGACATCTTGCAGTAGAATCCGAAAACCTCTTCCTTGAGAACGATCTGATCCCTGCAATTGAAAAGGCAGTTGCAGCTTTGCCCGCAGCAGGCGAGAACAAGCCGGTTCTTCCGGAAGCAGAATATGCACTTTCCCGTGAACTCGGTATGTTCGAACATACGCACCTTGCGCCCCGGATTTGTTTGAAACACGAATGTGCTGTAGAACAGCTTTCTTTCATGGGCGGCGGCAAGTCGATCGTTTCCACAGATGCTACGGGTATCTACTTCTGGAATGCCGAGACAGGCGAGCTTATAAGGAAAATATCTGCCGATGAGAGTGAATTTGCATCGGAAGAAGGAGGCTCAGGCAAGCTGACCGCCTATTTTGATATCAACACTGACAAGACAGGCACAGTATTTACAAATACGAGTTCTCCGGGCAGTATCATATATGAAAACAGCCCTATTTACAATCGGATCTATAAATGCTTCATACACGATGTCGGCAAAGATGAACCCGGCACAGGCGGAGATGTATATGTATATAATTCTGACAGTGACTTATGGCGAATTGACGGCGCAACTGGTGAAGTAAAGTGGAGCGTTCCGAAATCGGAGAATGCATATTCTTACTATGATACCCTAGTGTATGAGAACTATGTTCTGCGTATCTATCTGGATAAAAAAGAATTACTTGACGGAACAGAGATCATCGGCAATGATTACTATCTTGAGATGATTGACAGCGAGACAGGCAGCGTAGAAGATACCGTGAAAATGGAACTCGGTAGCAGCGTATCCGGTTTGTCACGCGCTTTTGAAATAAAAGCGATACATGACGGCGTGATCTATATTTATATTAAAGATGACAATATGCTGAAAGCTTATTTGATAGATAACCACGCTATGAAGCCCGTTTGTGAAACTGAGGTGAATTATGCCGATCTGTCAGTGGCGGACGATTGCTATCTTTGCTTGTGCAATAACGATCCGCTGCTCGCTGCGTGCAGTGTTTCTTTTGATACGACCACTGAACTGACCCGCTTCGATCAGGATTTAACGAAGAAGAAATGGAGTGTTTCCATTCCGATCAACTACGGAAATAACGGACAGACATTCCTTATGCCCGCTGATCAGATCGATGCTGAGCATGATATTCTTGCTGTGACGACGAACTGCACGATCTCATTTGTGGATTATGAAACAGGCAGGCTGATGAAGAATCTTCCCGTTGATGGAGAGATAACAGATGTATCATTCAGCAGAAACGGCTTAGTGATGTTTACACTGAAAAACGGCGAGGAATATTTGCTCACTGTCAAAAATTATATCACAGGAGATGATGCAGACAACTGCGCATACAGACTGCAGACTTTCAATACGAATTTTTCACTTTGCAGCTACAGCTGCGGTAAATACGTCACTGCTGAAGATTTCTCCAACACCGCCTATATCCAGTATCCGAAGCAGAATGCAAGGTTCAGAGAGATCGACCCGGGTGAATTCATGTATGACCGTGATGTCATCGCAGTAACAAATGACGGCACAAAGGCTGCTGTCGTATCCACCTTCTATCCGGACGGCTCCTACAATACCGATGAAGGGGTTACATATCACCTGTTCCTGTATGAGTCGGCATCAGGAGAATGCAAAGAGATCACTTCACTTGAGAATCACAAGATAAACAGTGCTGTATTTACAGACAGCGATCGGCTTATCGTAAATGTAACTGCGCCTGAGAGCACCACGAATAAAACAATGTGCATCGATCTTGATGGCGGAAAGGCTGAAGATATAAAGGGAGCATCTGAGCCTATGTCCGTCGCTGCGGGTCTGATACCTTCGGGCGGCGGTGCATTCTATTTAGATAAAACCGAAAAGAATATCGTGTTCGTGTCCTCTGACGCAAGCGCAAAGACATGGGCTTCCAAAAAGGAAGGCTCATTCAGTGCAGACAAAGAATTGCTTGATAATATGTACGCTTTTTCGGGCTGCAAGGCCGCAATGTATGTGCAATTCAATGACGAGGACACAAGAACAGCGCTGATCGTTCACGATTTCTCCGCAGATCGGGATATAACACTTGATTGTGATACATCAACTATCGTAAATCGTAAGATCCGGCGGATATTCTGGCAGAACAGCTCCACTGTCGGCGTATTTTTCAACGACCGTACCGTTTTGCTTTTTGATGCAGATACAGGCAGTCTGAAAAGCACCGTTTCCCTTGTCGGAACAAGCCAGGAACCGGTTTCGGTTGCGGCACTTAGCGAGGATACATTTGCTGTTCTGTGTCGTGACTCAAATCTTTATGAGATGAATACCGAAGGCTTTACGGGAAGAAGCTGCCGCCTTGACTTTTCGAGCAGCATGAATAATAATATCTTTGAGTGCGATAGCTCCTCTGCATCTCTGTTTGAGATCAATGCCTTATCCGACAAGAGCCGAATCTGCGCCGTATGGGAGAAATCACAGGCATGGGTACTGGATACATCCGTTTTTTCTGTTCGCTATCGGATCGACAGCTTTGCTGCTGCTCCTTCCGAAGGTGATATGGTATATATCAAAGACTCAGACAGTAATAAAATCGGTATGTTCCCGCTATACACGACGCAGGAGCTGCTGGAAGACGCAAAGGCCTATCTTTCGGAATTGGGCAAAGAATGAGGTGTATGGGTCACAAGACCATTAAGGCAACACCGCTAAATGGCCGCCTGAGGGCTTTGTGCGATGTTGCCTTAAACTGTAACCGACGATTTGACTGTATTTGAAAAGGAGTATAGAATCTTATGAAATACGAACCACTGCTGAAACATCTGCTTAGCTATGATGATATTGTCATTCAGGCGCATCATAATCCCGATGCCGATGCAATCGCTTCCGGATTTGCTCTTTGCCGCTATCTCGAAAAAAACGGTAAAAAGCCACGCTTTGTATATGCCGGAGAACGCAAGATCAGTAAACCCAATATGCTGATCATGCTCAACAAGCTCGGCATTCAGGTCAGCCATGTGAAGAGTCTGAATGAAAACGGCACTTTGCCTCAGCTTCTGATCACAGTAGACTGCTTTCACGGAGAAGGGAACGTCGGCAGTTTTGCGGCGGAAAACGTAATTGTCATAGATCACCACAGGATTCCGAAGGGAAAGCCTGTTCCGGAGCATTCGGTTATTAAGGAGAATTACGGAAGCTGTGCGGCTGTTATCTATGAGCTGTTCAAGGAGGTAGGCTATGACATCAACGAGGATCCTGACGTTGCAACAGCTCTCTATTACGGATTATATATGGACACGGTCGGACTTTCGGAAATAAGTGCGCCGATAGATCGTGAGCTCAGGGATACTGCAAACTATAATCGGGCGCTTATCCGATTGCTTGTGAATACCAATCTGACAGAGGAGGAACTTAGCATTATCGGTAAGGCGCTCAGCGATTGCAAATACGCCCCGCATCCCGATAGCTCTGCATTATCGGATGACCCCTCTCTTCCGAAGCAGCAGAGCGCATATACTATTGCGGACAGCTGCGACCCGAATCTCCTCGGCATTATCTCCGATACGCTGATCCAGGTCGACATGGTTTCAGACTGCGTTGTCTGCTGCCCGTATCATACCGGATACAAGATCTCTGTCCGTACCTGTACGAATTCTGTCAAGGCACCGGATCTTGCTGCATTCATAACTCACGGATACGGCGGAGGCGGCGGACATGATAATAAAGCAGGCGGCTGTATTGACTATCAAAGTTCGCTGCCGAAGGAGATCATGGAATTTATTGCAGACCGCATCCGTGATTTCTTTACAAAACCAGATGTCATTTTTGCGGGCAGGGATCATCCCGATTTTTCTGACGCAGAACGCTTTCGGAAAAAGGATATTATTCTGGGTTATATCCCAACAGCCGTGCTCTCACCTGACGGGGAAGATATACATATACGAATGCTGGAGGGCGATATCACCGTGTCGCCCGATCCGGACATATATCTGATGGTCGGCCTGATCGGAGAGGTCTATCCCATTAAGCGTGAGAAATTCGAGAAAAAATATGTCACGTGTGAGGGCTCACCTGATGTGTCCGCTTATTATTATCCGCCCACAGCAAGGATTGGTCAAAAACAAACAGGGAGACAGCTTGTGGACTATCTGCACGGGTGCAAGGCATCCGCAAACAGCGAAATTCTTGCTGTGAAGCTGAATAATATAACAAAGCTCTATTCCCTCTGGGATAGGGAACATTATATGTACGGAACTATTGGGGATTATATGGCACATCCTGCACATGATGCGAACGATCTATATATCATACGCGGAGATATATTTACACTGACATATGAAGGCTGCTGAGCGCAGTGCTGTCGGGCTTTCGTTCCCACGGAAGTCTTATATCACACAGAACTTTATACAGATACGTCGCTAGTCCCGATACTCTTGAGAGTACCGGGGCTGTTTTTATTTGACCTATCAAATCACTTCTGTGACATATTGCGGCTCAGCTCCATGATATACTGTAGACACAGAAAGAAAAACAAAAGCCAAAAACTTTATTCATTTAGAATACAATTGAAATATCATCTGCATCAAGACAGGGTACGGTGCGTGAAGAAAGCATAAGTCCCAAGTAAGTCCCAAGAGCGATTTTTAGGAACTAAAAAAAGCTCGGAAACGGCGATATTACGCTGTTTCCGAGAATGTTGAATGGTGACCCGTACGGGAATTGAATTAAATTTTTCACATTTTCTAACCTGCCGTGATATGGGAAATAGCCCGTATTTACGGCATTTTTTAACCTTAACTCGTTTTATTATGCTGTCCTTTATTCTATCTTTTTGAAACTTGTAAAGGACAAACAAAGGACAACGTTATGGTCATATTCCTGTTATCCCCCTTTTAATACTGCCTCTGAATACATAACAACACCATTTGTTGAATTCGGATGAATATGATCCAGCAAATACTTGCGGTCAGGTGATGTCAGAAGCTCAGCCTGTATTTCCTCATTCGCGTTTATGAATCCGATAGAATTATCTCTGCAATACTCTTCCAGTGCGGAGGAATACTCATTATTCAGTTCTGTTTTTTCTTTGTATGAAAGTTCACAGAAAGGATCTCCATCGGTAGAATACCAGGGTGCGATTAGAATGATTTTTGAAAACGATGGCTTTGAGGAAAGTGCCTTTATCAATTCAGCTGTCTCAGATACATATTCCTCTGATGTCATTGCACATACACCCTTATCTCTGTACCTGACATCATTTGTTCCCAGTGCTATGACATATAATTCAGCATCGGGTATTTCATTTGTTCTTTCGAGCATATACGAAACAGTACAGCCGCCTTTTGAATAGTTCAAGATCTTTTTATCGGGGAACAGCTCCTCAACAGGCTCATACCAAGGACAGCCGCCGTTTTTTGTGCCCTCAGTCACACTGTCTCCGATAAAGCACACCGATCCGGATTTTTTCATTTCTGAATACAGTATTCCGTTCTTCATTTCATTTGTTAGTTTTATCCCTTGGGTTTTAGAACGAATGAAACCATCTTCGTTGAAATAGTATCTCTCTGTAACAGAGGTGATATCCATTTCATGTCCGAATATGACCTTAGTTATAATGCTGTTTGAATCAGCGGCAAGTTCAAGATCGTCTGTTGTAAGCTGTGATCTCAATTCGCTGTTGTTCATCATTTCATATACAGGAACAGCACGGAAATTGCCGTCAGCCCTTGCATGAGTGTAAAGCGGAACGATACTTCCGCCGATAACCGTCTTATCATTCCGGTCAATATATACATCTATCAGCATACTTGTGTCCCCTTGGTTTTCTCGGTATATATTTGCAAAGTTTCCCGGACAGTATGCCGTAAACACTTTTCTGCTATTATAGTTTTCAATAAGGGCTGGTTCAACAACATGAGGATGATCTCCTAAAATGATATCCGCACCGTTATCCTTGAAAATATCGAACCACACTTCCTGCTCGTTGTCGGGCTCATTTGAAAACTGCGTTCCGATATGAGGAAGTACGATAATAATATCGGGCGAAAGAGATTTTGCATCTTTGAAATCCTGCTCCACCCTGCTTTTGAGAAGTTCAAACTGTTCTCCCTCAGTACCGCATACAACAGATGTCAGGTACGACAGATCACCATCGATAAGTTCTGAATTATCAATATTGTTGCTTCCGTATGTATATGAGAGGATCGCCATTCTGATGCCCTGGCACTCGAAAATTTTGATACGGTCATTCTGCTTTTCTTCTGAATTTCTGTAAGAGCCCGTATGGTCAAGTCCGATCTTGTCAAGTACGTCAAGAGTCCTTTCAGCGCCCTCTGCACCTTTGTCAAGAACGTGATTATTTGCAGTTGTTACAAGATCAAAACCTGCATTCTTTACGGCGTCAGCAAAACTGTCCGGGAAATTAAGGTACAGTTCTTTACCGTCATCGAAATTGCTTGAGGAGTAACCCGCATCTTCCCCAGCCATAGGTCCCTCAAAAACGCCTATTGCAAGATCCGCAGAGGATATGTATGGCTCTGCGTATTCAAAAACTTCACTGAAATCATATCCTTTTCCATTGTAGGCACGTTTGACCTGATCCTCAAGCAGAATAAGATCTCCGGAAAAGGTTATCCTGAATGCGTTGTCAAACTTTTCTTTTTGCCCTTTTTCCATCAAGGGATATATCATATCCTCATCATTATTCTCAGAAGCATTTTCTTCTGTATCGCTTTCTTCGGAATATTCGCCTCTTATCAGCTTTTTCAAATCGCCTGTTTTTACTCCTGAATAAGATTCTAACAAAACATTGACAATAAAGAATAATGCTACTCCCAAAACTGCGAGCTTCGAAAAATCAAATCTTTTCTTTTCATTGGAACTGAATATCTCCGTACAGCCGTTTATGAATCTGTTCATCAGCTTTGCGGTAATTTCATTTCCGAGGATAATGCATATCGCAAATGATGTCAGTATCGAAATAATGTTTATCCATCCAACTGACAGTTTTGTTATATGGTCGCTCAGAAGCAGTGTAAGCGGACGGTGGAGAATAAATATCCATAGCGAATTCTTTCCAAACATCGTTAATAACGGTATCTTTCTTTCAGTTGAGATACACCTTAACGCATATATCATAAGAAAAGCAATGATATAAAGTGCTATCCTTCCGAAAGCATCAATTGGATCACTGTATGCCCCCATTTGCAGGGCATTATCGGAAAAATCAAAATAAGAATATGCCCCGAAAGCTGTCAGTGCAGATGCAACAGCTGTTACAAATCCGATCAGCGCTCTTTTGGTATACTTTTTAGATGTCAATGCATCGCTTTTTTCTTTGCTGAGCAAATAACCGCTCATGTAATAAGGATAGAAACCGATTATTCTTGCAACTGCAAATGTATTGTCGATACTTGGATAAAATCCTGCAAACAATGCCACAATGAACAAGATCAGGTTGATCTCCTTAAATCGGGCTATATGATGAGCGGTCAATCTCCATACAATAAGAGCTATAAGATACCAATAAGAATACATGGGTTGAAGCAACGAACTGAAACCATATATAAATCCGACGATACTGTTGAAAACAAAATAGAGAATTATCAGTTTCAGAATGCTTTCAAAGCTGCGTGAGCGTTCACTTTTGCCGAAAAATCCGGAAATAAATACAAATGCAGGCATATGAAACATATAGATCAGATCAACTGTTGCATTGTACACCTCTGAACGCTCCTGCAACTGAAACAAAAAATGTGCAAAAACAGTCAGAAGCATGAGCAAACCTTTTATATTGTCCCAATAGGCGCTTCTTTGTTTATTAACTGTATCCATTATATTCTACCCACTCCTGTAAACATCACCTGATAACTCAGCCCCGTAAACTCCCTGAGAAAGTCCATATCCGAGAAGTTCAGCCCGTAGTTATGCGTTTTACCGCTGTCCTTGCCCGTGTAAAGATACTCCATCTTCTCCTGATCGAGATGCTCGGTGCGGAGTGCTTCACGGTCAAATCCTTTTTCTTTCAGATGATACAGCACTATGCGTGAGAGCTGCACCTGGACAATGCGGTAGCTCTCGGTGTCGGCACAGTGGTCGAGAATGCCAAGAATATCGAAAATCGTTTCGGTGTCCTTCAAATGCTCGGTATCGTATTCAGCTTCAGGGACGTACTCGATATACTTATCATTATTAAGAAACTGCACCGTACAATTCACATAGGGAATGATTTTCAACTGCATTTCCAGGCTGATCTCGCTTCCACGGCGCAGACTTATCCACCGCTGTGAAAGGGAGCTTACCGACTTGAACACACTTCTTTTTTTGTTTGCCTGCGGAATGATCGGAGTATCGTCCTCATTTATCAGGTAATCTATCGGAACATCGAAGTATTCGGCTATTCTTGTTATCATATCGAGGTTAGGCATACCGTCATTCACCCATTTGGTGACGGTCGCAGCCGAAATGCCCAGCTCGGTGGCTAATGTTCTCGGCTTGATTCCTCGCTCATCACATAATTCATTGTATTTTCTCCAAAAGATGGTCATTTTGTGTCCCTCCAATTTGTGCAAAAGGCAGAACTTACTCAGTTCTGATTATTTTTACTTGACAAATGCTACTTAGGTAGCATATAATATGATTTAGGGGTTGCACCGTGTTATTTCTTTTCTTATTATAGCACATCAAGTGCAATCTGTCAATAGAAATACAAGAAAAATTACAAAAGTAGAGGAAAACAAAACTTATGAATGAAATCAAATGGGGAAAACCCCGACCGCTCCGGCAAAGTGCGGACGCTATCCCTTTTCCGCTCGATGTGTTGCCGACTGTCCTGCAAAATATGGCGCAGGCGATCTCAGTTACGACTTCCACCGATGTGGGAATTGCAGGAACAGCTATGCTTTCAGCCGTGGGCTACTGCTTCACAGGTCTGTACAGACTTGCAGGAAAAGCAGACCACACCGAACCGCCTGTGCTGTATTCTATCATCATAGCACAGCCTTCTGAAAGAAAAAGTCCTGTGATGCACTTCATCAAAGCTCCGTTCGACAGCTTTGAGAGCAAGTACAACAAGGATCACCGAGAGGAAATGTACAAGGCACAGCAGGACGTTAAGGCTCTTGAAGCCCGTGTCAAGGCTATGGAGAAAGAGGACGAGCCTGACACCGCAGCTATCGCCAAGCTCCGTGTGCAGGCTGACAATATCAGAAACACTACACCAATTAGGATAGTTGTGGACGATATTACGCCCGAATCCCTTGTGATAGAGCTGAGTGAGAATGATAGTCTGCTGATGATCTCCGATGAAGCAGGAATGCTTTCCAACTTCAATGGCAAGTACAATGGCGGTATTCCAAACCTTGACTTGCTTCTGAAAGCGTGGAACGGTGAGAAGTATATCTGCAACAGAGTTATCCGAGGGCGAACGGAAATTTCCCGTCCTTATCTTTCCGTTGCTCTCGCAGGTCAGCCATATATCTGGGATAACATGATGAACGATACCGCTTTCAGGTCAAGCGGACTTATCGCACGTTTCGTTCCCTGCTTCGCCAAGAGTGATGTGGGAAAACGGCGGTATGATACTGCACCTATATCAAAAGAAGTCAGGGAGCGGTATCACGATTTCATTCATCAGCTCCTGAAAGGAAAGAAAGACTGGAGTGGCGAGGAAACGATATTGCATTTGTCCCGTCATGCTTCCGAGGAATATATCGAATACTGCAATAACTATATCGAAAAAGAGATCAAGGGATCTATGTGCTGCTGTCAGGATTGGGGCGGAAAGTTTCATGGTCTGATACTTCGGATAGCCTGTATTCTTCACTGTGCCGACTGCTGTTCCAGAGGTGTAGAGCCGTCCGATGAAAGCGTGAATCACGATACGCTTGTGAGGTCGTTCAGCATCGCTCACTACTACCGCTATCAGGCGATTTACGGTTTCAGCGTGAACGCTCCCGACGGGAACATTGTCAAGGCTGAGAAGATAATCCAGATCTTCAAGACCAAGAATATCAAACATGGCTTGAAGTCCGATCTCTACCACGCCTGCCGATGCAATCTTTTCCCCACGGCAAAGGACTTCTATTTGGCACTTGACACCCTTGCTGAGTACGGCTATGTTGCCTACGAAGATGTGACCGCCGCCAACAACAAAAAGGCTCAGATGGTTCATGTGAATCCAAATATCTGATTTTACCGGATTTTGTGGTTTTTGTGGTGGCTGACATTGAAACGGCGGTATTATGGAGTTTGCAAGGGACAGACATGAATGTTGCTTGCCGGCGGTTGATGTTGGTTGAGTATTTTTGCGGAAAGGAGGTAACGTGTATGCCCGATATGGAAAAGGTTGAAAAGCTGACTTCTATCCTTGAAGAAAGAAGCGGACTCGATGTGCGTGAAGCACTGGTTCGTTACTATGATTTTTTGACGGACGATGAAGCTTGGGACTATGATTTTGAGCTGGATTTTCTTCTCATTAAATTCAATATTGAGGTGGATATTCCGTTCTGATTTTTGCAGTTTTGGAAACTGCAATTTTGGATTTTTGTAATGCGGATTTCTGCATTACTGTGTCCACATTTTTCGGCTGCTCCGTCAGCCGTCTTAGCCTCGAAGAGCCCCATAAGCATTTTTGATAGTCCGAGTAGGCTGTCAAAAGTGCTTTGGGGTTTACTGGCGGCGCACCGCAAGTAAATCCGGCTCTCCGAGCCGTTTGGTTTGCCGATCTCCGTATCGTTGC
>OCVV011283579.1_pt1 | contig 11604 bp, 11 predicted proteins | sample 1539721 | NCBI WGS metagenome assembly OCVV01 (sample SAMN02144230, study PRJEB22623) | gut metagenome | biome: sheep rumen | host: Ovis aries | place: New Zealand | reverse complement strand
AGACGTCCCAATGCTTCATATGTTCATACGCTTGACAGAAACGGTAATCCGACGGGTGCCACCCCTTCAGCACCCCGGACCGCTACACAGCCTGAGGCTACTGCACAGCCTCAGACCGCGGCACCTGTTCAGCAGCCTCAGGCCGCAACTGCAGTCGAAGGCACATATTGTCCCACAGGCGTAGCCTTTAACGGATCTCCCTACTACATAATAGTAGACAGAACATACAACGTGTGCAATGTCCTTACGGTGGGAAGTGACGGAACCTATTGCCAGCTCATAAGGAGCATGCTCTGTTCCACAGGAAGAGCAGGACACGGAACTCCCGGTGGAACGTTCACTATCTATGAACATACTGCCGGAGGCGGATGGTGTTACATGGCAGACGGAACCTGGGCTGTATGGGGCATGAGATTCAGAACCGGCGGATATATGTTCCACTCAGTATGCTTCGCAAAGAAGTATGATCCCTACCCGATACCCGAAGAGGTGGCGGCACTCGGATCAAAGGCATCACTTGGCTGTGTAAGACTCAGCGTGGATGATGCAATGTGGCTGTATAATACAGTTCCCGACGGAACGCTTGTAACCATCGGCAACTGATAGGCGAAAATAATAATCTCTCTCTCCAAAGGAGCGGCTTCGGATGAAGCCGCTCAGTTTTTTTAACATTCCGTAAGTTATGGAAATTCGTTTACAAATATCAGCGTAAATAATGTATAATATTATGGTTTATTGGCTTTTTGAAGAAGGATGAGTTTTTTATTTATGTCGGTAACAGAACTTTTCAACGGAAAAAGTGTTCTTATATGGGGTTACGGAAGGGAAGGCAGATCCACCGAAAAGTGGCTTGCCGGTCACGCAAATACCCGTTGCACGGATATATTTGAGGGAAAGCCGGATGAAATGCTTGCAGGGGCTTCCGACGGATATGATATTGTCATCAAAAGTCCCGGGATCGTGTGGCCTCCCGAAGGCGCGGATCCCGAAAAGTGCGATCCCATAACTGCAAAGATGACTTCACAGACTGAAATATTCATCCGTGAGTACCGGATGAATACCGTAGGTATTACCGGAACAAAGGGAAAGTCCACAACCAGCGCAATGCTGGCCCATGTCCTTGAAAAGACAAGCGGCAGGAAGGTGATACTCGCAGGAAATATCGGACTTCCCTGCCTGGATTATTATGATGAAGCTGCAGGGGATGCGATAGTGGTTTTAGAGCTCAGCTGTCATCAGCTTAAAAGTGCGCTGACAGCTCCGCATATATCGGTCTTTCTTGATCTTTACGAGGAACATCTGGATTATTACGGCACAATGGATGCGTACTTTAAGGCAAAGAGCCATATAGTCAGCAGACAGTGCGCAGGTGACAGAGCCTATATTGGAGAAAATGTTCCGGAGATAAAATCTGCTTCGGAGCAGATCAGGGTTATACCATCTGCTGATGATCTTAAAGGGATCGAGCTTGCTTTATACGGAGAGCATAACCGTATCAATGCATATTTTGTCAAGCGTATATGCATGGACGAATTTGATATAAGTGCAGACAAAGTACTTGAGAGCCTTAGGACTTTTGAAGCTCTTCCGCACAGGATGAAGAAGATAGGTTCTTATGGCGGGATAGACTGGTATGATGATTCGATATCCACTATACCCGAGGCAGCGGTCAGTGCGGCACAGAGCATTCCGGATGCGGAGGTACTCCTGATAGGCGGCATGGATAGAGGAATATCATATGTGGTCCTTGAGGATTTCATGAAGGAGCATACGGAATATAAGTTCATCTGCATGTATGCTACCGGTGAAAGGCTTCTTGCGGAGCTTGGAGATAAGCTGCCCAATGTTTTCTATGTGCCCGATCTTGAAAGGGGAGTGGATATGGCGTTTGAGATCACCTCAAACGGAAAGGGCTGTATTCTTTCTCCCGCTGCGGCATCATATGGATATTTTAAGAATTTTGAAGAGCGCGGAGACAGGTTTGAGGAGCTTGTAAGAACACATGGATCAGATCAATCTGTTTGAATACATGTCGGATAAAAATAAAGAAGCCGAGAGCCCGCTTGCCGCAAGAATGAGGCCCAGAACTCCCGATGAGATAGTGGGACAGGAGGATATAATCGCTCCCGGAAAGCTGCTCTACAGGGCGATAATGGCTGATAAGATCAGCTCTCTTATCCTTTACGGTCCGCCCGGAACAGGCAAGACGACCATTGCCAAGGTCATAGCCGGAGCAACAAAGTCGAGATTCATCTCGATCAACGCGACCACGGCCGGCAAAAAGGATATGGAGGATGCCGTGAATGAAGCAAAGAGCATCCTTGCCATGAACTCTCAAAAGACGATACTTTTTATCGATGAGATACACCGCTTTAATAAGGGCCAGCAGGATTTCTTACTTCCCTTTGTCGAAGACGGAACGGTCACTCTGATAGGGGCCACGACGGAAAATCCGTATTTTGAGGTGAACGGAGCTCTTATCAGCAGGTCCATGATATTTGAGCTGAAACCTCTCAGCATGGAAAATATCATCAGCCTCCTCAAAACTGCGGTTACCGATGAGGAGAGGGGGATGGCGGCATATAATCCCTACATTGACGAAGATGCCGTAAGGTTTATAGCCGATGTATCGGGCGGTGATGCAAGACATGCGCTTAACGCACTTGAGCTTGCAATCCTTACGACAGATCCGGACCCTGAACCCTACGATGAAGTAAGCCGCGGCAAAGCCGGAAAAGAAAAAGACATGGATGCGGATCACGGAATGGTTACCGGACCTGCGGATCCGTCAAAGCCCGGCATACATATAAGACTCGAAGAAGCACAGGAGTGCATACAGCGTAAGGCTGTCAGATATGACAAGACCGGAGACAATCATTATGATACGATCTCTGCATTTATAAAGAGCATGAGAGGTTCCGATCCGGATGCGGCTGTTTATTATCTGGCGAGGATGCTGGATGCCGGTGAAGAGGTCAGCTTCATCGCAAGAAGGATCGTGATATGCGCCGCCGAGGATGTGGGCATGGCAGATCCAAATGCACTGGTGGTTGCAAATGCCGCCTTTGAAGCGGTCATAAAGGTTGGAATGCCTGAGGCAAGGATAATCCTTTCCGAAGCGGCAATATATGTTGCAACAGCTCCCAAGTCCAATTCGGCCATATGCGCGGTGGATGATGCACTTGAAGAGGTAAGAACGAGCGGAAGCCTTCCGATACCGCCCCACCTTCAGGATGCACATTATAAGGGCGCAGCAAAGCTCGGGCACGGGATCGGATATCAGTATGCACATGATTTTCCGAATCACTATGTTAAGCAGCAGTATCTCCCCTATGAGCTGGACGGAAGAGAATTCTTCAGACCGGACGGGCAGGGGTATGAAAATAAGATAAAAGAGCATTTTAAAAAGATAAAAGGTAAGGAGAACTGAAATGGGTGTAAATGAAGAAGCACTTAAGGCACATGAGGAATGGAACGGAAAGCTTTCAACCGAAGCTAAGGCCAAGGTTGATTCAAGAGAGGCACTGGCAATCGCCTATACTCCCGGAGTTGCCGAGCCCTGCAGAAAGATAGCAGATGACAAGGAACTCGTATATAAATATACATGGAAGGCTAATACCATCGCTGTCGTATCCGACGGATCGGCGGTTCTCGGACTCGGCAACATCGGCCCCGAAGCCGCAATGCCCGTTATGGAAGGAAAGGCAGTTCTTTTCAAGGAATTCGGCGGAGTAAATGCTGTTCCCATCTGTCTTGACACACAGGATACCGAGGAGATCATCAAGGCTGTAAAGTGGATGGCTCCCGGTTTTGGCGGAATCAATCTTGAGGATATATCCGCGCCCAGATGCTTTGAGATAGAGGAAAGACTTAAGGCAGAGCTTAATATCCCTGTATTCCACGATGATCAGCACGGAACCGCTATAGTAGTTCTTGCCGCATCTATCAATTCCATGAAGGTTACCGGAAAAAAGAAAGAGGATTGCAAGATCGTTGTAAACGGCGCAGGTGCAGCAGGCGTAGCTATCAGCAAGCTCCTTCTTAAATACGGCTTCGGAAGTGTAACTCTTTGCGATTCAAAGGGAATCGTATCTGCAGACAGGACCGATCTTAACTCCACCAAGAAGGAAATGCTTAAGATCACAAACCCTGAGAACAGATCCGGAAAGCTTGCGGATGCTCTGGTCGGAACCGACATCTTTGTAGGCGTATCAGCTCCCGGCGTTCTTACCCGAGAGATGATAAAGACCATGAATCCCGATCCCATCATCTTCGCCATGGCTAACCCTACTCCCGAGATCATGCCCGACGAGGCAAAGGCAGCAGGCGCAAGGATCGTCGGAACGGGAAGAAGCGATTTCCCCAATCAGATCAACAATGTTGTGGCATTCCCCGGAATCTTCCGCGGTGCGCTTGAAGCAAGAGCTCCCCAGATCACCGAGGAGATGAAGCTTGCCGCTGCAGAGGCGATTGCCGCAGCTGTTCCTTCAGACAAGCTTTGCGAAGATTATATAATGCCTGAAGCATTCGATCCAAACGTAAGGGATATGGTTGCCGATGCAGTCAAGAGGCTTGTGAAGTAATGGATTCGGATAAGCTCACACAGGTAAAACTGATAATCCTGTACATGCTTGCAAGGGTCGATTTTTTGATGACTGCTTCACAGATAAGTGATTTTGTGCTTGGTAAGGATTATGCGGATTTCATTCTTTTGACCCAGGCACAGGGAGAGCTTATAGATAATGGTCTGATCTCGCAGGCACCGCATTCGCATAACGCCACGGAGCTTTCCATTACTACTGAGGGCAGGGATACCATCAAGTATTTCGGCTCAAGACTTCCCGATTTCATCAAAAATGATATTGAGAATTATTTTGCGGACAAGGCATTCGAACTTAGAAATGAGCTTGCCGTAAAAGGTGATTATGTTCACAACAGTGCTACAGGCGAGTTTGAGACCAGACTTATAATCAAGGACCGCGATGTTACGACCCTTGATATGACACTTTCCGTTCCTACAGAAGAGATAGCGGAGCATATCGTTGATGTGTGGAAGGAAAAGGCAACGGGAGTGTTCAAGTATATTACTGACCAATTGTTCTGATCCGGGTTTCCGGACATGGACCATTATCTGCAGATCAACCGGGAGAAAAATATGAGAATCGGTACTGGCTACGATGTACATAAATTATGCGACGGACGTCCGATGATAATAGGCGGTGTCAATATCCCTTACGAAAAGGGGCTTCTTGGTCATTCGGATGCCGATGTGCTGACTCATGCCGTGATGGATGCACTTCTTGGAGCGGCGGCCATGGGTGACATTGGCCTGCTTTTCCCGGATAATGATCCGGAATATGAGGGTGCGGATTCAATAAAGCTGCTTACCGAAGTCGGGAAAAGACTTGCTTCCGAAGGATATGTGATCGAAAACATCGATTCAACGATCATTGCCCAGGCTCCTAAAATGAGACCCTATATCGATGATATGAAAAAAAATATCGCAAATGCGCTTGGAATGGATATTAGCCGCGTGAATGTAAAGGCGACCACCGAGGAAGGCCTGGGATTTACCGGTGCGCGCGAAGGAATATCCTCTCAGGCGGTAGCGCTCATCAACAGCGTATATGATCAGAGTGATATGAACTTTACGTCCTGCGGAGGATGTTCACGATGTCCGTCCTCTGTGCGGAAACAGTGAACATGGGAGCGGCCCCGTCGCTTCCTGCGGAATGATCATATTCACGTGAGAAAGGGATATCATGAAGATATTTAATACACTTACAAGAAAAAAAGAAGAATTTGTACCCATTGAACCCGGCAGGATCTCCATGTATGTGTGCGGACCTACCGTATACAACTACATTCATATAGGAAATGCACGTCCCATGATCGTATTTGATACCTTCAGAAGGTATATGGAATACAGGGGATATAAGGTCAGGTTCGTATCCAATTTTACCGATGTCGACGACAAGATCATCAAGAAAGCAAATGAAGAAGGGGCATCTTCCGAAGAGATCTCCGTTCGCTTTATCGAAGAGTGCAAAAAGGATATGGCCGCACTTAATGTAAGGCCGGCAGATGTCCATCCTCAGGCTACAAAAGAGATCGACGGAATGATCGATATGATCTCTGAACTCATCGAAAAGGGTCATGCATATGTTGCAGCCGATGGTACCGTCTATTTCAGAACAAGGTCCTTTGATGAGTACGGAAAGCTTTCCCACAAGAATCTTGATGACTTAAGAACCGGAGAAAGAGAGCTTAAGGTAAGCGGAGAGGATCAGAAGGAAGATCCGCTTGATTTCGTACTCTGGAAGCCCAAGAAGGAGGGAGAGCCCTCCTGGCCTTCACCCTGGTGCGACGGACGTCCCGGATGGCATATCGAGTGCTCCGTTATGAGTAAGAAGTATCTCGGTGAGACCATCGATATCCATGCAGGCGGCGAGGACCTTATCTTCCCTCACCATGAAAATGAAATAGCCCAGTCCGAGTGCACAAGCGGCAAGGAGTTCGCACATTACTGGATGCACAACGGATTCCTGAATATCGATAACCGTAAGATGAGCAAGTCTCTGGGTAATTTCTTTACCGTTAGGGAGATCTGTGAGAAATATGATCCCCAGGTGCTCAGATTCTTCATGCAGACTGCCCAGTACAGAGGTCCCTTGAATTTCTCCGCAGAGCTGATGGAACAGGCCAAGCAGAGCCTCGAGAGAATAACAACCTGCGGAAACATGCTGAAGGAAGCACTTGAGACCGCTCCTGATGGTGAACTTACAGGTACCGAGAAGGCAGCTTCAGACAGCATCAAGGAATATGTAAAGAGCTTCTGCGATGCGATGGATGATGATCTTAATACTGCAGATGCCATAACTGCGATATTTGAGCTTGTAAGAAGCGCAAATGTAAATGTAAGGCCTGTGTCAGGTGAGAAGGCTCATAAGGCACTTGTGGCCGAATATTACAATACATTGGATGTTCTTGCGGGAATTCTCGGACTCTTCATAGTTACACAGGATAATGAAGGAGAAGACCCCGAAGCGGAAGAGATAGAGGCGCTTATCGCACAGAGAAAAGATGCCAAGAATAATAAGGATTTTGCTCTTGCGGATAAGATACGTGACGATCTGCTTGCAAGAGGCATTGTGCTTGAGGATACAAGGGAAGGTACAAAGTGGAAGAGAGCTTAAATCATTCCCCGTTATCATTCGCTTTTGTCGGGGATGCATATATGAGTCTTGTCGTAAGACGTATGCTCCTTGAAAAAGGTGATATGCCGGTTCAAAAATTCCATAAGGCTTCCGTAAAGTATGTGAGTGCCGATGCGCAGGCTGTGGTCCATGACGCGCTTTTGGAAAAGGATCTTTTGTCGGATGAAGAAAAAGAGATTATGCACCGGGGTAAGAATCATGCTCATCCTTCGGGAAGAGGTACAGGCTTTAGCTCATACAAAAGAGCTACGGGACTTGAATCGCTGATAGGCTATCTGTACATGGCCGGAAGGACTGAACGCGCAGATGAACTGATCAGATTCGGAGTTGAATATGTCGAAGGATCAAAATAAAAAAGAAGAATTTGAAAATTTTAAGACAAATAAAAACGAAAATGCGATAGAGGGCAGAAATCCTGTCCTCGAGGCATTTCGTGCGGGAAAACCCGTGGACAGACTCTATGTTCTTGACGGATGTCGTGACGGAGCCGTGCTTACCATCAAGAGAGAGGCAGTAAAGGCCGGAACCGTGATCAAGTATGTGGATAAGGAAAGACTCGATCACATGTCATCCACCGGACACCATCAGGGAGTTATTGCCATTACCGCAGCATATGAGTACAGCGAGGTTTCGGATATTCTCAAGAGGGCAGAGGAAAAGGGTGAGGATCCATTCATCATAATCCTTGACGGAATAGAAGATCCCCATAATCTCGGTGCCATAATCCGTACAGCCGATCAGGCCGGAGCACATGGTGTCATTATTCCAAAGGACAGAGCTGTGGGACTGACTGCTTCCGTTGCAAGAGCAAGTGCGGGAGCGCTGAATTTTATCCCTGTGGCAAAGGTTACCAATATCTCCAGGACAATAGATGAACTCAAGGAAAAGGGGATATGGTTCGTCTGTGCCGCAATGGACGGCACCTTGATGTATGACCTGAATCTTACCGGTCCGATAGGACTTGTAATAGGCAACGAGGGAAGCGGTGTTTCCAGACTTGTCAGGGAAAAATGCGATATGACAGCTTCCATCCCGATGAAGGGCGAGATCGATTCGCTTAATGCATCTGTTGCATGCGGAATACTCTGTTACGAGATAGTAAGACGTCGCATAAAGGGCTGATGTTGAATAATAATCCGGATAAGACAAATTCATTCAGATATCCCGATTACGAAGAGCTCAGTGATGAGGAGCTGATAGACAGGATGCATGAAGTATCTCTTGAGTATCCTGCCATTCTAAATTATCTGATACAGCGTCATACGGGACTCGTTAAGTATATCGTAAGTACATTTGGCGGGATCATGCCGTCAGATCTGGAGGACTTCCAGCAGGAGGGCATGATAGGGCTGTATGATGCCATCGAAAAATATGACAGCTCCAAAGGTGCCGGATTCAGGACCTACGCTTCGACTGTGATCAGAAACAGGATACTTAATGTTTATGCATCAAAAAACAGCCTGAAGAATTCTCCGTTGAAGGATTACATATCCACGGATGCATCGGATCCTGCTTCCGAATGGAGTGATAAGAATTCTCTTGCATCACCTGACATGACGCCTGAGGAGATCGCGCTTTTTGATGAGCTCAGGGAAAAGCTTGAGAATACTTTTCTGACAAAGCTTACCGATTCCGAAAGAACGGCGCAGATACTCAGGATGAACGGCGCATCCGTAAAGGAGATCGCCTGCAGCATGGGTATTACCGAAAAAGCCGCCGAAAAAGCCATCTCAAGGGCGCGCAAAAAGATCAGGGAATCGATCTGAATGCGGATTATTATAAGCTTTTCGGAAGCGGTGTTTCAATCAGATTCAGACCGTATTTTTTTACCATTTCCATTGCGATCTTTTCTGTTTTGGGTACATCGATCATGTGCACATGATGAGCATCGAGTCCCATGACCACATCGTTGCCGGTTTCTCCGACAAGCTTCCAGAATACGGGATTGGGATAATTCCTTCCGTCACCTATACCGAGAAGATTTATCTCAAGAGGGATATGATGATCATATGTATAGGCGCATATCCTTTCCATCTGACTTAAATATGTTTTTTCATCGCCGGTGTAGTTGATCAGATCCGGATGAGCCAAATATATAAACTTACCTGTCTTAAGGCCTTCGATAACCTGATCCGTGTACTTTATCAGAGTGTTTTCATCGCTTGTTTCAGCCCCTGCCCAGACTCCGTCGTACTGATTATTTGTGCAGTGCTGTCCGAGGATAAGATATTCGACAGGATACCCCTCAAGGAATTTCATAAGCTTTGGGAAAAGATCCGGATAATATTCCACTTCGAGACCGAGATAAATATTTATCCTGTCCCTGTATTCTTGTCTCAGAGCAAGGACGGTGTCGGCGTAATCATCCATCTCTTCCAGGCCCATCCTCATACCTGCGGATGAATAGCCTTCGGGAAAGGGCATTGGAGTATGATCCGAAAAGCCAAAATCGGTCATACCGACTCTGAGCGCTTCTTCTATGAATTCCCTCTCCGTGCCGCTGGCATGTCCGCATCTTACCGTATGTGCATGTAAGTTGATCTTCATTTTTCTACCTGTATTCTTCCTTTTTTCAAACGTGCCATCACAGTATATCACTATCGCGTATGAAAAATAATAAATTATCTGTTAAGATATGCCGATAACTAGTATAATAACGGTAAATATCCCAAGTGGTGCTTCATCCGGAATATCGCTTCCGGATGCGGAAAACGGAGATGACATGAAAAAAACACTGATAGCCGTATTATCGGCATTAGCTTTTATTTCCATACTTTCGGTCATGCCGGCTGTAAGGACACAGGCGGCTGTAAAGACAATGCCTGACGGAGGACAGTTCGATCCCTCTTTTTATGCGGCAACTTATCCTGATGTATATGCCGTATGCGGAATAAATGAGGCACTTTTATATCAGCATTATCTCATGTTCGGAATTGCGGAAAAAAGGCTTCCCTATGCCGGCGCTGTGGCTGTGCAGCCTGCAGGCACTTCCGGGTCTGCGACCGTTATAACCATGCCGGACGGAGGATTATTTGATCCTGTATTCTATGCAAAAAAGTATCCCGATGTTGCCGCTGCTTTGGGAACGAATGCCACGGTTCTTTATAATCACTATCTGTTCTTCGGCATAACAGAGGGAAGGCTTCCATACGAAGGAGCTCCAAAGCCTGAACTCAAGCTTTCATTTACAACCGTAGGTGCGATAGCGCAGGTGAAGACATCGGAGGAAGTGATAGCTGCGGTCAGACAGGCAGCGCAGTTCAGGGTGACCCAGCTGACCATACTTGCTACATGGAACAGTCAGCTGTCCGCAGAGGGTATCACGGCGCTTGTAAATGCACAGTCCGCATATCTCAATTCGGCATACAGGGCAAGAGTTTCAACCTCTGCTCCGAAGGTCTATGGAAGCGTCGATAACCTTACGATAGAAGTGAATGTGACGCTTAAATTCAGATGATCTTAAACATTGTTCAGTCCGGGAATGCAGATCCCCGGGCTGATTTTTTTATGGTTGACGCAATTTTTTTCTCGTGATATAACGACTTTGTAGTTATTTCTTTGTTCTTTAAATTTCATTTTGTTTCTGAGATTCGTATTCCGAAACATACCATTTTATGAGAGCATTAGATTTTTATATTCTACTTTTTATATTCTGAAAGGAATCCTGGTATTTTATGAGAGAAAAACTTAAGAGCTTTACTCTTACGCAGCTCAGGGACATTGCAAAGTCCGCAGGGCTGAAAGGTATTACCGGTCTTAAGAAGGAAGAGCTGATCGAAAAGCTTGTTGAGCTTGATGAGAAGATGCAGGCTGAAAAGGCTGCAAAAGAGGCTGCCGAAAAGGAGACTGCCGCAAAAGAAACTGCTTCTGAAGATGCGGCTTCTGAGGAAGGCAGTGCCGAAAAAGCATCCGACAAGCGTAAGAATTCACGTTCCGGTGAAAAGAACAAAAAAGACGCTTCGGTAAAGGAAGATAAGGCTAAGCGCTCTGATAATGTACAGTCCGGATCACAGTCTGCCGATAACGGCAAGGCTGACAAGACTGATGCAAATGCACGTGACAGACGCAGATCCGATAAAAAGGGAAATCAGGCACGCAGCTCCCACCAGCTTGAACAGAAGGATGGACAGTCTGATCAGAAGGAAGGCCAGAACCGCTCATTAGGACAGCCTGAGCAAAAGGAAGGTCAGAACCGTACGCCCGGCCAGAATGAGCAGAAGAGTGCCCAGCCCAGGGAAAATTCATACGTTCCCCAGGACGGTGATGAACCTGCATACGGAATTCTCGAGGTTATGCCTGAAGGATACGGCTTCATAAGATGCGATAATTATCTTCCGGGCGAGAGTGATGTATATGTTTCTCCCGCGCAGATCAGAAAATTCGGACT
>OCVV011323678.1_pt1 | contig 11606 bp, 21 predicted proteins | sample 1539721 | NCBI WGS metagenome assembly OCVV01 (sample SAMN02144230, study PRJEB22623) | gut metagenome | biome: sheep rumen | host: Ovis aries | place: New Zealand | reverse complement strand
TTCATCATTTTCAGATTCATTCAATTTAAATGTGAAATTATATTTGTAAGATTCATCAATAGTTTTATTCCATTTATAACTTATATTATTTTTCTTACAAGTCTCTACAATATGTCTTAATTCTTTTCTACCTTTACACTTAACTACATAATTACCTTCATTAAGTGACCACATACCTTTAAAGTTATCATTTAGGTAACTTTCATTTAAAGGTTCTGGTTCATCTAGATTTAATTTATTAATGTTTTCATCTAGTTGTCTCTTCTTTTTAAAATCATCAATTCTACTTTCAATTACATTTTTACTTGTTATTTTTTGTACTTTCATTGTTTTACTCCTACTTTTCAAAATTAGATAATTTTCAATTATCTATATAATTTAGCTAGTTTAATAGAAAAAATTTTAATAAAAATAGAGTTGTTTTCCAACTCTACATTATCATTCTATTACAATTCCAAAGTCTTCAAGACTCATTTGTACATATTTTGGTTCTTTTGGTTCTTCTTCAACACTACATGCTTCTTTTTGTTCTGTATTATTTTTAACATCTTTTAATTGTTCTTCAATTACTTGTTTATCTTTCATCTTCTAACTCCTCTATATATGCCATATGATAAATTACTCCTGATACATAATCATAACTATTAATTTTATCTACAGGAATATCTATTGTTTTACTAACATTAAATAAGATTTTATGGTCATCAGTTTGATTACCAAATCTACAATTAATTTGGAATAACATTGTTTCACATTCTTTTTTGTCATCATCCATAATTAGTTCAATACTATCCACAACAAAATAGGAATTTAAATATACTCTTGATATTTCTTTTTCTCCAATTAATTGTATTTGTTCAGCATAAGCATTAATTAAGTCCAAAAGGTTAACATCTGTTAATAATCTCATAGTTCCTTTCTCCTTTCATATTATTATACAATTTCTATAACTAATATGTTGCATTTATTACTTAATGCTGTAGTTGCATCTAATGCTATTAAATTTTCACCAATATAGGCATCATCAGTATTTAAGTTAAGATAATGTTGATTGAATTCAGAACATCTATAATGTCCACAAACTAAAACTTTACCTTTTTCTTTTTCTTGATTAAATAATCCAGCATCAAAGAATCTGTATGCACATCCCCACATTGCAGTATTCCATTCTGTATCAGTTGAATCTCTCCAATTTGGTTTTTCATCAAAATATTGAGTCCATCCATAATATATACAATAATCTTCATTATCAAATCCTCTGTCTGGTTTAAATATTAATGGTATAAATGAATGTACAAATATATACTTGTCTAATTCATAATAATTTACCCATTGTTTAGATTTTAACCATTTAGTTATTTCAGATTCTTTAACTTTTCTTTTTATATCTCTCCATTTATCTTGACATTCAGATTCAATAAATTCATCACTAAAATATGAACCATATGACATATGATATCCTAGTCTTAATTCATACTCGACATCTAAATCATACCCAGCTATTTGGATAAATGTGCCAACTGTTCCATTACTGAAATCATGACTTTCTGGAAATTTCTTTTTTAATAAATCAAAATATAATGATTCATGATTTCCTTTAATAAGTATACAACGCTTTTTAGGAATTGATTTTAAAAACTTATATACTTCTAAAGGTTCAGTACCTCTATCAAATACATCTCCACATACAATAAGTATATGGTTGGGATTTCTCTTATCAAACCCTTTTTCTTTTAATGATTCTTTTAGTACTGATGCATAACCATGTATATCACTAGTGACAAAATATGTCTTACTCACTAACATTCTCCTTTACATCTTCTTTAGTTTCTTCCTCAACATATTTACACTCACCATCTATTATAACTGGATAATCTAATTCTTGACCACAATAAATACAATAATTCATAGTATGACTATTTTCAGCTGCAAATCCTTTTATAAAATGTAATTTAGGACCTTGTTCTTTCATTAAAATTTGTTTACAATTAGGACAACTGATAGTAGTTATTAATACATTTACTGATTGAACATTACCATTAAAATTGATAGATTGTTCAATTGTTTGTTCTTCTATTAGTATTTGTTTTTTCATTTAATCTCCCCATCTATATTGGTAATCACCAATTAATTTAAAATATTCTGATATATCTTTTTGACGAGCATCCTCGGCTTCTTTAAAACGTTTATTTAATTCACTTTCATTTTCCTCATTTGATTTACCATTAGTCCATACTGAAGTATAAGAAGTAGAAATATCTTTTTTAGTTAAATTGTTATCTTTTAACCATTCATCAACACTTCTAGTATCTTTATCTTTTGTAAATTCCTTTAGTCTATTGAAAGCCTCTTTAGATAATGGACTATCTAAATATAATTCATTATTAGATATAATATCTTCAAATATATCTCTATTATATAAACGTGCAAGTTCTTGTTTTTCAAGTTTCTCCCTTAAAGTTTTACCTTCAACATCTTTAAGTGGTGTTTTCTTATTAATAATTGTTATATTACATTTATTCTCTCTCAACCATTTATGTGCTTCATCTTCATATTTATCTTCTAGAATTTTATATCCAAGATTAATAACTTCACTCATTTCCCTAACTTGTCTTGATATCTCTTCTTCAGCTAAGATAGAATAATGAAGTATATAATCTCTCATCTCAATAATTTTAAATTGATTCAATTCAATTATACCATACCAAGGGAATTGTCTTTTAATGAAATATTTCCAACGACTTTTCCAACTCTTGTTAACAGTTTTGTCATAACCAATTAATTTGTCTGCAGCTTGTCTTAGGGTCATTTTAGTTTCTCTACTAGGATTACCCCACCAACAATTTTTTTTAGACATTATATCACCTCTTAAATATATATTCAGTATAACCCAACTCCGCTAAGAAATCATTGATGGCAACATCAATAGTATTACCTGGTTCAGGTTCTATAGCAGTACCATCAAATAATAATTCAACAACAGGTCTCTTACGTAAGGTAATCCATAACTGAATAGTATGTCCACCTTTTTCAGTATGTCTTACAAAAAACCAAGTTTTGTCTTTTTTGGAGGGTTGTTGAAAAGTAAAACCCATTTTAGTAAATTTTTCTAAACTCTTCATAATTATCTATCATCTCCTTTAATAAAAATAGGTAGACAAGAAAGTGTCTACCTATAGCTTATATTATCTGAAAGGATAAGTAATAATATAAGTTCACATAATTTAGCTACTTTATTTTAAATAATTTTTACTAAATTATTTAACTTTTCACTACTTACTCATTCTTCTGATTTTAGCTTTAGCAATTCTTTTCTCTTTTTTACTACAATGATATCTATGCATATTGAAATATTCAATAATTTGTTCCTTTTTAACTTCTCTTTTGAATTTCTTAATTAGTAATTCAGTCTTTTCTCCAGAAGTTAAATCTTTAGTTTCTCCATATTGAGTAATAATTTTTCTTTGGATTGCACTATTTGTAATTTTAGCCAACTTATTTTTCACATCCTTTAATTGTTATCTGTAATTCTTAGTTTATCTTTTATTATAAAATCTTCAAGTGCATTTCTTAATTCTACTTTAGTAGTTGATGCTTTAGAACTAGCTGTTAAAGATAATGAAGATATTGCTTCTTTTCTTCTTCTCAATAATTTAATTTCATTTTCTAATTCAGTAATTTGAGCTTCAATTGCTCTTGTCTCATTATTACAATCAGTTCTCTCTGTTTCAGCATTCTTTTCTAATTCATCACTTAAATTCTTTAAAGTAGAAATCTTTTCTAATGCTTTATCTACATATGCTTGATTTAATTCATCATCATCTACACCTAAATCAACCTTATATAGTGTAATTAATGTTTTTCCATCTCTAGATAGTAAAAGTATCCATCCATTTCTATTACAATATACTTTAACAGGATTTGGTGACTTACCAATTACTCCATCAAAATATAGTTCTGATGAAATGAATAATTTCTTTATTTCATTTTTAATTCCATTTTCAGCGTCATTACCTACTATGGAATTTTTTCCATTCTTTACTCTTTCAATATATCTTTGTAAACAATGATTTGATATATTAATTTCTAAATTTTCAACATTATAATCCTTTTCCATATTCTCACCTTTTTTCTAAATTTTATAACAAAAGGAGGTAGGACATCTTTCCGGGATGGAGATGTCCAAGACCACATTATTTGGGAAGAGTATTTAATACTCGATAATTAAAAGTTATAGAAGATATGTTCTTTAATCATATTTAATCTAATAGTTAAATCTTCTTTGGTTATTACTGATTCATCAAATAGATATTCAATATCAAGTAATCTATCTATCTCATAATCCCAATCATCACACCACCTATTTGATACAAAACCAATTGTAGTAAATGGGACCTCTACTCTTAAACATGTTGAAGAACCTACACTATCATCTTCAGTAAAATCAACACCTCTATAATTGAATATAGTTGAACCATCTCGTTCAGTTTTAGTATAACATACATCTGAACTTAAGGCATCTAATTTAAGCTCTAAAAGTAGTGTTCTATACATATGAAATAAACATTTCGCATTTTCCTTAATTTGTCTACTTAATTCAAACATCTCATTGACATCTACTAATTTTTCTAATAATCTTATCTTTTTACACATTAACTCTAATAATTTATCTCTATATACATAAAATATTTTTTTGTATAGTTCCATTATATTATACTCCATTTTGTTTATTAAAGTATTCCTTTTCAATGTCACTCTCGTAATATAAACCAAGTGGCTCTACTCCAGCTATTGTTCTAAGCATTCCACATAAATCATTAACTTTGTATACAACTGGAATAACATCATATTTATTATATGGAGAATCATCCCCATATCTAATATCAATATAATTATAAAATGTATTTAAATCATTAAAGTTTTTATTGTGTAAATCACACCACATCTTAAAATGTTCTTGATTCTCCAGGAATACTCTCATATTAATATAAGTTCTGGCTTGTCTCATATCACTTACTACAGTATATGGTTGTTTCAGTGATTCATTTCTATCTTCAGTATATGGTGTAATAAAATATAGTTTAACCTTTTTCATAGTACCACCTAAAATTTTGTTAAGTATTTGCTTTTATCTAAAGTGTAGTGAATATCAGCATTACTATTTAACCAAGCAGTCTTAATAAAAGCTGTAAAAGATTTCTTATCTTTGTTTAATCTAGGTATAATTACAATTGATATATCTCTAGACTCATCATAAGTTGTTCTTATACAAATTTTAGTTATTACCTTAAGGTTATTAATTTTACTGATTTCAACCTCAAAAGGTTTAATAGGATTATTTTTTAATCCTAAAATAATATTAGTTACTTTATTCTTATCTAAATAGTGTTTGTAATCACCAATATTTACACATTGATTAGTAAAGTGATTAGAGTAAGTAACATTTGTAATAACCTTTTGAATCTTGTTATTTGTTTTAACTACATTTTCAGGCATATACACTTCAGAATGTAAAAGTCCAATTACTTCCATATTAAATTACCTCCAATTTAATTATCTACTACTATTATAATGGTTTAATATGGATTTGTCAATACTATTTAACTTTATTTTTTATTTTCTTCTGCAAGTATTAAACCCGTCAAGGTATCTCCCCTTGAAATTACATGATTATAGAAGTCTCTTGTCTTATCTTCAGCTTTATTGTATCTACCAATAATTTTATTATAGAAATTACGACCTATTTTATTTCCTGTAACTGTATCAGTTTCAATATAACCAATAATTCTACCATAGAAGTTTTTAACTTTTGTTTTCTCTATCATTTTTAGCTTTCTCTTGTTTTCTTAACATCTTCTCTAACTTTCTTCTTCTCTTCTCTGCAAGTCTTCTTTCTTTTCGATTTGCAGGTCTTGGACCCTTGTCACTCATTGCAATTGTGGTGTAGTAATCAATGTTTTTCTTAAGTGCAAGTGCTTCATCATCATTTTTAATATCATCATTTAATTTAGTAGTTAATTCCTTTAATGACTCTCTATATCCATTAAGAATTTCAATTTTTTCATCTTCAGTTAAATCATCAAAGTCATCATCAATAGGTAGTCCATAATCACTTATTTGGATTCCATCAATCAATTCAAACATTTGTTGAAATTGAAATGCTGCAATACCCACTAAATTTAATTTACTGACATATCCAGATGATTTAGTAAACATAACATCAATTGAGTTATATCTAGGTATAATGTATTCTTGGTCACCACAAGTTATACATTTTTCTCTACTGAAAGTTAATTCTTTTCTTTTAGTAATTAATGGATTAATAAAGAAATCAATACCATCTTTAAACTTCAATGCAATAACTCTTATATTATGACCAATTTGTGGAGCTGATAATGCAAGTAATTTTTCATTATTTTGTAAGTCATCATTTAATTCCTGTAATATAGGAACTAGTGTTTCAGCCTCTCCTTTAATGTCTACTATTTCATCCGCTCTTTTAATATCTGTAATAGTTTCTAATATCATTCTTTCACCTCTTTAACTATTATAGTATATTTATCATTAGTAAAATCAGCATTTAAACGTATTGATATATCATCTCCTGTGAATGTAACTTCATTGATATCTTCAGTTACTTCAACTGAATCTTCATCTAAAGTTAAACCATCAAATTCATTAAAGTAATCAAATAAATCTTGATATAGATTAGAATCTAATATTGGAGATTCTCCTTTATTATCTAATGTAATACCAAACTGATTAAGTTTTAAATCATTTAATGTCATCGTCATCCACCTCATTATCTAATTGAGATTTTATATCATCCATTACTTGTTCATTTTCTTTTAGGATTGCAGTATCATCTGCACCTAACATATTGAATACTTCTTTTATAATTGGCTTTTTTGCCATTTCTTTCTTCTTTTTTCTTCTGCTCTTTGGAAGATTAAGGAGATACATAATATATGCAACTCTAGAGTAATTTTCCTTAATCTTATTATAAGAGTTTTCTATTGATTTTAATTGCTCTTCACTTATATTACCATTTTTATAATCTTTATCTACAGCTTCAAGCATTTTTATAGACCTTTCATATTGTTTAGAAAGGTCATCACAATATTTAACAACATCAATAAATGCCATATTACACCTCTTCACTTAAATCCATACTAATTGTATTTAGATTATTTCCCTCAAAGATTAATAATAGTTGACTTGGACTACTAAATAATCCTTTACTTAATGCATATTGTTCAGTTCCTACAACAGAACCATTTACAATTACTCTTGAACCCTGGAATGATTTTACTTTTTCACAATGATAATGTCCTAAACAAATGTAATCGATGAATTCTTTAGTTGCACCTGTCATCATTTGGAATGCATTATTTATATTACAATTATGTCCATGTGCAAACATAATCTTCTTACCATTAGATAAAGTAAACTTACCAATACTTGCATCAATATTATCATTTATAAAATTGATTTTAGTTCCTTTTAATCTTTCTTGTAAGAACCAATCAATTAATTTATACATATTCTCTTCTTCAATGGCTTCTTCCTTATTTGCCATTACTCTAGAGTGATTATCAGTACAACTTCTATAGTTAACTATTGGTGCAGCCATTTGCAATGTATTTAATGTTTGTGCAATTAATTCTCCTGCAGTCATTACTTGACCTACTACATCCATTTCTTGTTCTATTCTAGCACTTGTATGAATAATTCCATGAATCATATCACCTAAATTGATGATTTGTAATATTTTTACATTATTTCTTTTACAATAATCAATTACATTACTTGTAAGTAACGATAATCTCTTTGCTGCAATATTAGAATTGTATTTATTGTAAAAATTATCACAACTAACACCTATATGTAAGTCTGAAAGTAATAAAACTGCTTCATTATTACCATCTCTTGGAACATTTGTAATAGAAATCTTTGGAAGTTCATTTAATTGGTCTACACTATTGACAATGCAATCTTTTAAGGCTTCAATTCTAGCATCTTCTCTTAATCCTCTTCTATAAGAAGACATAATATCTCTATATTTTTGTTGTTCCTTATATAGAATCTCCAATTTAGCTGTTATTTCATCTGTTTTCTCTAATTTTTCAGGTTCTACATTAGTTTTTTCCAATACATCATCTTCAACTGTATCTAAAACTGTTTTATTTTGACCTCTTTTTTGAATTTTACCATCTCTAGTAAGTCTATTCTTAATATAGGTTCTTAAATTCTCTCCACTTGACCAATTTAATTCAACAGCTAGCCAATTCCAGTTCTTATCAGTGACATCTCTATAGATTTTTCCAATTTCATATACTTCATCTTTTGTATATGATGTCTTATTTAATGATTTTAAATATTCCTTAAATTCTTTTGTAGTCATTAATTGTCCTCATCATTCTTTTCAGTATTTGTATTAGATAGTTTTAGAATTTCTTCTACAACACTTAATACTTTTTCTTTAGAAGATTGTGGTAATATAGGTGTTTGACCAATACTGATATTGTTTGTAGTTACATTTATAGGTGGAAGTTCCTTAATTGTATCTGCAGATTCAGTTGCCTTATCAATTATTCCTTGAATAACTTTAATGTATCCGATAATATCTTTATCTTCAATTGCGTGTGGATGATTAACAATCCTATCAAATGCTTCTTCACTTAATTTATCTAGTATACCATTTAATTTTAAAATTCTAATCATATTTTTCTTGGCAATACTTTGATTAAATATTTGAACAAGTCTTTGCATTTGTTCAGTGTCATCAACACTAACAATATCCCCTACAATCTCCTTTAAATTACCATCAACCTCTTTATTTAATTCTTCATGAGAAACCTCACCTAACAATACTTTATCTTCACTCATTATAACAACTCCTTATATACATTAGTGATTTTATTAACTAATGATTTTTCAATAGTTTTCTTGAGTGGATTTGTCTCATTCTTAACGGTATCAATTACTAATTCTTCTAATCTTTCGCTAGGGATAAAACGATATATAAGTCTATCATTATCCATTATAATGCTAATTGTCCCTATCCCAATATTAATTTCTACGACTTTAGAATCTTTACCTAATATGGTATCTTCAACATAGTCACAAATACACCACTCACCTTTAGTTACTAATTTTTCTAATGATTCAGTAGGTATAGTTGTGATAGTTGAGATATCCTTAATTAAATCTCTCATCTAATTACCTCACAATCTATTAATTTTTGAAAGTGCTTTAATTGGGTCTTTATCTAATAGATACATATATGCAGCGTCCAAACTCTTAACATATCTTTCAAAAGACATCTCTAGTCTATCACTGACCAATTGTTCCATTAATTTTTTACCTTTAAAATTATTTACGTGAATTTTCATTTCTAATAATGTATCTTTAAAATTATTGTTGTCCATCTATTTCGTAAAACTTATCTAGAATGTCACATAATTTACCATATATTTGTTTAATTTCTTTTAATTGTAAACTATCAATATCTCCTACTTTATTGACAGCTACACCAAAGGAATCTCCTTCTAACTTAACACATTGGTAAATTAATAGTGCATTAATAATTGTTTGTAATTCACGTCTGGTGGGGATTCTAATTGTTACTCCACCGAAATAATCTAATAGGTTATATAAACTTTCTTTATCCTTTAGTACATATGCCAATTCACTTAAAGTGGAATATTCTTCAATACCACTTAATTGATACAATGCAAATAATACTAATGAATAGACATCTGTACTTTTCAATACTTTTAAATCAGGTTTAGTTCTCATATACATCTTTCCTTTCATTATTACTAATTAACATTGCATTCAACATATCATCATCAATATCAAATTTCTTACATATTTCATACACATTATTTGAGAACATTATTTTAATTCTATTTAATAATACCTTAACAAAACTTGTCATAGAATCATCTATTCCCCAAAGAATGATATCGTCATCTCTACTTCTATTTCTACTTTTATTGATTAATTTTTCTTTTGATTTAACTACTGAATCTTCTATTGTCTCTAATGTCTTATTGTCAACTGTAACATAATTTAACATATTCAATAAGCATGTCATTGTTAAATTATGAACCATTCTATCATCATTTTTGTATGGAGTAAGTCTACATATTCTATTAATTAATCTAGGTAATTCTTCAATCTCACCTTTAACTAATTTGGATATGTTATCTTGTTCATTACTTAAGATACTATCTTTAATATTGTTTTTATAACATACCATATCTACATAATTTCCAAATACATAGTTCTTATCTTCACTGACATCTTCAATTAATTCACTGAATTTGTATTTTTGTTGCCAATATAACATCTTTTTATACATCACATTAACAATATAATTCTTACTTGATGTAATCTTAGTTAGTGTTGGATTTTCTCCAAATTGTTTAGGACTAGTTAATCTATTATAAATTAACATAGTAAACCAATTGGAGAAATCTTCACTATCTTTTATATTATAGAAATAACCTTGTTTATTGCATATGGCAAATATAGATTCATATAAATATTTTATAATTGTATTTCTTTCCTGTTGAGTTAAATCTTCTTTGTATATGTTGTCATCAATATATTTAAACTTATCTACCGGTCTTTTTAAATCATCCATTACACTATCCTACTAATTCCATTACTATTTTTCTCAACTAGAATAGTATTATCAATAGGTAGAGACAACTCATCTTGGTGATGACTGATAATAAATATACTTTCAACATCACTTAATGTTTGAGTAATAAGATTAAATAATCCTGAACATCCTACAGAATCCAAATTATCTGTAATCTCATCTAAGAATAAAATATTACTACTAAAGTTTAAATAATTAGACATCATATTTCTAATTGCAAACTGAATGATTACATCAACCTTTTGTTTCTCACCACCTGATAGTGATTCAAATTGTTTACCCTGGAATAAGATATCAATATCATTTCCATCTAATTGGATTAATAAATCTTTAGTACTGAATATGTATTCACAATATTCTTGAGCTTTAGATTGAAGATATGTAATAATGCCTTTCAATAAATAACCTCTAAAGTCTCTTTTTACTAGGGTATTAATCTTATTAACAATACCTAAATGTTCTTTTAACTCTTCTAGTTTCTTATTATTATACAATAATTCAGTATTAGTAGTATTTATTTTATTTTCAATATCTTTAAGTTGTTTATTTAAATTATCTAGTTTTGTAGCATCATTTAGTTTATTAGCTTCTAATTTACTCTTATCCATCATTAGTGATGTATTTTTATTATTTAAATTATTAATATCACTATCTAAACTAATTAATTGATTTTTAAGTTCATTTAGTAATCTTTTATTTTCATTATTTACATCATCATATTCTTTAGTTATTTTATTAACTTCAGTTTCAACATTGATTTGTAAATCAGTCTTAAATTTAGTTAATTTATTTACTTCTTCATTTAATATTTCAATATCTTTAGTAATTTGAGTAGTATCAGGTTTAACAACACCAATTAACTTTTGACCACAAGTAGGACATACATCTGATATACTTTCCATTTGTTGTTTTTGTTGTTTAGCAGTTCTTA
>OCVV011060555.1_pt1 | contig 11609 bp, 11 predicted proteins | sample 1539721 | NCBI WGS metagenome assembly OCVV01 (sample SAMN02144230, study PRJEB22623) | gut metagenome | biome: sheep rumen | host: Ovis aries | place: New Zealand | reverse complement strand
TATTCATTATTCACTCTTCACTTTTCACTCTTCACTAAAAAGGAATGAATAAAATGGATAGTCCGATATTAGAAAAATCATTAAAGTTTGTCGCCTCTTTGAAAACTGCAAAAGGGAATAAAAAGTAATATCATCTTTTCCGTTCAGCATTCACACTGTTTACAGCTCTCAGACTGCGTATTTGCGTGGGTTGAGGGCTGTTTTTTTCTTGGGAATTTATTAGCTTCGCTTTCTTGACTAATGCTTTAGGATATGCTATACTTTTTCTAATAAATATTTTCTAATAAATATTGGAGGTGTTTTTACTGTGAATGATAAGCTGAAATCTCTTTTGAATGATAGCAGTCTTTTTTGCTACGATCTGCTTGATGAAACTATGCACGATATACCGGATATAGAAAATAAAGCACCTTTAGTCAGGTATATTGAATATAAAAGAAACGGCAACAAATATGACCCTGACAGCAAATCGAATATTCTTCAGGAAATATACAAGCTTTTATGGGGAGAGCTTTGCAGTCAGTGGTTTATGAAGAAAGACAACGGTATGATATGCTCTGACAATATGACATCGGCTCAGAATTTTGTCAATTCGGCTATGAAAAAAGAAGCATTTCTTCAGAAAGATAAGTATAAGGAATGTCGGGGAAACAAACAGAAATACAGTACCAATTTTATGATAAAGGTCTATGACAAAGATAAAGAAGAAAAAGATAAAGAATTGACCGAGCTGTTCAAAAGCTACGGCCTTGATGAGCTGGTCAGCGTGTACCATACAATAGGTAACTACTGCCCTGTGCCGAGATATTTTAATAAAGCACGCGCAGGATACAAGTCAGCTGTCTGCGATCTCTGGGATCTGACTCTGATGAAGATAAACGAATACTATATTGTAAAGGGCAACCCTCAACAGGAATCCCGCATTTTTGACGAGCTTTTTCATGGCCAGAACAATCCCCTGCCCTGCAAGGCATGGCTTGACTATTTCGGAAGCTGGGAAAGTTTTGTTGACCGTAATTACTTTGGCAGTTTTGTAGATGATGATTATAAAGTGATCCCTTTCTGGACCGGTCATGGCTGGGATAGCAAGGGCTTTCCCGATAAGAAGAATGAACTCAAAGATGCTGTTAAAGCTGTCAAACAAAGGATATTATTACGAGGAATAAAAATAGGAAGTAAGCTTAGGGAGAGGTTAAAATGAATATTAATATAAACGCTGCTCTGAGAGAGGCTGTTGATAATAACGATGCTGTCGCTGTACGTGAGGCTCTTGAAAACGGGGCTGATGCAAAAATGATAATCAGAGACGAGCAGAAAAATATTTTTATTGAAGAGATACCAATACTTAACTACGCCGTTACTCACAGGTGCAATACCGAGATAGCCGAGCTTCTCCTCAGATACGGGGCTGACATAAATGAGTGCGCAAGGCTTCATGACTCCACATTGATCAAAAATGAGATAACCCTTTCTGTCTTCCCGATACTGATCGAGGCAATAGAACAGCTCGCTGATGATGAGGATAAACCAGCAGAACCCGATATGGTGAAGTTCCTTATTGAGCACGGCGCTGATGTGAATGCTTTCGTTATGATGGGTATGCTTGACAGAGAGAAAAAACAATACCGTGACATGAAGCCGATAATGTCGGTCATCGGCAGTGCGGTTATGAACGGTGCTGATAAGGAGATCGTTGATCTGCTGCTGCAGCACGGAGCTGACCCGGATAAGGCATTTCCTGCTGATACGGGTGCGAAAACATAATAAGCATTTATAAGTCCGGGACATTTCCCAAAAAGGGGGTGTCCTGTTTGATTTTATGCTTAAAACATTTGACAACAGCCAAACTATGTGTTATAATAATTTGGTATGACTTTATCTTGTAAAAAGGAGGAATGACCATGTCTTTACCGATAGTTGCTGTGGTCGGAAGACCTAATGTCGGAAAATCGACACTGTTTAATAAGCTTATTGGGCAGAGACTTTCTATAGTCGATGATACCCCCGGTGTTACCCGTGACAGGATATATGCAGAATGTGAATGGACAGGTCACAGGTTTATGCTGGTCGATACAGGCGGAATTGAGCCCGAATCAGACGAGGTGATACCCGTTCAGATGCGCAGACAGGCAGAGATAGCAATCGCTACTGCTGATGTGACTGTTCTTGTTACTGACGTTACCTGCGGAGTTACCGCTACAGATCAGGACGTGGCTCAGATGCTTCTTAAAGCAGGCAAGCCTATTGTGCTCTGCGTTAATAAGTGCGACAAGGTGGGCGAGCCCCCTATGGAGTTCTATGAGTTTTACAATCTTGGTCTGGGTGAGCCTTATGCTGTGTCCTCGGTACACGGTCACGGAACAGGCGATCTGCTTGATGAGGTAGTTAAGGAGCTCCCGACAGACACCGATGAGGAGAGCGATGATGAGAGCATAAAGGTTGCCTTCATCGGAAAGCCTAATGCAGGAAAATCCTCGATCATAAACCGTATCTGCGGTGAGGAGCGCACTATCGTTTCCGATATTGCAGGAACGACCCGTGATGCTACCGACTCGGAATATGAGAGCGAGCAAGGGAAATTTGTGCTGATAGATACGGCAGGCATAAGACGAAAGTCCAAAGTTTTGGACAGCATTGAAAAGTACTCCGTGCTCAGAGCCTATATGGCTGTTGACAGAGCCGATGTTGCTGTCGTTGTTATTGACGCTCTTGCAGGCTTTACGGAGCAGGATTCAAAGGTTGCGGGCTACGCTCACGAAAAGGGCAAGGCCTGTGTGATAGCAGTCAACAAGTGGGACGCTCTTGAAAAAGAGACGAACACTATGAATGAGTTCAGAAAGAAGCTCGCAGATGATCTGAGCTTTATGAGTTATGCTCCGATAGTTTTCATTTCTGCAAAGACAGGACAGCGTATTGACAAGCTGTTTGAGATGATAAGATACTGCGCCGAGCAGAATGCTGTGCGTATTCCCACAGGAAGGCTCAACGAGGTGCTTGCTTATGCGACAGAGAGAGTTCAGCCGCCCTCCGATAAGGGAAGAAGGCTGAAAATCTACTACATGACGCAGACAGGCACAAAGCCGCCTACCTTTGTATCATTTGTAAACCGTGCCGAGCTTTTCCACTTCTCATATCAGAGATATATCGAAAACCAGATAAGAGAGACCTTCGGTCTTGACGGAACACCTGTCGTATTCAAGATACGGGAGCGCGGCCGTGATGATACAAAATAACTCATTTAAGGAGGAATTCAATTGAAGATCGTTGCTGTTCTGTTTACGGTCATTTTTTCATATTGCTTAGGAAGCCTGAACTCTGCTATTATTGTGTGCAGAGTGCTGAAGGGCAAGGATATAAGAGAATTCGGCAGCAAAAACGCAGGACTTACAAACGTTCACCGTGTATTCGGAAAAGGACCTGCTATTGCAACACTTGTGTGTGACCTCCTGAAGGGTGTGCTCGGCGTTGTGATATGCCGTATAGTTGTGCATAAGCTGTTCGGAGTTACCTTCTTTGATGACCCGCACTTTATCGGCTATGTGGCAGGGCTTTGTGTAAACCTCGGACACTGCTTTCCTGTGTTCTATGGCTTTCACGGAGGAAAGGGCGTGCTCATTGCGGCTACTACCCTGCTTGCTATCGACCCTATCACCTGCTGTTTCTCACTGGCGGTATTCTTTGTGCTTGTGTTCCTGACAAAGTATGTGAGCGTGGGCTCTATCTGTGCGGCTATTGCCTATCCGACATTTACATTCATAGATCAGAATTTCCTGTACAGCGGACATTATGCAGTCATTCCCAATACGATCGTTGCAGGCTGTATAGGGCTTTTGATAGTGTTCCTGCACAGACCGAACATTAAGAGGCTCATGAACGGAACTGAGAATAAATTTGGACAGAAAAAGAAAGAAGCATAGATATAAGTTCATATAAAGGAGGATCAATATGGCTTGTAATATCACTATACTCGGCTCGGGCGGATTTGGTCTTGCTCTGGCTATAATGGCTGACAACGCAGGACACAAGGTAACTGTATGGTCGGCATTCAATGATGAGATCGAAACTATAAGAAGAACAGGCGAGCTTAAAGCAAAGCTCCCGGGAGTGCTTGTAAACAAGACGATAGAGCTTACCACCGATATTTCCTGCGTTAAAGGCAAGGATATCGTGATACTCGGTATACCCTCGCCGTTTCTCAGAAGCGTCTGCGAGCAGGCTGCGCCCTTTATGGATAAGAATACCATAGTTGTTAATACTGCTAAGGGTCTGGAGTCGGGCACACTTAAAACTATGTGTCAGGTTGCTAAGGAGAGCTTTCCCGAAAACCATATCGCAGTACTGACAGGACCCTCCCATGCAGAGGAGGTCGCAAGAGGTCTGCCGACTACTATCGTTACATCGTCTGACAGCCGTGAGGTTTCATACTTCATTCAGTCGGCGCTTTCTAATCAGACGTTCAGAGTGTACGTCAATGATGACGAGATAGGCAGCGAGATAGGCGGCACTATGAAAAACATCATTGCCCTTGCCGCAGGTGTCTGCGACGGTCTGGGCTACGGCGATAACACAAAGGCTGCCCTTATGACAAGAGGGATCTACGAGATAGCTAAGCTTGGCAAGGCTATGGGGGCTCAGGAGGAGACCTTTAACGGCCTCAGCGGAATAGGAGACCTGATAGTTACCTGCTGCTCTATGCATTCAAGAAACAGAAGAGCAGGTATCCTGATCGGTCAGGGCGTTGACCCCGAGGAGGCTGTGCGCCGTGTCGGTACGGTTGAGGGCTATGTCTGCACTAAGAATGCAAGGGAGCTTGCAAAGAAAATGGGAATTGAAATGCCGATCACCGAGGAGCTCGCCCGTATTCTCTTTGACGGCGCACCTGCAAAGGACGCACTTAAAAACCTTATGGGCAGACCGCCTAAGAATGAGACCGAGCATGAGTTTCTTGCATAGAATACTTGTAAATAAATTGTTAAGTGCTTGACAAATGCACGTCTGCGTGCTATAATATTTAAGTTGATTATATCAACGTTATAAAAAAAGCTGCATAGAACTACTGTCTAAACTGAAATGATGGGCTTCTATGAGTCATAACATTTGGTTTGGAAGGAGGAGCTTGAAGATGAGAGAAGGAATTCATCCTGTATACGAGGAGACAACGATCACCTGCGCTTGCGGCAACGTTATCAAGACTCGTTCTACTAAGAAGGATATCAAGGTCGAGATCTGCTCGAAGTGCCATCCGTTCTTTACAGGCAAGCAGAAGCTTGTTGATACCGGCGGACGTGTAGACAGATTCAAGAAGAGATTTAATCTTGATTAATTACAAAGAGAACGGTTTATGCCGTTCTCTTTTTTCATATTTGAGGTGTTACTATGGCTGAATATTTAGACCTTTTTGACAGAGAGCTGAGACCTACGGGCGAAAAATGGGAGAGAAACGACTCGGTACCGATACCTGAGGGGAAATATCACTATGTGGTGAATATCCTTTGCAGGAACAGGGAGGGTAAGCTTCTTATTACACAGAGACACCCCGATAAGCCCTACGGCGGCTGGTGGGAGATCTCGGGTGGATCTGTACAGTCAGGAGAAACACCTCTGGAGGGCGCTGTAAGAGAGCTTTTTGAGGAGACTGGTCTTAAAGCTGAGCCCTCGGAGCTGAGATACTTCGGACAGATAATCAGGGAGCGCTCGGGCTGTATCCATAACTTCTACTACTATGAGGGAGATTTCTCGGAGAGCGACATAGTCTTACAGGAGGGCGAGACTGTGGATTTCAGGCTGGTAACTCCGCAGGTGCTGGAGAAAATGAGCGATGACGGCGAGTTCCTTGACTTTTCGTTCAACAGGCTGAGAGCTGTGTTCGCTGATCTGTTTTTTAAGCATATTTAATTGGAGTGTATTCAATGCTTAAGCTTTTCCGCTATCTGAAAAACTATAAAAAAGAAAGCATTATAGGGCCTCTGTTCAAGCTGATAGAGGCTTGCTTTGAGCTGGCTGTACCGCTGGTTATGAAGAATATGATAGATGTCGGTATAAAGAATGCCGACAGCGGCTATATTTACAAAATGGGGCTTGTGCTGATAGTGCTGGGAGCACTTGGGCTTACCTGTGCCCTGACGGCGCAGTATTTTGCGGCTAAGGCATCGCTGGGCTTTGCGACTGCGCTGAGGAGAGATCTGTTTCACCATATCAATACGCTCTCCTACGCCGAGGTCGACAGGATAGGAAACCATACTCTTGTGACCAGAATGACATCAGACGTAAACACGGTGCAGACAGGAGTTAATATGCTTCTGAGGCTCTTCCTGCGCTCGCCGTTTATTGTTATAGGCTCAGTGATAATGGCGTTCACCATCACGGTGAAGATAACGCTTATTTTCCTTGTTATGACGGTGATACTTGCCTTTGTTATCTATAAGATAATGGCGGTGACAACTCCACGCTTCAAGGATATTCAAAAGCAGGTCGATAAGACCAATCTTTTAACCTCGGAAACACTGACAGGTGCAAGGGTGATAAGAGCGTTTTCAAGGCAGGAAAACGAAATGGCTGACTTTGCAAAGGAAGCCGAGGACTTAAAACGCAGGCAGATAATAGCAGGGCGCATATCGGCGCTGATGAATCCGCTGACCTATGTGATAGTCAACATCGCAATAATCGCAATACTCTGGCAGGGCGGAGACCTTGTTTATACAGGGTGGATAAGTCAGGGTGAGCTTATCGCCCTTGTAAACTATATGAACCAGATACTTTTAGCTCTTCTTGCTATGACCTTGCTTGTTACAAGCATAACAAGAATGCAGGCATCTGCTGTCAGGATAAACGATGTGTTCGACATTAAGACATCTATTACCGACGGCTCACAGACCGAGATAAAGACCGAAAAAAATGCTCCTGCGGTGGAGTTCAGAAACTGCGTTTTCTCCTATCACGCTGATGATGACCCCGAGCTTGAAGGGATAAGCTTCTCTGTAAAGCGAGGGGAAACTATCGGGCTTATAGGCGGTACGGGCTCGGGAAAATCGACACTTGTAAACCTGATACCGAGGTTTTACGATGTGAACTCGGGCGAAGTGCTGGTTGACGGTGTCAATGTCAGAAAATACCCTCTCCAACAACTGAGGAAGAGAATAGGCATAGTACCCCAGAGGGCGGTGCTCTTCAAGGGGACTATCAGGGAGAATATGAAATGGCGGGACGAGAATGCCTCTGACGAGGAAATAATGAATGCGCTTGAGATCGCTCAGGCAAAGGACTTTGTAATGCTCAAGCCCGATGCGCTCGACACTGTGATCAATCAGGAGGGCAAGAACCTTTCGGGCGGTCAGAGACAAAGGCTCACTATAGCAAGGGCTCTTATCGGAAGCCCCGAAATGCTGATACTTGATGATTCAGCCTCGGCGCTTGACCTTGCCACCGATGCGGCTCTCAGAAAGGCTCTCGCTGAAAAGACACAGGGAATGACGGTCTTTATAGTTTCTCAAAGGGTATCCTCTATAAGGCACGCTGACAAGATAGTTGTCCTTGATGACGGCAGAATTGCAGGTATAGGAACTCACTCAGAGCTTATAAGAAGCTGTGAGGTTTACCACGAGATCTGTCAGTCTCAGCTTTCGGAAGAGGAGGCGGCACAGTATGAAAAGTAAGAAAAAAGACAGCTCTGTATTAAAGCCCCTTCTCGCCTATGCGAAGCCCTACAAAGCGCTGTTTGTGCTGTCTATGCTTTTGTCGGTGATAAGCGTTGCGGCAACGCTTTATGCTCCTATTCTGATAGGCAACGCTGTCGATCAGGTACACGCAAGCAGCTCTGTAAACTTTCATGAGCTTGGTACTATACTCATAAAGCTTGGAATTGTGGCTCTTGTGACAGGCATAACACAGTGGCTTATGTCGCTGTGTACGAACAGGATCACCTACTGCGTTGTTCAGCAGATACGAAACGATGCGTATAACAAGCTCCACAGACTGCCGCTTTCATTTATTGACTCGCACCCCCACGGCGATATTATCAGCAGGATAATCACCGATACCGAGCAGATCTCTGACGGTCTTCTGATGGGATTTTCTCAGCTGTTTACGGGTATCTGTACAATTTTCGGTACACTTATCTTTATGATCTCCATTAATCTGAGGATTGCCCTGACAGTAATGCTGATAACTCCCCTATCGCTGTTTGTGGCAAGGTTTATATCACGCAATACATTCAGGCTCTTCCGTGAGCAGTCAAAGGCAAGGGGCGAGCTTACCTCGCTGGTTGAAGAGATGACAGGAAACAGCAAAACTGTTGCCGCCTTCTGCTACGAGGAAAAGAGCGAGGAGATTTTTGAAAAGCTTAATCAGGATCTTAATGAGATAGGTGTCAGGGCTACGTTCTTTTCATCACTTACTAACCCCTCGACAAGGTTTATAAACGGGCTGGTATACAGCTCCGTCGGGATAATAGGAGCGCTGGCAGTTATAAGCGGAAACTTCTCGGTCGGCAAGCTTACAAGCTTTCTGACCTATGCGAACCAGTATACAAAGCCGTTTAATGAAATATCGGGCGTTATTACGGAGCTGCAAAGTGCGCTGGCATCTGCGCAGAGAGTATTTGAGCTTATAGCCCTTGATGAGGAGATTCCCGAAGCAGAAAGCGCAAAGGTGCTGACTTCGGTTGACGGTACCGTAAATATTGAGAACGTGTATTTCAGCTATGACCCTGAAACACCGCTTATTGAGAACTTTGATCTTCATGTAAAAAGCGGTCAGCGAATTGCTATCGTCGGACCTACGGGCTGCGGTAAGACCACTATGATCAATCTGCTTATGCGCTTTTATGACGCTGACAGCGGTGAGATCAAGGTAAGCGGCACTCCGATAAGGGACTGCACAAGGCGGTCACTTCGCTCAATGTACGGAATGGTATTGCAGGAGACATGGCTTAAAACAGGCACTATCAGAGAGAATATCGCATACGCTAAGCCCGATGCAAGTGATGATGAGATAATCGCTGCAGCGAAATCTGCGCACTGCCACAGCTTTATAAAAAGGCTTCCGAAAGGCTACGATACTATTGTTTCCGATGCCTTTGCGACTATCTCTCAGGGACAGAAGCAGCTTCTCTGCATTGCGAGAGTTATGCTTTCGCTGCCGCCTATGCTTATTCTTGACGAGGCAACGTCTTCCATTGATACACGAACTGAGATCAGAATTCAGCGTGCCTTTGAGAAAATGATGGAGGGCAGAACCAGCTTCATCATAGCGCACAGGCTCTCGACTATAAGAAATGCCGATATGATAATAGTTATGCGCTCGGGACACATAGTTGAGCAGGGCACGCACTCTGAACTGATCAAGAAAAACGGTTTTTATGCAGAACTGTATAATGCTCAGTTTGCTGCAGCACAATAAATGAAAGAGGGCTCTTGCAATTGCAAAAGTCCTCTTTTTTGTACTTGTTTACTGTCCGTTTTTCGGTACGATCAGCTTTCTGAACTCCTCCTCGCTGCCGTTGAAAACCACTGCATCGAGATACGAATTTGTCTCATAGTATTTAAGCCTTACCCTCGGAGAATATGTCCAGAGTGTCCAGTCAAGGCCTTTATGGGGCTTTGTGAAAACAGAGTCGACCCATATCATGCAGCCCGAAAGCTCCTCATTCGGCTGAACTATATCCTTGTACTCATCGTATCTGCACAAGATGACAGGCGGTGTGCCGTACTGAGCTTCTGTTACGGATACAAACTCACGCAGGTTTTCAAGTGTGTTATCCTCATCCGGAGCGAAAACTCTGTCCAGACCCCGAAGCTCTATACTCACAGCAGGTATAAGCCTGCCTGCCATGCTCTCTCCGACCGCTTCTATGAAGTGCTCAGCCTGTGCTCTGCCGTTTTCATCTGGCTCAAAAATATGAAGATAGCCAACAAGCAGTTCGGTGGAGGCGGCATTTTCTTTGTTGTACTTAAAGCATTCGTCTATATAATCCTTGCCCTTTGTGGCTGTTATATAAGCAAAGCTTATATTCTGACGTGAAAATGCCTGCCAGCCTATCTGACCCATTTCATTATCGACTATGACACCACGACAGGGATAATCACGCTTTCTGGGCTCATTGAACCAGATATAGCCCGTATACAGCATCACCGAGACCATTATGAGCACCAACAGCATAAAAAATGCTGTGAGCCTTATCATAAACCTCGCAGTGCGCTTTGCTCTTCTGCGGCGTTTTACGGCAAGGCGCTCTTCCTCTTCGGCATCATATTCCTCATAATTGCTAAATTCCCCGACCGATTCGTCGGGGAATTGCTGTTCTATATTTCGCTTTGCTTTTTTATCAAGCTTGAATTTCTTACTCATTTTTCCTCTTTCAGGGATAACGGCTCAGCCGAACAGACAAGCTCATAAAAATTGTAGCTGTCAAGCCTGTCTCTGACGAGGCCGCTTATCTCGGCAAATACCTTGCGGTGATTGCAAAAATCAGTATTGCCTGCATTGCACTCACAGTCAGGCGCTAAGCACCTTGAAAAGTAATACCTGCCTTCAATGGCCTCTATCACTGTTCTGAGCGTGATCTCCTTTGGGTCTTTATCTATTATGTAGCCGCCCTTCGTTCCCTTGAAGGATCTGACCAGCTCTGCTCCGACAAGCTTTCTGAGTATTTTCAGAGTGAAACGCAGTGTCACCCCTGTTTGCTCGGAAATAGTCTTCGCATCAAGCTTTTCTCCGCCTTTGCACAGCGCCGACACTATCCTTATAGCGTAGTCGGATTCAAGTGTGATAAACATGAGTGCTCCTTAAATTAATCGATAAAATCTCTGACCTTATTGCTTCTATTGGGGTGACGCAGCTTTCTGAGAGCCTTTGCCTCTATCTGACGGATACGCTCACGGGTTACGTTGAACTCCTGACCGACCTCTTCAAGTGTTCTTGAACGGCCGTCTTCAAGGCCGAAGCGCAGGCGCAGAACCTTCTCTTCTCTCTCGGTAAGGGTTGAAAGTACCTGATCTATCTGCTCCTTCAGAAGAACAAGCGATGCTGCCTCAGCAGGTGCGGGAGCGTCATCATCGGGGATAAAGTCACCGAGATGGGAGTCTTCCTCCTCGCCGATAGGTGTTTCAAGCGATACAGGGTCCTGAGCTATACGCATGATCTCTCTTACTCTCTCAACGCTCATATCGAGCTCCTTAGCGATCTCCTCAGGCGAGGGGTCATGACCGTTCTTATGAAGGAGCTGAGAAGAGGCCTTCTTGACCTTGGTTATAGTTTCCACCATGTGAACAGGTATACGGATAGTTCTTGCCTGATCGGCGATAGCCCTTGTGATAGCCTGTCTTATCCACCATGTAGCATAGGTTGAGAACTTAAAGCCCTTAGTATAGTCAAACTTCTCGACAGCCTTGATAAGACCCATATTTCCTTCCTGAATAAGGTCAAGGAAAGAAAGGCCTCTGCCGACATATCTCTTGGCGATCGATACAACAAGCCTGAGGTTAGCCTCGGCAAGTCTCTTTCTTGCTTTCTTGGCCTCTGCCTCATTTCCGCCCGACATCTTCTCAGACAGACGTATCTCTTCCTCAGATGAAAGAAGCTCTACAGTTCCGATCTCTTTAAGGTATATCTTG
>OCVV011237651.1_pt1 | contig 11610 bp, 9 predicted proteins | sample 1539721 | NCBI WGS metagenome assembly OCVV01 (sample SAMN02144230, study PRJEB22623) | gut metagenome | biome: sheep rumen | host: Ovis aries | place: New Zealand | reverse complement strand
CTGCGGGACTTGAAGGCGGCGAGGTCGTTGACCACCAGGCTGCCGAAGAAGGTGGTGCCGTCTTCGAGGGTGGGCTCGTAGATGATGACCTGGGCACCTTTGGCTTTGATGCGCTTCATCACACCCTGAATGGCGCTCTGGCGGAAGTTGTCACTATTACTTTTCATGGTCAACCTGTACACACCAATGGTCGGCACAGGTAATGCGTTAATGTGTGAATGTGTGAATGTGTTAGTCTTTGAATCGTACTCGTTATTTTCGGTGTAGGCGTAGTAGCCGGCCATTTTGAGGACCTGGTCAGCGATGAAGTCCTTGCGGGTGCGGTTGCTTTCCACGATGGCGCTCATCATGTTCTGCGGCACGTCCTCGTAGTTGGCCAGGAGCTGCTTGGTGTCCTTGGGGAGGCAGTAGCCACCGTAACCGAAGCTGGGGTTGTTGTAGTGGGTGCCGATGCGGGGGTCGAGACCGATACCGTCGATGATGGCTTGCGTGTCGAGGCCTTTCATCTCAGCGTATGTGTCAAGTTCGTTGAAATAGCTGACGCGCAGAGCCAAATATGTGTTAGCAAAGAGCTTCACAGCCTCAGCTTCCTTTAGGCCGATGAAAAGAACAGGGATGTTCTTTTCAAATTCTAATTTTTGATTTCTAACTTCTAAGTGGGCTGACGCGTCTTTGCTGGGGCCGATGGCGCCTTCGACGAGGAGGTCGGCGAAGGTGTGGGCGCGCTCGGTGAGCCAGTCAATATCGGTCAGGGCCTTGATGGCCTCGTTCTCTTCCTCGTACTCTTTGCCTTTCATCATGTTGGGAATACCTACGATGATACGACTGGGGTAGAGGTTGTCGTAGAGGGCTTTGCTTTCGCGAAGGAATTCGGGTGAAAACAAAAGATTAAAATGTGGGAACGCGTGATTGCGTGATTGCGTTAGTGAGTCTTTGGATTGGGCAAGGAACTTCTTGTAGTATTTCACATACAGTCCGCGGGTATAGCCCACGGGGATGGTGCTCTTGATGACCATGACTGCGTCGGGATTCACTTTCAGCACGGCGTCAATCACAGACTCGACAGCACTGGTATCGAAGAAGTTCTTCTGGCTGTCGTAGTTGGTGGGGGCGGCGATGACGACGAAGTCGGCGTCGCGGTAGCCGGCTTCCTTGTCCAACGTGGCCCTTAGCGAGAGAGGTTTGTTGGCCAGATAGTCCTCGATATATTCATCCCGAATGGGAGACTTCTTTGCATTGACAAGATCAACCCGTTCTGGAACCACATCGACAGCGGTGACGTCGTTATGCTGTGCCAACAAGGTGGAGATGCTGAGACCGACATAGCCGGTACCTGCTACGGATATTTTCATTTTTTTTAATAAATTTCATTGATATCTAGTACGGCGAAGGCCTGCCCCGATTATCGGAAGACTGCCTGTAAAATATTTATAACAAACAATTTACAAAAGCCAAAGTCTTTCCCTTCGAGACAAACTGCACGTTTCCTTTAGAAATGCAAAGATAAGAATTTAATATCAATTGACAAATTTTATTTATAAATATTATATTATATAGCTGACGACCTGCACATTGCGTATAAATATAACAATCAACACATTTGCCCCGAAAATTCAATGATAAATTAACAAATATTTTCGGTGACCATCTAAAGACAACTGCTTTTCTCAGAAGACAACAGTGACAATAAAGACAACTTGCGCCGGCGGCAAAGCCTGGCAAGGGGACGGGGGATGATTAATGATGAGTGTTGAATGATGAACAGCGAAGGGGATGGTTAATGATGAATGTTGAACAGCGACTTGTGATTGGTTCCAGGTTCCAAGTTCCAGGTTTAAGATTTAACGGCGAATTACGCAAATTTTACGAATTAGGGGCGGGAGCCGGTATTGATACGCCTTGCCCTGCGGGCAAAAATCTGGTAAATCTCGTAGATTTTTCCCTTCGGGATTATGTCCGGGTGCGGGGCCAGGATAATCTCGTGGATTTCTCACCGGCGGCAGAGCCTGGCGCTTTTTCTATTACAGAAAATACGGAAAGAACTGAAAAAAACGGAAACTTTTCTATGGGAACGGCGAAGGGGGAATTAATGTTGAATGATGAATGTTGAATGATGAATGTTGAATGATGAATGACGAATTACTCGAATTGGGGATTGGTGAATGTGGGAATGCGTGAATGCGTTAGTGACACCTCTGACGAATCCACAAACGGACTGCAAGATGGACATTTTATTGGTACCATTCACCCATCGTTTATTATTCATAATCAATAAGATATATAAATCACACCAATTTTATCTCAACAAAGACCTCAATTTTTCATAATTATGATGTTTTTTTGTATTTTTGCACTACTTTTTAGAGCCAAGAGCATATCTCTGTACGCTCTCTTCCGGCAGGTTTTTCGTTTCATTTCGACTCAAAAAACGACTTCTCTTTGGATGAACTGAATTCGTCCAAAACGCATTGTTCTCCAATGGTTTGTATGTGAAAAATAGTCCATATCTTTGCGCTCGGAAACCAACAAAACCACAACCAAACCAAAGAAAAATGGAAACAATTGAAGAAAGACTGGAAAGAATCGAGCGCCTGAGCCTACTATCGGCAAAGACAGCGCTGAACATGGACGACATGGCGGCCTACACCGGCCTGTCGAAACTCTACCTCTACAAACTGGTGCATCTGCGGAAAAACCCATTCTACAAGAACCCCGGCGGCAAACTGACCTATTTCAACAAAGCCGAGGTGGACAGATGGCTGCTTGCCCACCGCGTTGCCACACGAGAAGAGATGGAAGCGCAGGCAGCTGCCTATGCATTGAACCACCCACGGAGAGGAGGCCGCAGGAAATTATGAAATCTTCACGACAGTACATCCTTATTCCATTGCAATGGCTGGACCAGATGACCCTGGACGAGGCGGCGGCATACGCCTATCTCTACGGCTTCCTCTCCAACGGGCTTGAGATATATCAGAACCAGAACGAAATCGCAAAGGCTCTCCGTTTCAGCTTAAGAAAGTTTACCCGCGTACTGAAAACCCTGCGGGAGGACGGCTTTGTGGAAACCTCTCGCAACGCAACCGGAGTTTCGTATCGGCTGCCGGAAACAAGAACAAGCGGCGACATTCCCAACGTCAAAAATGACGTAACGCCTTATGCCGAAAATGACACATCGGTTACGCCAGAATTGACGCATGCCCTTACGACAAAATCGGCACAACCCATCACGTCAGAATCGACGCAACCTAAATACTATAATAAAGACATTAAATCAAAAGACTATACTATAGGGAATAATAACGTACCCCCCCGACCCGTCGGAGCAGTTGACGGACTTATGGCAGCTATACTATATGCTCGCCGACGAGATAAGCAGAGACACACCCGCCTCAGAAGCGTTGCAGCGCAGATACAATCAGCCCAAAAATGCATTGCTTCTCGCACTTCGGCAATTCCAGGACAAGCTTGTCTTCGACGGGGTAAAGACGAAAACACCTTCCGATTACCGGGAACATTTCAACAACTGGTACAACAAGCAAATCAATAACCAAAACAATAACCAAAACAATAACCAAAAATGAAAAACCTAATAGTACAAGTAACGAATTCAGCAAACTATCAGCAGGATTTATCCGTTCAATTGCCGAAGGCATTGCAAACGGCAATCTATGATGCCTCGAAAATGAGAAGACTTGAAGACATCGTCGCCAGGCGGTCGGAACCCAAACTGGTAGCCCTCAACAACGATTTTGGCGAGGTTAGGATGATGTCGGTCATAATGGCATTTCTAGCGCAAATGGACAGAAACATGCACGTCAGGAACGGACTGACGGAAGACAACGTCAGGGATATTGCAGAACGTTTGATGTCAGACCGGGATGTCACACACTGGCTTACGCTTGCCGACATCAAACTATTATGCCGGAATATAGAAGATGGTGTCTATGGCAAGTTCAGCTACCGCTTCGGGAAGGACGACTTCTACGAGTGCTTCAGAATGTATTGTGCCTCGCGCAACCAAATACACGAATACAATGCCACGCACGAATACGACCACAACGAGCCTGAGGAGAAGACCGTGGAGGAGATACTGGAAGAAAGCAAACTTCTGGCTCCACTTAAATGCCTCATTGTTTCCGACAAATACGAGGAACCCTCTGCCCATGCAAAGAAAAACAAGATATACAAACTGGCCAAGGCGCTGCACCTATCAACCGGCATGGATTATCAAGATGCCATCCGTGAGGCAGAAAGGAGAGTGTCATGTTCGAAATAACAATACAGAATATAGATCTGCTGGACCGCGTTATCTGCCATGACAACGCACGCACGCCAGAAGAATCCAAGCTATGGTCGCAATGGCAGCGGCATTGCGTAGAATGTCTGGAAGTGACCGACAAGATACAACAACAGGCAATTCTGCGGAACGAGGTTGGCAATTTCCGCCGTAGGACCTATTCTAGGATGCTCAAAATTCTCGACTTTGTTGATTTGATTTTAGATGCCAAAAACAGGGAACTTCCGATGCTTTCCGGAGAGACTGCGGCGGAGAGGAATCGCCGACTGAAAAACGAGGCTTTTTCAGATTATTTCCGCTTACACCCCGAAGACATCGCCATTTTCCAATATTGGGCCAAACGCTAAAATCTGTAATAATCAAATATGCCAAAACCGCATATCCATAGTTCCCATAGTTACCAGTCCCTTCGCGCACGCGCGAAAAACGACAGACAAAACACACTAACCTATGCCAAACAAGCCATACAAGAAACCCAGCCTCGAACATCTGGAGGAAGTACTGCAAGTACCTGGCGGCATACTGTCAAGGACAGCCAAGTTATTGGGCTGCTCACGCCTCACCCTCCACCGCTGGCAGAGGAGCGACCCCGAATTCGACGAAGCCATCTATGAGGCAAGGATGCACACATGGGACAGATGTTTTTCCATGGCGCAGATGGTTGCCTTCGGCATTCCCGAGATGAAAGATGGCAAACGCGTAGGCTGGAAGATTCGTCCGGATGCCAAGATGTTGATATTCCTTCTGGCGAAACTGGGGCGTGAGGAAGGTTTTGGTCCCGATGCCTCTCCTTTCAAGCCTCCACACAAGAAAACCGCAGTCGAGCTATGGATTGAGAAAGAAATGGGAATGGAATGAGATGATACAGATAGAAGAATGCTTCTTGATTGGTTTTCTTCGGCTTGTTGATTTTCGAATAATTGGGATTGGTAATGTGATAGTAGAAGAGAGCTGAAAATGCTATCCTCAGTACAGTTTGTCGATGCAAATATACGTGTATTTTGCAAAATACAAAAATTTATTTTATTTGTATTTTGCAAAATACACATTTTATCTAATTGTGCTGCTTCCTTTCGTTTGCATAACTTTCCCTGAAATTGATTCGCTCCTCGTTGGTTGCGGGGCGCAGCGGAAAGATTGGGATGGTTGTCGGCCGAGCCGACGCTGTCTCCATTTCTGATGTTGTTTTACTGTCACATTATAATATAGTAGCAAAAACAGAAAATTCAATGGATTTGCAAATTTTAGTAAAAAGAAATCGCACATACATGGGGCATGTGCGATTGTTACAAACTCTCGCCTAATGACTTGCTACCTTTCAAACAAGTCATCCATTGTTATTATATTCTGCAAAATGGAGGTGTTCTTGCCAGAAACGACACCATAAGGAGATACCAAGGTCAAATGCAAGGTCTTGTTTGTGCCAGTGTCTTTTCTGAATATCTCACGACGTTCTTTCAACCATTCCGAATAGTCCTTGGTAACCTCATATCTACCGGTACTATACTTCATTTCACACAAGTTCATAACCTTGTCGCCGCGATCAATCACAAGGTCAATCTGAGCTTCCTTTTCGTCAACGGTACCATTCCAAGCACAGACATCACTTGCTATACCTGCAATACCCAGCGCTTTCTTGATTTGATTAACATGCAAAAGGCATACCTGCTCAAATGCATACCCCGACCATACATTGCGTTTCCCGTCAGACATGGTACTCCAAGCATTTTCATTCATGCCCTTGTAATCCTTGACAAACCGCAGATAAAACAGAGTGTACATATCCGTGAGCTGATACAGGATGTCTCTCCGTTTCTTCCCGAAAGCATTGTAACGACGTATGAAATCACATTTTTCAAGGTTATCCATAACCTCGGTAATCATTCCGCTCTCCTCTGTTTTTATCTCTGACATTATTTCTGAACGTGTCAATCCTTTCAACTTTGACGATAGACATTCCACGACACGGCGATAGATGTGCGATGTCTTAAATAGAGAACTGAACATGAATTCATATTCTGATTTAAGCACCGCATCTCGACCGAAAAACAATTCATCTATATTCTGGCGCAAGCTAAGTTCGGGGCGTAACATGGAAAGATAATAGGGTGTCCCGCCAAGAATCATATAGGCATCCATTACCTCGCTTCTCGACCAATCAAGATTGATGCTTTTAAGGTAACGCTCTGTTTCGTTCAATGAGAAGGGTGCAAGATGAATAGGTCTCGTGACACGGTTATGCAGGCCACCTTTGTCGCCAAGCAATTTGTTGGTCATCCAGGTCGTAGCGCTACCACAAACTATGAGCTTCAGGCCAGGCCGGTCGGCTGCCCAACTGTTCCAAAACACTTCCAAAGCCCGTAGAAAACCGGATTTCGGGGTGTCAAGCCACGGAATTTCGCCAATAAACAGTATCAACTTCTCATCAGCTGACCGTGTTTCAAGATAATCCCGCAACTGGTCGAAAGCTTCGAACCAATTTTTGGGACGTGAACGGTTCTTTCCGCTGTATCAGTTAAGCTGTATCTGCCATTGTTTCAGTTGCTCAGTGTGTGACACTTTATAGATACCTGATGTGTAGAAATCAAACGCATCTGCAAAATATTGTTTAACAAGATACGTCTTCCCGATTCGGCGCCTCCCATAAACGGCTATAAACTCAGCCCGAGGCGATTCAACGCAGTGTTGGAGAATGTCCTATTCGTGTTCCCTGCCTATGATTTTAGCGTTGTATTCCATTTTTTACACACTATAAATTTGGTGCAAAGATACGAAACTTTTTTAATTAGAGAAAAAAAATGCCGATAGCACTACAATAAGTGGGTAAAAAGGTGGGTTATTGTAGTACTATCGATGTATTTTTATTTGGTTTTATTATTTTTTTTACGGAAGTGACTTTCCCTGAAACTGGTTTGCTCCTCGTGTATTGCGGGGAGCAGCAGAAAGATTTGGGATGGTTGTCGGCCAAGCCGACGCCACAGCAAAACTGAATCAATTTAAATTGTCTTGAATTTCGCTTAAGTAGAACTACAAATCATTGAGCAGATTGACGGCCTCCACCTTCTTGCTGTCAACAATCTTGGCGTAAATCTGGGTGGTAGCCACATCGGTGTGACCAAGCAGTTTGCTGACGGTATACAAGTCGGCTCCCTTGGTAAGCAACGTAGTGGCCAGCGTATGACGCGCCGTGTGCAACGTCAACTCCTTTTCTATCCCAGCTTTTTTAGCCCACATTTTGAGACTTCTGTTCATCGACGGCTCGGTCGGCAAATCGGCAAACACGAGATCTGTCGGAGCGGCATCGCCTTGTTCCAGCATAAACTGACGCGCCTTCTGAGACAAAGGAAGGTAGAGGGGTGTCTTGGTTTTCTGCTTACGTTTGGAAATAATCCACGGTTCGCTGCTGGTATCGATATCAGCCCATGTCAGCTGTTTCACATCGGAGATACGCAATCCACAGTAACACATGAACAGGTATACATTGCGCGTCTTCTCACTTCCCGCAGGAGTCGCCTCCATCTGCTTCAGCTCTTCTATTGTAAGGTACGCGCGCGTACTCTCCGGTGCCGTTAATTTCTCTTTGTTCTTCAGCAGGTCGCATGGGTTGACCTTGATATAACCTTCGCGCTGAGCCTCGGCCAGCGAATATTTCAGGCATTGGTAGCGTTTATGTGCAGTCCCGGGAGCCAACAACTGCTGCTTGTGGTTTCGTTCTATGGTATGTCCGTGGCGGAGAAACTCCACAAAGCCTTTGACAAATCTTTTGTCCACATCAACCAACAGGGTATGCTCCCCGTCATATTGCCTCACCAGCTCGGCGGTAAGCTTGATGGTGTTACCCCATGTGCTGCGGTTGATTGTGATTGCCCGCTTCTCTGCTTCTTCAGCGCAATGCAGCATCAAGTCTATAAGCAATATCTTGGATTGCTTGACGCGCTTCAATCCCGCCTGCATGGCAAACAACTCCCCTATACGCTCCGACTTCACAGCATTTGCTGCATTTATCGCATTCTGATTATCCAACCTGTCCAGTAGGAATTCTCACGGGCTTGATAGTATACGGCAAATATTCGTATTCGTGTTTTTGCGTTTTCGGATTATAGTAATCCAAATACAACCGGTAGCAATCGTTTGCAAGTCTCTTTTTACGCAGTTTGATTGGCTCCTTAATCTTTGTGTCTTGTGTAGCGCGTGGCATAACTATTATTGTTTATGTTTCGGATTCGAGTGCAAAGATACACAAAAATTTCAATCAGACACAAACTGGAAACAAAAATGTACCTAAAAGGGATAAAACAAGGTCAAAAAGACAACTTTTTTGCAACTTACTGAAAACTAGCTATCGCCAACTAGATATCAACACTTTAGGACACTAAAAAAACGCCTCAAATGAGGCGTTTTCGGTTGTCCCACAAGGATTCGAACCTTGGCAAGCAGAACCAAAATCTGATGTGCTACCATTACACCATGGGACAATCTCTCGCTCAAAAAGTGGATGCAAAAGTACTACTATTTTTCCTTTCCGCAAAATTAATTTTCTTCGTTACTGACTACCAGCACCATGAGCGTCATAAACCACCCTATGAAAAGCAGTCCCATCTGGCGCTCGAGCATCGATTCCACAAGCAGGTTCCCGGCCACAATGCCGGTGGCGAAAAGCAGCGGCAGCACGGCGCCCCGCGCCCGCGTCAAGGCCACCACAAGCGGCGCAAAGAGGTAGTACAGCAGGGCTATCAGGCCAAAAACACCGGTCGCAAGCAGCGACTCCACATACTGGTTGTGAGCATTGTACTCCGCATCCACGCCGTGTTCGAACGCGTCCGCTTCGTATTGTCGCACAAGCTCTTCCCTGTAGTTCCCCGTACCGTGGCCCACCACCGGACTTTCCTGCACCTGCTCCAAGGCCGACTTGAGGATGGTGATTCTGACGTCGCCGTCCGCGCTCTCCGTCGTGTCCGCAGCAGCCTCGCTCACAGCGCTTATCGTGCTGGTCACTCGCTCCTTATGGCCGGGCAACATGGCTCCGCAAAGCACTATCCACCCAGCTATCAAAGCCGTTACAATCAGCGTCTTCCACCAGTTGCGCTGCACACCGTCGACCGCAGCCAGCGCAAGCATGGCCCACAGTATGATTATCCCGGCGCGCGAGTTCACGATGACGATATACAGCACCAGCAACGGCACCGACACTATCAGCAGCCACCGCAGCCACGGCCGCAAACCTCCGCTATGGTTGCGCAGCTCCACGTACACAAACGCCAGCGCCGCGGCGGCGTACATGGCCGTGTAGGCATGGTGGCGCGGATCGAAAGTGTTGTTGACCACCGACGCCAACTCGCTGCCCGACAATATCTTACCTACCGCCACCACGCTAAAGTACAGGAACACCCCCATGCAGGCCGCCCACAGGGCGTAAAACATCAGCCTCAGGTGCACCCCCTTTATCGACGACGTGTCCGCGACCATCACGGCCACCGGGAAGATGAGCATCGTGGCCTTGAGCCGCACCACATGCAGCCCCGTTTCCATTCCGCCGCCCACCAAGGCTCCCACCAGCAGGCAGAGCCAGTAGACCATCGGCCCGCAGAGAGCCGCCTTCACCGGCCGGCTCAGGGCTCGGTTGCCCACCCTGCGCATGGCCACAGCCTTCGTCAGGCTCGCCCCAAGCAGCAGCATCGCCGCCAACAGGCCCAGGTTCATACTGACCGGCACCGCGGCAGACATGATGGCCATGGCTCCAAACTGAAGCCAGTCGTACCATCGCATGTTTTCTGTTATATTCTTCATATCGTCTGTTTCGTTTGTCGCGCCTCATCGGGCGGTCTCGAGCAGCTGCTGCAGTTCCTTGACCTCGTCGCGGTAGCGGGCCGCGGCCATGAAGTCGAGCTCCTTGGCGGCAAGCTGCATCTTGCGCTGCCGCTCACGTATCTCTTTGCGCAGCTGCTCCTTGCTCATGGCCAGGAACTGCTGGTTGGCGGCCATCGGCGCCGGCTTCGTGGCGGCCTCCTCCTCGGCGGCGGCGTGGCGCACCGCACTCTCGTCGCTGCCGTAGGGGCGCACGACCGCCTTCCCGCCGTCGCCCCGCTCCTCCGCCGCGCGCTCTATCACGCTCGTCGTACCCATGATGGCGTCCGTGCTCTTCACTATCTGGCGAGGCACGATGCCATGCTCCATGTTGTATTTTATCTGCTTGTCCCTGTGGCGGTTGGTGAGGTCTATCGCCCTCTGCATCGAGCCCGTGATGCTGTCGCCGTAGAGTATGGCCTTGCTGTGCACGTTGCGCGCCGCTCGTCCTATGGTCTGTATCAGGGCGCGGTCGCTGCGCAGAAAACCCTCTTTGTCAGCGTCGAGGATAGCCACCAGGCTCACCTCCGGCAAGTCCAGTCCCTCGCGCAGCAGGTTGACGCCCACCAGCACGTCGAAGACGCCCATCCGCAGGTCGCGCATTATCTCCACCCTCTCCAGGGTATCCACATCGCTGTGTATGTATTTACTCCTGATTCCCAAGTTCGTAAGGTATCCTGTCAGTTCCTCGGCCATGCGCTTGGTCAGCGTCGTCACCAGCACCCTCTCTCCCTTGTCCACCGTGTTCTCTATCTCGTCCAGCAGGTCGTCCACCTGGCTCACGGCCGGCCGCACCTCCACCACCGGGTCCAGCAGACCCGTGGGGCGTATCACTTGCTCCACCACCACTCCCTCGGCCTCGCTCAACTCGTAGTCGGCCGGCGTGGCGCTGATGTATATCGTCTGTCCCGTGAGACGGTAGAACTCGTCGTAGGTCAACGGCCTGTTGTCCAGCGCCGACGGCAGCCTGAAGCCGTACTCCACGAGCGAGGTCTTACGGCTCCGGTCGCCGCCGTACATGGCGCCGATCTGCGGCACCGTGACGTGGCTCTCGTCAACCACCAGCAGGAAGTCGTCAGGGAAATAGTCTATCAGGCAGAACGGCCGCGACCCCGGCGCACGCCCGTCAAAGTAGCGGCTGTAGTTTTCTATCCCCGAGCAGTAGCCCAGCTCCTGTATCATCTCCACGTCGTAGTTCACCCTCTCCTCGAGGCGCTTGGCCTCCAGGTGCTTGCCTATCGCGTTCAGGTAGTCGCGACGCTCATACATGTCCCGCTGTATCTGCAGCAGGGCGTCGGCCATGTGCTCTTTGTTCGTGAGGAAGTTCGACGCCGGGTAGATCACCACTTCGTCGAAGCGCTCCAGCCGCTGCCCGCTGATGGGGTCGAAGCTCTCCAGGCTCTCCACCTCGTCGTCCCAGAAGGCTATCCGGTAGCAGAAGTCGGCAAACGACGGGAACACATCCA
>OCVV010816204.1_pt1 | contig 11613 bp, 5 predicted proteins | sample 1539721 | NCBI WGS metagenome assembly OCVV01 (sample SAMN02144230, study PRJEB22623) | gut metagenome | biome: sheep rumen | host: Ovis aries | place: New Zealand | reverse complement strand
CCGACCGGCCGCCCTAAACGTTCATACATTACCGATGCTGCATTATTAGTAAAAGTAATCGCAACAATTTTTGAAGGGTCAATACCACTATCAAGAAGAAACTTAAGTCTCTGAATTAAGACTTCCGTTTTACCTGACGCAGCGGCGCTTGATACTAAAACTCTTGGTTCATTTGTTTCAACAATAAATTCCTGTAATTTGCTTAACATTTCTTTTTCCTCCTTACGGTCAACTGTCGTTGCCGTCTCAGTTTTTCTTACCACTTACAGTATTTAATCCGTAAGTTTTTGAGTCATAGAAATCAATATAAAATGACTCTCTTTCTTTTAATTTATCTTTTGATACTTCTTCTAAAACTTCCCAAGTAAAGTTCTCTGGACCATCTTCTCTCATAACTCGATGAAGTTGCGAAGAAGCTAAAGTTCCAACTCCCAATGCAGACTTGACGTGTTCAGTCCAACGAGTTGATATATTAACTGCTTGACCTATATAAATCTCGCCTGTTTTCATTCGAGTTATCTTATACACACCACTACCTTCAACGGCCTCGCGCTTTCTAAGTTCAGCAAGTGGTTTTTGATAGTAAGCGGTCCAAATTACTTTATTAATTGCTTCTGGATGGCGTAAACGAGGAACTATTGAGCGTAGAATTTCTATATCTTTAATATCTTCCTCTTTAATTTGTATACGATAAAAGTCTTGCTGTTCGTCGAGGGCACGCTGTCGTAAAATCTCTTCGTTTATAGCGGCGCGCTTACTACGTTCTACCTCTAATTCATTTTGAATTTCTTCAATTTCTTTTTCTTTAGATTTTTTAATTTCCAAAAGTTCTGAAAGAATTTCATTAGCTTTATCAATCTGTAAATCTCGATATACGTCTACTGACCTATCAACAAGTAACTTTTGTCGCTGTTCTTCTGATTTGGCCGCCTTATCTATTTCTTCTATTTTTCCTCGTCTATATAAATCTAAGTCTTGATTAACTTCCATATAACGCTTTTCCTTTTCTTGTAAAACGCCTTGAAAGTTATTTATCTTATTTTGTATACCTACTAATTCTGCTTCTGCTTTAATTCTAGCATTATCTTTTTCCAGATTTAGTTCCCGTTGGTACCTTTTCGATTCTTCTTTAAAGTATTCTTTTAATTCATCTTTTTTTAACCTTTCTAACTCATTAATTCTTTGTTTCTTCTTACTGGCGCTCTTTAATACAAATATTAATATTATTATAAGTAAAATACAAAAAAGAAGAAGCTCCATAGAAAAATCTACCATTAGATACTTCCTCCTTATATATATAATATAATAAATTGTTTTGAAATTTTTTTTGAACTTTTTGCGCTTCGCCCAATTATAGTATATCAAATTTTGCCACGGCCGTCAAATTTTGAATAAATTGAAAAATCGCGATCGTTCTTCCACTTATCTCTAGCTCTAAACTTTTCCTGGAAAATGTCAGAGCTGGTTTTAATGTTTTCAATCTCCCAAAATGGGATAATATAAATTGGGATGTTGTTGGCGAGGGCGTAGCTGATCTTACGGCGATCCCGCTCCTTAGCTTTTTCGAAGTCTGCGCGGGAGCGATGGAATTTACCAACTCTGCGGTAATGCTGCTCTCCATTGACCTCTATGATACAATTTCTTGACTGCGCGCAGTAAACGTAAAAGTCGTATCTATACTTTCCACCTTTCAAATCTGAAAAGCGTTTCTCTCTTTCAAAATCAATTCGGTCCCGCCCTAAGACCATTATAATTTTTTCTTCGTAGCTGCTCATTTGTCAATTCCTCCCCATAAAAGTAAAGTTAGTCATCTCTAACTCTACTTATTTTCAGAACGTATTGTTTGCGGAGGGATTTTAATATGGGTGATACTAGTTTTATAGTTCTTTTAATCTCTGCAATTCTAGCTTCTCAAGGATTTTGGACTTACATCCTTTATAAAGTTAAGCGTAGAGATGAAAGAAACGACACAAGAAAAAAGGCCGATTTAGTCATACTTCATGACTTAGTTTATAGATACACTCAACACGCTATTTTACGTGGATATACTACTTTTGACGAATTTGATAATGTAACCGAAATGTTTCAGGTTTATACCGAAATTGGTGGAAATGGGACGGGAGCGAAGCTTTATGAAGATTTTTGTAAGCTGGAGAAGCGTCCTGGTTTAGCTGTGGAGACATTTGTATGTGAGGATACTAAAGAAAAGTAGCTGGAGTTTAATAAAGTGTATGGCGACAGAAAAAAGTCTACTTAATTTATAGAATTAGGTAGATTTTTTTATTCCTATAAATTTTGGAGTTAAAAGGAGGAATTGATAGATGGCCAATAGAAGTGGACGGCTATATTTTGGTGTTTCGGATACTCCTAAAGGGAATTTAGTTAAAGAAGTTATAATCCGAAATCCTGGAGATTTAACAGATAATGACGAGCTTGATCTCCAAGTTGGAGATGAGTTAATCGTTAAATTTAATAATGGAAATAATGAGGAAGTTTATCCACAGCTTAAACTGATGGTAAACGATCCTGCTCAAGATGTTGGTCCTACCGGAGCTATACCAACTGTAACTTATCCAGGCTATAATGAATGGTCTGAGCAGCAGTTGGTTGGGTTCGTTTATTGTTGTGGGAAAATTGCCGGAGATATAATTACTGGTGCTGATGCCGAATTTGATCAGGCTCAAACGGCAACTGCCAGCTTTACAAGCGAAGAAACTTTTCTTAACGAAGTTCAATCGACTCCAGGCACTTATCAGTTTACATATCATGTTGCTGAAACTGAAGAAACAGAGGAGATCGAAGAGACCACTGGTGCTTGGTATCTAAATGAACAGATTGTTAATTTAACAGTATATGGAATTTCTTGTGAAAATCAAGTTGATGAAGATACTATTATAGTTAATGTAGCTTATGTAGAAGAACATACAGAAGACGAAACTTATTATTGGAAAGCTTTTCAAATTGATAAAGCCACAGCTGATACTTATGGAGTTACGAAGCTCGTAACAGACGCAAACGATTTAACTGGTGAAGATGATGAGCGACCGGTTGGTTGGAACGTTATTGACGATGAAATTGATGAAAAGCTTTCTCACTTAACTTTGAGCTATGATGATCCAACTGTTCCAAGTGGTTCTACCATTCCAACTGATTGGGGAACAATTAATTTAAATAGACCTGATGAATCAATAAGTAGTATCACTCTTCCACCTATTATTGATAGTACCAACGATCTTATTAATAATGGCGAAGATGGACGAGGAAAATTTTGGTCGAGTACAACAAATAACTATTTTTATGATAATAGTTTAGGAATTGGTTATTTATATGATGCTCCAGAAAATTCATCAGAAGGTAACGATGGTACAATTCATACAATAATTCCTTGGTATAGACCCGATAAACTTCCAGGTTCAACGGCAACTCCTCAATTATTAACTACAATGGGTTGGGGATCGTTAGAAGCATATCAGAATGATTGGAAAGATGCTGATAATGCTGCTGTTGCACCGGATCCACAAACTCGCATTTACGGAAACTCTATTCGTCTTGGAATTGGTAAAAATAATTTACCAATTGGGGAGCAAAATACTGAAAAATTTGAAGTTGGCACTACAGATACAACCATACCAAGCTTTACTCCTCTATTTTGGATAAATGGAGAGAGCGCGAACTTTGAAGTTCCAGTTAATATAAATAATGGAATTAATATAGGAGGTATAACTTTATCAAGTTATGTTGATTCAAAAATTATTGCCCAAATAAACAATTTAAAACCATTATTTAAATATGGTACAATAGAAAGCATGGTATTAACTTATCCGGCCTTTAATAACAGCGATAAAGATCATGATTTCGGAAGTATTCCAGAAAACTTAGCTTTTAAAGCACAAGCGGCAATAGCAGAAGCATCAGCAAATGAATATGCGGCTGTTTATAGAGATTCAAATAGTAGTGGTAACTTATATATGTATATTAAAAAAATTAATGGCTATCGTCCATTAATTATTCGAAGTTGGAATGTGAATATGTATAACAATAATGGAGCAGCAGATGATTTCTATGTATGGGAATGTTTCTTAGAAGATGTTGCAACTGACCATCCGAAAGTATGTTTTGGGCTACAAAATACACTTAAAGATAGCTTAAAATGTCGTTTTAAAGTGGGTGTATTATATGTAAAAGATGAATTTTATAATTATGTTGGTAGTTTAAAAACACCGAAACCATCTAATTAAAGGAGGATTAAAATGGATCAAAGAGATTTTATAGGATTCAGTTTCAATGGTGTCCACTCTTCCGATCTTGGTATCCTCCACGTCAGTGATGGAAACTGGTATGAGGAAACACTTCATCCAGAGATTGAAGACAGAAGAACTGGAGTTGTTGGTCGAGATGGAGAATACTACTATGGTAGTGATTATAGAAGCAAAACAATAACAATTCAAATTGCTTTCGACCATGTAACTGAAACACAATTTAGACAGATCACATATTTGTTTTCAGCAAAGAAGCCAGGGAAGTTAATTTTTGATGAACGCCCTTGGAAAGAATATACAGTTAAAATTTCTTCACCGATTACATTGAACTATGTGTGCTTTGATGAGGAAAAAATAATAGCCTCTGAAGAACCTCAAAAAGGAATTAGAATTACAGATAGGCCGGAGCCAATACAAATATCTGTTCAAAGTGAAGTAATTGATGAAGTTTCTGTAAATCAAGAGTTGTTTTCGACCTACTATCCTGATGATGGAACATATGAATTTGTTTGTACCTTAGCTATGAGTGGAATGTGGGAGTGTAATGGAGAGCCAATTCCTACGGCGATGCCAAATTTAGGTATTCTTTTTGACGGATATGGAGAAGATGGAGATATTATAACGATTACAGTTAAAAATAATTATAATTGGGAACAAATTTATCCTTATATTCATACTGGAGAAAAAGAACGTATTTATAAGGGAGAAGGCTCGATTGAGTTTATTTGTTCTTCCCCATTAGCCCGCGCGCCGTTTAAAACATTAGAAAGTTATGAAGAGACCGATATGGTTCATGGTAATCTTGTTACGACTTGGAGTAATATAGATGAATGGGGTGAAGCAAGTGGAATTTTAACAAGACAAAGTTATGAAGATCATTTAATTGATAGACCAGTAAGAGAAAGTGATGGTTTTAGTTATTTAACTTATAATCCTGGTGATGTAGATGCGCCATTTTCACTTTATATTCCATTTGATAATAATGGAAAAATTACTGGAGAAGATGGGCAATTTATTGTAAACTTACCTTCTGGTACAATGATTTTTGAAGAAATTGAAACTAAAGATGAAAGTGGAAAAGAAACAGGCATTGTAATTAATACAGCAAATCATTTAATTGAAGGTGTTAAATATGATGCCACAGAACATGAATCTTGGTCTACAACGGGTAATATATATAATGAATATCTTTTAAAAGGATACTTTCCAAAGATTATTCACTATGGGCCGTTTGATTTAGTAACTGATTTAAATAGTAAAATACAAAAGCTACAAGTAGTTTGTGATACAAGTGGTATGGATTTGGCGGCCGTCCGTCTTTTCTATGATTACTTATATTACTAGGAGGAAAAGGAATGAGTGAGATGCTCAAAAAATATGAAATTTCCGTATGGGAAGATGAGTTGGTCACTCCAGAGGACGGGGAAAGTTATTATCGAGAAAGAAAGATTGCTATAATCGGCGGTGATGACTTTCCTGCTCCACAAAAGGTATATGATCCGGTACTAACGGAGAATGTAAATGGAGAAAAAACTTTAACCTTTACTTTACAACATTATTATTTTGATGAAAAGGTTGGGGACTATATTACCAATCCTATTTATCCTTTGTTAGTAAATGAAAGGAAGGTAAAGTTATATTATAATGATAAATGGTATGACTTTATTATAAAGGAGTGTCAAGAAGATTCTGAAAATCAGACTTTTTCTTATACAGCGACGGATATATTTATAAATGAGCTTTCAAAGCAAGGTTATAATGTTGAGTTTGCTACAGAATTGAATAACAATTTAGGTACGATAACTGAACTCGGCGCGGAAACGATTAAAGGTACTGATTGGATTATTGATGAAGAGGATTGTGATCTTCTTCAGCAGACAGTACAAGAACCTTTATATGAAGTTACAGCGGCGAGGAATTTTGGTGCCTTAAATTTAGACACTGGAGAAACAGATCCAATAGAACTGGGTGAAAAACTTTATGTTTTTTATAGCTATGTTTCTAATGAAGATTATACTAACGTACAGTTTTTAAGAGATTCTGATAAAGAATCTTGGAAATATGATGATAATGATACAATAGTTGGTACAAATTATCGTTATCAAGGTGACGGTACTTCATTATTTGAGTCTGATAAAACTCCATATTATGCAAACCAAGCTTATCGTTTAGTTTATCAACCGCGCGCCGTATACGATCCAATTATGGGTCAATATGTAGATGTATATCGGGCGAACTATACCGATGGGACACAAGATATATATAAGGTTGTTACTACTGAATATAATACAAGTTCTGTTGTTACTTCTGTAGTTACAAATGGAAATGACTTTGCAATAGTTGATAATGCAAAGGTAACTGGTTGGGATGACTTTGTTGCTTTTACTGGAGATGAGAAACCCGAAGCGAAACTTTATTCTTATCCAATTATTGATACGAATACAAAGTTAGCTTCTTTAGAGGAAATGAATCAGTTATCTTCTTATTTAAAGGTATCAACCCATGCTCCAATTACTAGTGATTCTACAGGATATAAAAACCTTGTTTTTAACCGCGGTTTTATGGACTATGGTGGAAGAATTGATAGTATTTCTAAAGGCGAAGAATATGCTTTTAGAATGAGGATTGGTAAAATTAATGCTAATGGGCAACCAATAAAAGATACTAATTATAGTAATGTTAAAGTATATGTTGCCTATTATAAGACTGTTAAACAAGATGTAGAAGGAACTTCAACCGATGTAAAAACTTTTACAGATAATGATATAATTTTTGAATTTAAAACACCGTTTGATTATTCACTAAACAAAATTACTGGTGGAGAACTCAATACTAATAAAACTGTTTATACTATTGACAATATACCTCAAGCACCTTCTTTAAAATATATCTATGTCAATATAGAAAAACAAAATAATCAAGAGGTGGAGAAGAATTATATATGGAATCCAAATAATTCAACTTATGTAAGTTATTCTGTAAGTAATCCAAACTGGTTTTTAGATACATATATAACTACAGCTAATGCGAAGGTTACGGTTACTAATGAAAAACTTACTGATCCAACAATACATATTGGTATATTTATTGGTACCACAGATGGTGTAGATAGATATTTTGGTGATGTAGAAATTTTTAAGGTTTTAAGAGATACCGAAGATAATATAATTCTTCCAGGTAATGCACCATCAACACTTATTACTAATCGAGAACTTTACTACTTAAAACCCGAAAATTCTACACAAGTTTCTTCAATGAATACTTATTCTTCACTTGAAGATATAGCTAGTGATTTAGGAATTGAGCCAGATTTAATACAACAAGTTTACAATGAAAACTGTGAAAAAATTCTTTCAATAGAAGAATCTAAATCTAATATATTTAACATACTCCAAACCCTTTGTGAGACTTTTGAGTGTTGGCTTAAAATAACTGTAGAACACGAGCGTAACGGTGCGATTAAGCTTGACAAAGACCATAAACCAATTAAGAAAATTTCTTTTAAAGAATATGTTGGTAAAGAAAATTCTGCAGGATTTAAATATGGAATTAATTTAAATTCAATAAGTCGAACAGTTGATAGTAATGAAGTTGTAACAAAACTTATTGTAGCTGAAACGGCAAGTGATTATGCAGAGAATGGAACTCTTAGTATAGCTTATGCAGATTCTAATCCATTAAGAGAGTCAGTTATTTATAACTTAGATTACTATGTTCAGAAAGGGCTTATTAGAGATAAAGAACAATATAATAGAGATTTAAACAATCTTTATGAGCAAGTTGGGCCTTTGAATGAGGAAATACAACAGCTTTCATCTGATTTAGCACTTGCAAATAATGCTTTAATAAATGTTAAATCTCAGGCTAATGTATATGCAGAAACTATTGCAGCGGCGCAAGATAAGTATAATGAAGCCTTAGATGACTTTGAAGAAATTGCCGGAATTTCATATGCTAATTTTACTGGGAAAAAATTTGATGATGAAAAGAAAGCTGAAACTTTGATGGAAACAGTTGGTGCGTTATATGCAGCGCAAAGCTTATTAAATAATGTTTCTGGTCCAGAGACATCAGCTAATGAAGAATATAAAAGGTTACAACTATTAATTAATGGTGTCCCAGAATATTCGATAACTGTATCTACAACAAAGCCTGAAACGCAAGATACACAGGATGATGACGCATCTACAACTTATAAAGCAAAAGTTTTAGTAAGTGATTATATTGAAGGACTTAAGTTTACTTTAAAGAGTGAAGATAATGAGAAAACTTTCACTACTTCTTTAAATGATAAAGAGTTTGAATTCTTAACCAATAGTCCTTGTACTTATTTAATAATTGAGAATGTTCCAACGAATTATTTGTTTGAATATACTCATATAGATACAGGAAAGAAAGATAAAGTAACTACTGGCTCGTTTAAAATTTATAATGAAGCTGCTGATGAAGGAATGGTTAGAAAATTTGCTCTTGTACCAACTGAAGCAGCTCAGGCGCAGTATAAAGGTTATCAAGACCAAATTGATGAAAAAATAGCAGAAAAACAAGAACTTATTAATGCTTTTGAGCGTAAGTATCGTCAATATATACAAGAAGGTACTTGGGAAGAGGACTCATATATTGACTCTAATCTTTACTATTTCGATGCCTTACAAGTTGCTCACACTTCAGCTAAGCCGCAGATTACATATACAATTAATGTAACAGAAGTTAGTGCAATTGAAGGGCTAGAGGGATATACTTTTGCAATAGGCGATAAAACCTATGTAGAAGATACAGAGTTCTTTGGCTGGACTGTTGATGAAGTTTCAGTTGGTAATGATATTGTTGAAATTTATACGCCAGTTCAAGAAGAGGTAATTCTTTCTGAAATTGAATGGCATTTAGATGATCCTTCAGCTAATGTAATTACTGTTCAAAATTATAAAACTCAATTTGAAGATTTGTTCCAACGCATTAGTGCAACTGTACAATCAGTCCAATATAATGAATCAAGCTATTCTCGAGCTGCAAAAATTTTGGACAAAAATGGAACAATCAATAAAGATTTACTTTCTAAATCACTTAGTGGTCTTGTAGGTAATGCATATCCAATTAGTCCATACATTAAAATTGACGATACCGGTATTATTGCACAGGATCAACAAGCACAATCTAATTTAGTAAAGCTTGCTGGTAGTGGAATATACGCTTCTGTTGATGGCGGCAAGTCATGGAAGAATATTGTAAATGCTAATGGTATTACTACTGATTCACTTACAGCTGGTACTATTAATACTCAAAACATTCAGATTATGGATGGAAATAACACTTCCTTCCGTTGGGATCAGGCGGGATTAAACGCATATGGCGGCGATGGTACTGAAGGGTATGATTTAACTTCATTTGTTCGTATGGATAGATTTGGAATTTATGGAGTTAAACATGGGGAAGATGAATATGGCAATCCAATTTATATCTATGATGAGTTAAACAAGGTTATTGACGCGGCGCATTTTAGTTTAACCTGGGATGGCTTTAGAATTAAGAATAGCTACACGAATGGTTATGTAAGTCTTACTTCAGATAATGATTTTGAAGTTATACGATTACTTCCTTCGGCTGGCCGCAGTTTACGTAGTTCAAATCTTGTTCCAGTTACAAAAATAAAAATTGGTGCTTTAGAAAAAGATAGTGAAGGAGTTCCTACAAAGTATGGGATCAATATCTACAACGACAGTGGTGAACCTGTTTTTACTACTAATGACGATGGTAATATTGCTATTACGGGACGAATAAATGCTACTGGTGGAGATTTTAGTGGAAATATTCAAGTTGGAAGCGAAGATCAATTTATAATGATTGATGCTGAGTCTGAACAGCCAGCAATATTTTCTTCAAATTATTTACATAATACTTCTACTGGATGGATTATTGATGCATCTGGCGATGCAATATTTAATAATGTATCAGTTCGTGGAGCGATTAAAACTGCTGTATTTGAATATAGTGAAATTGAGGCAGTTGGTGGAGCATTTTTATTCAGACCAAGTTCTACAATTAATGAAGTATTTTTCGACGAAGATGATTTAGTTGTTCTAGTTGAACAACCAGAATTGTTTAGACTTTATGAATGGGTTAAATTAAGTAATGCTAACGCTTCTATAGATAACGGTGGTCTATCTCATATTTATAAAATAAAAGGGACAACAGATTTAAATGGTTTGATTTTAGAAAATGCTGGTTTGTATTTTGAAAAACCACAAATTGAGGAGCAAGAACAAGAAGAAACAGAATTACAGCCAATTACTTTCACAAAAGAAGAAAATACTTCTTGGTATACCGCTACTTATGATTTAACTTTAATTGAAAACCATGCTTATGTTTTTAGTTTTACTGATGTTGCTTATAGAGATACTCCTGTTTTAATTGATGATCAACTAACTCTTATTTCTGAGAACTATATTATTACTAATTATAATGAGTCCACACCAACTACTAATATTAGAGCATATTTACCAGATCTTTATGAAATTTATGATATATCTCCTAATGATAATCCTGCCGCATTAGGTCTTTATGAATATGACGTTTTAACAGATACTTATATACTTACTGAAGATACGACTCCAGTATCTTATAAGGTTTATTGTTATATTCCTAAAGAAGTTGTTTTAGAGTTTTCAGTCAGTGATGATACTTATCCTTCTTCTTCAATTGATGATTTAATTGGCGGCGCGTTAATAAGCTTCGGATATGATGAGAATAATGAATCTTATGAAAACGGGCGCCACAATTATGGAATTGGAATAAATAGTTCAGATAATTATGTCGGCTTACCAGAGCGCGCCATTAGTTTGTTCGAATCTAATATTCATCCAGAGGCAACGGTTAAAGTATCTTATGATTATAAAGGTATTCTTGGTACACTGCCGCCGCTTGGTACGACTCTTGTATCAGATATTTATAATAGACAAATGGCGGGAAGTCAAGGTATATTTACAAATAATATGTATATTGGTGATAGAAAACAATATCTTGCTTTCTATACGGATACAAACGGTGCAAAGCGTTTAGAAATTAGTGCAAAAGACTTAATCTATGATATTGATGATGATGGTAATGCAACCACTTGGGAAGATTTAATAGAAGGTTCTTTAACTGTGTTAGTTTCTTCTACAATGGGGACTCAAATAGTTGATCCATATTCTGATGGATTACTTTATGCAAAAGTTTATAGCGGAGAAGAAGAGATAGATTCAATTCCTGATAGTCCAAATTTTGGAGAAACTTATGAAGCATTTGCTGGAGATAGACATCCTAAGAATGGAGAATTTTTCGTATTCATTGAGACAGAAGTTGGTACACCAAATAG
>OCVV011340460.1_pt1 | contig 11615 bp, 8 predicted proteins | sample 1539721 | NCBI WGS metagenome assembly OCVV01 (sample SAMN02144230, study PRJEB22623) | gut metagenome | biome: sheep rumen | host: Ovis aries | place: New Zealand | reverse complement strand
GGGAAACGGATATATAAAACCTCTGTAATCCATACTATTGTCTCTTTTGCTTTGTTAAAATTGTTTGCCATTTCCTTGTTTTCGCAAAAAATGTAGTATCTTTGCAGTTTGAAACTTACTACATTTTATAGGTTATGATTATTAAAGTCTGTGTGGGCAGCTCCTGCCATCTGAAAGGTTCCTACGATGTTGTCGAGGCTTTCAAGTCGCTCGTGAAAAAATATAATGTTGAAGACAAGGTCGAACTTCAAGCAAGTTTCTGCCTCGGAAACTGTCTCCAGGGTGTCTCTGTCGCCGTTGAGGAAATCGACAACACCCAAGTGGTTGAGAACGAGCAGGTCAAACGCACCGAATCAGGTCTGCTGCTGAGCTGTATGAATGGCGATGCAACAGAAAAAATATTCGTTGACGTACTTCTCCCCATACTGAAATAAGTTTTAGTTTCTTTTTAATGTCATATTTGGAATTGAAGAAGGTACAGTGCAAGGACTGTTACCTTTGTCTTCGTGAGTGCCCTGTAAAAGCCATCAGCTTTGCCGACCACCGGTCGCAGATAATAGAGGACCGTTGTATCCTTTGTGGTCGTTGCATGCATGTGTGCCCGCAGGATGCCAAACTAGTACATAGCGACCTGCCCAAGGTCCAGCAGTTGCTATCTGCTGGCAAAAAACTGATTGCCAGCGTGGCCCCATCGTTTATATCCAATTTGGGATTGACCAGTTTCGAACCTCTCCGGCATGCCTTGAAAGCCTTCGGGTTCTTCGATGCCGAAGAGACCGCCCGCGGGGCCGAGTGGGTGACCCACGAGTATGCGCGGATACTGGAAACGGGCACGATGAAGAACTTCATCACCACCGCTTGTCCATCGGCTTGCCGTCTCGTGCAGGAATACTTCCCCCAGGCCCTGCCTTATCTGGCTCCAGTGGCCTCTCCTATGGTGGCGCACGCCCGCCTGCTGCTCCACGAGCATCCCGATGCCGAAGTGGTTTTCATAGGTCCCTGTCTTGCCAAACACCGCGAGGCGGCAGAGTCCGGCGTGGTGTCGGCAGTACTCTCTTTTGACGAAATCAAAAGCGTCGTCGACCTGCAGGAGGATGGGACCGAGGCAGCCGCCCAACCCAGTGCGGCCCCCACCGAAGGTGTCGCCATGGGCGAATCCGGCAATGTGACTTGCAGGGCCAAGGGATACCCCATGACCGACGGCATCATCCACTCCTTTCATCACTTGCCGGGCGGCTACCACTATATGTCGGTAGACGGCCCCAAGCGTGCTATGGAGGTGCTGGAAAACATCGACAATTACGAAGGCGTTTTCATAGAAATCAATATCTGTCCCGGCGGCTGCATCAACGGTCCTTTCAGCCTGTTGCCCAAAGGCGGCACCACCAAGGCAAGGTTACAGATGCAGCAATATCTTATGCAGGGCATCCACAGCTATCCTACCATCCAGGCTGGCGAAGTCGCTCCTGTGGACCTCTCCTATGAGTTCCCCCGTGTGCTCAACCGCAGCCGCAAGGTGTCCGACAAAGAAATCGAAGAGGTGCTGCGCCGCACAGGCAAGGTCTCTCCCGAGGATGAGCTCAACTGCGGCTCGTGTGGCTATCGCAGCTGCCGTGCCAAGGCCTGGGCGGTGCTCAACGGCTATGCCGACATCGAGATGTGCATGCCCTATATGCGGCAAAAGGCCGAGTCCATGGCTTTTGATATCGTGCACAACAGTCCCGAAGGCATCTTGTTGGTGGATGGCGACCTGAATGTGGTGGATGCCAACGCTACGGCCATGGAGATGCTCGACATCCCAGGCGACACCATGAATTTCAAGCCGCGTCCCCTCAAGGATTTCATGCCCCCCTTGGATTTCTTCCTGGCATACAGCCAGCAGAAAAACATGGAAGTGCACAAGCAGTTCATCATGAGTACCAAGCGCTATGTCGACATCGTTATCTGCTACATGAAAGACCAAAATCTGCTTTTCGGACAGATGAAGGATGTGACCGAAGAGGTGAGCTATGAGAAAAAACTGGACCGCATGCGCAACGAGACCATCGAAACCACCGACCAGGTGATCATGAAGCAGATGCGTGTGGCGCAGGAGATTGCATCGCTGCTGGGCGAAACGACGGCAGAGACCAAGGTGGCCCTGTTGAACTTGAAGAAGATATTGCGTCAGGAAGAGGAGAAAAAGGAGGATTAGATGGAACTGTGTCTAGAAACGGGCTACACCTCGCTCAACCATATCGGCGAGGAGTTGTGCGGCGACCATGTCGAGAGCAGCGTCAACGGCGATTACACCACCCTGGTGCTGGCCGACGGCCTGGGCAGCGGGGTGAAGGCGAGTATCCTCTCCACCCTTACCTCTAAGATCCTTTGCACCATGGTCTCTCACGAGATCGATATCAACGAATGTGTGGCCACCATCATCAAGACCCTGCCCGTCTGCAAGGAGAGAGGGGTGGCGTACTCTACTTTCTCCGTCATCCATGTGAACAGGCAAGGCCACGGCTATCTTTTCGAGTTCGACAACCCCGAGGCCATTTATTATCACAACGGCCATGCGACAGATTTCGAGCGCGAGGAGCTGGATGTCTGTGGCAATACGGTCTTCAAGAGCGAGTTGAATTTGGTTGACGGCGACATCGTGATGGTGATGAGTGACGGAACGGTGCATGCCGGAATAGGGTTGATTCTTAACTTTGGTTGGCCGCGCGAAAAAATCAAGGAGTATCTGGACCACCATCTCAACCATCAGATGTCGGCCCGTGCTGCCGCCTGTGTGCTGGCCTCGGCCTGCAACGAAATCTATGAGAACAAGCCTAGCGACGACACCACGGTGGCTGCCGTAAGGATACGGCAACGTCTGGATGTGAACGTCATGGTGGGGCCTCCGGTCAACAAGGAACAGGACGAGGAACACGTACAACGCTATCTCGAAGGTCCCGGGCTGAAGGTGGTTTGCGGCGGCACCAGCTCCAATATCGTGGCACGCTACCTGCATAGGCCTCTGAAACCTTCGCTGGAATACCCCGATCACGAGATACCGCCTATTGCCTATATCGATGGCATTGACTTGGTGACGGAGGGCGTGATTACCTTGCGGCGGCTGTTGGAGTTGTCGGACAAATATGTCTCCACCTCCGACCTCACACCTAAGTATTATGAAAAAGAAGACGGGGCCTCGCTGCTGGCCGAGATCCTGTTTGAGAAGTCTACCCACGTGCACTTCTTTGTTGGTCAGAGCGTCAACTCTGCCCATACCGGCCTCGAAATCGACACCACCATGAAACTGAAACTGGTGGAGCGTCTCACCGCCAACCTCCGCCTGATGGGCAAAGAGGTGACCCTGCTTTACGACTAGGCCCAACGCCTACTTTGCAGCGATATAGAGATAAAGAAATGCACATCGAGGTTACATATCTACAAGAAGCACAATAGTTTATTGAATCAATGCCTTCCTAGGTAGGATTGAAAATGCTCCACAATATCAGTATGGTGCAGATTGTTGTAATGACACACGCAGAAATGCTTGACAAATATGTCGGCAAGATTGGAACCCCCGAAAGAGACGTGTTCGACGCAGAGGTGTTGGCAGAGGCTCAAGAATACCTCATTGGCAATGCCATTAAACAAACCCGCAAGAAACAAGGACTCACCCAAGAACAGCTCAGTGAGCGTATGGGGGTCCAGCGGGCATCAATCTCAAAACTGGAAAGCGGCAAAAGTATCACATTCTCATCCATCGTCCGCGCCTTTCAGGCCCTCGGCGTAAAGACAGCAGACCTTGACCTTGGCGAATTTGGCAGAGTTGCCCTATGGTGAAAAACAATATCTTTTTTCCGTTCAAAAAATGCTTTTTAAGAACCAAATTTAAGAACCTATAAATAACTGGCTGATAGACAGGCAATCAGTGGAGAACGTTTGTCATCACTTAGACTCATAGCTCAATGCCCCCTTTTATTACATTGTGATGGAATGGGGTATGAGTAAATAGACAATACATTTGTCAGTCCACTCGTCACCATTCACTAAGTCAATAAGCAAAATTCGTGTGCATATTGTTAAACACGAATTACCAAGAATTATCCATTAATTATAATTAATGGTCAATTAGATGGGCATTATATGTAAAAAATATTTGAGTGTTTACTTTATACTATATGTTTAAACATGATGATTATCGTACCATGACTGTTATTTGGCTGACATTGTGTGTTCTTTATGACGTTTTGCCCTACTTCCTTACCAACCTCTAACGGCGGCAGCCACTCAGAATGTAGAATTGAGAATCCAGAAGTATTAGTATCGGTGATGGGCTATCGGACGAGGGTGACGGTGCCTTTGAGGGTCTTCCAGCCCTTGACTTCGGTGTCGCGGTAGCGGATGTAGTAGATGTATACGCCCTGCCGTAGCGGTTTGCCCTCTTTGGTGCCGTCCCAGTCGCCGGTAAGGCCGTCGAACTCCACCACCTGCATGCCCTGTCGGTCATAGATGGTGACCTGCGCCTCAAGGATGAATTTGTTGGCTACAATCTTGAAGCGGTTGTTGGTTGCCAGATTGGGTGTGAAGATGTTGGGCACTAGGATAAAGGTGCTGTCCAAGGGCGGTTCGCCCCAATGATTCATAACCACCAGGGTGTAGTAGATGATGCTGTCGCAGGTGTCGTTGATGGGCAGGTAGACGGGATACTCCAATACTTCGCTGTTGAAAGAAACTCCATGAAAGGAGTGCGGCAGGTCGCTGATCCCGACGGTATCGTTGTGGAAAGAGCAGTGCGGGCAAGTGATAAGGTCGATGGTCCAAAGGGTGTCGCATCCCGTATGGGTCCAGTAGGTGGTGAAGCTGAACGTGTCGGTATGGTCATATTCTACCCCTCTGAAATAGTAGCTTCCTTCGCATAGCCGCACTTGTATGGTGGAGTCTTGGTGGCCGCGGATGCGTAGTGTGACAGCCATGGTGTCGGGAGTGCGCGTGAAAGCACTTTTGCCCGCCAGACAGTCTTCGGTGCTCTCGTCACGCCATTTGATGATGCGGCTGGCGGCGTAGTCGCCCGGTTCGGCATAGGTGTGATTGAGGTTCTGTCCGTCGTCGTAGGCGTAACGTTCTACGTTGCCATCGCCGAAATCCCAGATGATGCTGTCGGCTGGCCGCTCGGCCCAAGCGCGGAAATTGATGGGGTCGTACATGCACCAGAGGGTGTCGTCGGGAATGGTGTTGACATGGGTGTTGTTGACCATCATATAGGTTGCACCCGGCTGGATATGGGAGTGGAGCCACATGCCTTGGTAGCTCCAGTTGTAATGGCCGGTGATGGTGCAGGCAATGAAGTAGCCTGTCCGAGAGCATGAGATGTCGTGGGTGCCTACGGAGTTGAAGTTGCTCTGGTGGTCGCCCAGATGTGCGTAACTGTAGGACGTTCCACCGATATTGCGGAAATAAGGAGAGAGGTCATGGCCGTCCATCCTCATGTAGGGCACGTCCTGCCGCCGAGCGAAAACATAGGTTTCGTAAAAGCCGTGGTATCGGTTTTGATTATTGTCCAACCAATGGAGCGTGTGGTGGTGCAGCGGATTGGAGTTCCACCATTGGGTGGGCAGGAGGGGCAGTATGGAAGGGCCGCCATAGGAAGTTGTATATTCTTTGGCTATTACGGGTTGGTTGGTGGTGATGTAGAATGGACCTTCGTTGGTGTCCATCTTGAACCAGTTGGTCTCGTAGGCATCGACAGTGATGGTGCGCATACGGTCCGACGTGCGCGAGTCGTCGATGATGTTGATGGAGGTGTTGTCCACCAGTCCAGTGAATCGGATGTAGTTGTCATAGGAGAGGTAGGTCTTGGCCAGGTTGGGCACAATAAATTCCTTGCCGGCAAAGCGTACCGGTATGGATTGGTCAAACAACAGTTCACTGTCAGAATTGCGACCGGGAACCGTGCCTCTGGTGACACCTTCGAACACGGCTAAGCGTTTGCAGTCGCGTGCCACGATGCGGGTGCCGCTGAGGTCGCTGATGCAGGTGTTTACATTGACGAGCCGTTGGGTGAAGCTGTGGTCCGGGATGCTGGTGGTGTTGTCACAGGTGGGATTGAAGGACTGTAGGTGATACATCTGTCCGCGCTGCAGGGTGACAGTGATGGTGTCTTGGGCCGGACGTCCCAACCAATCTTCGCAACTGAGGATAATGTCGACAACGGTGTTGTTTTCTGTGGCTACAATGTTGGTGAAGCAAGGTCCTGTATTTCGCCACACAGGGTAGCTCTGTACTACATATTCGTCGCGTAGCATCTCGGTGGGCAGTATGTTTACGGCAGTGTTGGAACCGGTGACAAAGTGGAGGATGTAGAGGGCTATGGTGTCGGTGCTGGTGACGTGCATGGCATAGTTCTGGGGTTGGGCTCCGGGCTGTTGACTGATGGGGCGTCCGTCTGGAACGAGGGTGTCGACATAGTAGGAGACATTCTCGGGAAATTCAAAAAAGTTAGTTTCGTCCAGACTAGAACTGATGGTGTAGTGGCTCTCGACATGGAAGGTTTGGGAATAGTCGAGCCTTTCGTTGGCAATGGTAACATCGCAGTTGTGTTCGGCCACAATGCAAATCATTCGGTGCTGGTCGCTCATGCCACCTATGAATCGGGGCATGGTGAACCAGAAGTCCGTCCCATGGGTGGCAAACTGCGCACTCCGATGGTCGCCAAGGTCCTGTGCCGACAGAAACGTTGCGGCGAACAGTAGCAGCATTATGGGAAAGAACCGTTTCATAGCGGGATAAGAGCGTCAGAATAGTCCATGACCAATCTCAATTATCAGCTGCAAAAATACATTTTTTTTTGTAAAGAGCATCATTCTTGTTAAAAAAAAGTAATATGTTTTTTTTATGTATTTGGGCGTGAGTGCTTTGCTTTGTTATGGCAAAAAAGAAGAGGGCACGGTGACGTGCCCTCTTCTATCTGGATAAAATGTAGTGTTCAGCTTTTTAGCAATTAGGAGACTCGGCCGCAGAGTGGCTAGTTCTCTCCACAGGTTTGCCTTCTGCTATTTGTCGCGGTATTCGGCGATGATGCCGGAAACCTGGTTGGGGGTGAGGCGTCCGTACACCTTCTCTCCAATCATGGCAACGGGGGCCAGGCTGCAGGCACCCACGCAACGCAGGGTGCTGAGGGAGAACAGGCCGTCGTCGGTGGTCTGTCCCTCGCCGATGCCCAGCTGGCGACGGAACTCCTCGAGGAGTTTGTCGCTGCCGCGCACGTGGCAGGCCGTACCCAGGCACACATCGATGGGATATTTGCCCTTGGGGGTCATGGTGAAGAAGGAGTAGAAGGAGACGATGCCGTACACCTTGGAAACAGGCATATTGAGCTGTTTGGCAATGAACTCCTGAACCTCTGCGGGCAGATAGCCCAGTTTGCCCTGTACGCCATGCAGCACATGGATCACATTGGCAGCAGAATTGCCATTTTCATTGCAGACATCGATGATGATCTGCTTGTTTGTATCGTTCAGTTCAAATTTACACATAGTTTCCTCTTTTTATTAAAGTCCATAATTCTTTTTTGACTTATCGAAGTAGTGGGTGTGCAGCAGCTGGTGTGCCTTCTCGCCACAGGGCTCGCCAAGATACTCTTCGTAGAGTTTCTTGATGTAGGGGTTCTCGTGCGATTTGCGGATAGGCATGCTGGCATCCTCTTCGTAGATGGCATTGAGACGTTTCTCGACCTTGGAGAAGTCGCCGTGGTGGTAGGGCTGTCCGGCGCCGCCGACACAGCCGCCGGGGCAGGCCATGATTTCGATGGCGTGGAAAAATTCCTCGCCCTTGCGCACCTTGTCGAGCAGCTTGCGGGCATTGCCCAAGCCGTGGGCGATACCGATGCGGATGGGGGTGCCGTCGAAATCGACTGTGGCTTCGCGCACACCGGTGAGGCCGCGCAACTGCATGAAGTCGACCTTGCCGAGCTTTTTCTTGGTGTAGATTTCGTAGGCGGTACGGGTAGCAGCCTCGATGACGCCGCCGGTAGCACCGAAGATGGCACCGGCACCGGTACTCTCGCCCAGAGGACGGTCGAACTCGCCATTGGGCAGTTGGTCGAACTTGATGCCGAGGTAGCGGATCATATCAGCCAACTCACGGGTGGTGAGCGAAATGTCGACATCGGGATTGCCGTTGACCTTGAACTCGTCGCGCTGGCATTCGTACTTCTTGGCCACGCAGGGCATGATGGCGACGACCACGAGGTCTTCGCGGTTGATGCCCAGCTTTTCGGCCCAGTAGTTCTTGGCGATGGCGCCAAACATCATCATGGGGCTCTTGGCGGTCGAGGGAACGTCAAGCATCTCGGGGTAGTAGGTCTCGAAGAAGTTGACCCAGCCGGGGCAGCAGGAGGTCATGATGGGCAGGCGGACCGACTTGTCGCCAGCCTTATAGCGGGCAATGCGGTCGAGCATCTCGGTGCCTTCCTCCATGATGGTGAGGTCGGCAGCAAAGTCGGTGTCGAACACATAGTTGAAACCGAGCTGACGCAGAGCGGTGACCATCTTGCCGGTGACGCGGGCGCCGGGCTCCATGCCAAACTCCTCGCCGAGGGCCACGCGGACAGCGGGAGCGGTCTGCACGATGACGGTTTTCTTGGGATTGTTGAGGGCCTTCATCACGTCGCGGGTGTTGTCGACCTCGCTGAGGGCGCCCACGGGGCAGGCCTGGACGCACTGGCCACACATGACGCAGGTGCTGTCCTCGAGCTTCTGCTGGAAGGCGGTGCTTACCACAGCCTCGAAGCCACGGTTGATGGCGGAGAGCGCGCCGACGGTCTGCATCTGGTTGCAGACGGTCTCGCAGCGACGGCACATGATGCACTTGTTCATGTCGCGGATGATGGCGGGGGAGATGTCTTTCTTATAGACGGACTTGGAACCGCTGTAGGTGATTTCGCGCAGACCAAGGTCCAAGGCCAATTTCTGCAGCTCGCACTTGCCGGCCTGGGGGCAGACAAGGCAGTCTGACGGGTGGTCGGAAAGGAGCAGGTCCACCACGGTGCGGCGTGCCATGATGACGCGCAGGGTGTGGGTGTGGATGACCATGCCCTCTTTGCACTCGGTGTAGCAGGAGGGGACAAGGTTTTTGCTGCCCTCAACCTCTACAACGCAGACACGGCAGGAGCCGGGTTTGTTTTCGATGCCCTGACCTTCCAGTTTGTAATGGCAGAGCGTGGGGATTGCTATACCGATGCTTTTGGCAGCCTCCAGAATGGTGGTACCCTTGGGGACTTGCAGAAAATGACCATCGATTGTTAAGGCTATCATTGTTTCCATTACTTCTCTTATTTAATTTGAATAGCGTTAAACTTACATTTAGTGACACAGGTGCCGCACTTGATACAGGTCTCTTGGTCGATGAAGTGGGGCGATTTGCGTTCGCCGGAGATGGCTTCCACGGGGCAGTTGCGGGCGCAGGCACCGCAGCCGATGCAGACAGCCTTGTTGATTTCGTAGCGAATGAGGTCCTTGCAGACACCGGCACGGCATTTCTTGTCGACCACGTGCTCCACATACTCGTCCCAGAAGTTGTCCAGGGTGGAGAGAATGGGGTTGGGAGAGGACTGACCGAGGCCGCAAAGGGCTGTGTCTTTGATGTTAATGGAAAGGTTGCGCAGTTTCTCCAGGTCTTCCATGGTGCCCTTGCCCTTGGTAATCTTGTCGAGCATTTCGGCCAGACGCTTGTTGCCGATACGGCAGGGGTTGCACTTGCCGCAGGACTCGGGGACGGTGAAGTCGAGGTAGAACTTGGCGATGGAGACCATGCAGGAGGTCTCGTCCATGATAACCATACCGCCGGAGCCCATCATGGAGCCGGCAGCGGTGAGGGATTTGTAGTCGATGGGGATGTCGAGATGTTTCTCGGTGAGGCAGCCGCCGGAAGGACCGCCGGTCTGGACGGCCTTGAACTTCTTGTTGTCCTTGATGCCGCCACCGATTTCGTAGATGATCTCGCGCAGGGTGGTGCCCATGGGAACCTCAATCAAGCCTACGTTGTTGACCTGTCCGGCCAGAGCAAACACCTTGGTGCCTTTGGAATTGGCGGTGCCGATGCTGCTGAACCACTCAGCACCCTTGCGAATGATGATGGGGATATTGGCGTAGGTCTCGACGTTGTTGACGTTGGTGGGTTTCATGTTGTAGCCCTTCTCGGAGGTTCGTGGGGGCTTGAAGGTGGGCTCGCCGCGTTTGCCTTCCATGGAGTGGATGAGGGCGGTAGCCTCGCCGCAGACGAAAGCACCGGCACCGTAGCGGAGCTCGATGTCGAAGTTGAAGCCGGTGCCAAGGATATTCTCGCCGAGGAGGCCGTATTCCTTGGCCTGGGCGATGGCGGTGTGCAGGCGGTGCACTGCCATGGGGTATTCGGCACGGATGTAGATAAGGCCCTTGTCGGCACCTACGGCGTAGCCGCCGATGGCCATGGCCTCAAGAACGGAGTGGGGGTCGCCCTCCAGGATGGAACGGTCCATGAAGGCACCGGGGTCACCCTCGTCGGCGTTGCAGACCATGTATTTCTGGTCGCCTTTGGCGCGGGCGGTGGCGGCCCATTTCTTACCGGTGGGGAAACCGGCACCACCACGGCCGCCGAGGCCGGATTCGGTGACGATTTCGACAACCTTTTCGGGGGTGTACTCGGTGAGGCACTTGGCCAGGGCCAGATAGCCTTCACAGGCGATGTATTCCTCGATGTTTTCGGCATCGATCACACCGCAGTTGCGGAGGGCGATGCGCATCTGTTTCTTATAGAAGCCGATGTTCTCAGGTTCCTCGATGGTCTCTTCAGTCTCGGGGTCGGTGTAGAGCAGGTGCTCCACGCGGTTGCCGTTGATGATATGGGTCTCGACGATGTCCTCAACATCTTCGGCAGCCACTTCGGTGTAGAAGGTGTTGTCGGGCATGATCTTGACGATGGGACCTCTCTCGCAGAATCCGAAGCAGCCCGTTCGGACCACTTTGACTTTGTCCTGGAGGCCGTGGGCCTCGATGGACTTGCGCAGGTTCTCAATGATGGGTACGCTGCCAGAGGCGGCACAACCTGTATCACCACAGACTAAGATGGTTTTGGTACCGGAAGGACGCTTGGGTCCCTTACGGTCGGCCATGATTGGCTGGGAAGCCTCGTAAAGGGCTTGCAAATCGGCCAATGATTTAAGTTTTGCCATGTTGTCTTTGTGTTTTTATGTAGGATTAATAATATGCTATTACACCGCAACTCCTTTGTGCATAATTTCTTACGCCAAGGGTGCGTACTGCTGTCGTAATGCACAAAAATACAAAAAAAATAGTTATTTACAAGCTTTTCGCCATTTTTTCTTTAAAAAATATAATTATCGGGTTTCTTGCCGCCGCTTCCCGGTCTTTTTTTGGGGCCTGGTTGGTGGCAGCCTTGGGGCTGGTGTGGCTCCACTTGGGCTGGGCCTTTTGCCGCCCGAAATGAGCAGTGGTGTGGGTGTCCGTCGCGGCGCAGAGGACCACTCCCGAGCAGTGGATAAAGGGTTGAGTTATAGGGCTCCGCAGATGAGGAAGTCCTTCATCAGCTCTTGGTACCAGTCCGACCGTGTGCGGTCGCTGTTGCGCATGCAGCAGATTTCTTCT
>OCVV011333802.1_pt1 | contig 11618 bp, 6 predicted proteins | sample 1539721 | NCBI WGS metagenome assembly OCVV01 (sample SAMN02144230, study PRJEB22623) | gut metagenome | biome: sheep rumen | host: Ovis aries | place: New Zealand | reverse complement strand
GCCGCCATCCCTCATCCCCCGCCACTGCGCACTGGCAAAGCAGAACGCCCGCCTTGGCGGATTGGAGCCTATGCCCTGCAACCCTTCCTCCGCTCGACCGCCATTAATTGTACGTCTGCCCTATTTCAGCTATCCGCTCCCCAGACGAAGAACCGCCCTCGATGTGGGGATGCAAGAGTGCCGACCGAGCGAAGCTTGAGCGAACCTTCAACGAAGCTTCGGCGGGCTTACGCCAATTCCTCACCATCGGCAGCGGCATCCCCTTGGGACTGGGCAAAACGGTTCTGCCCTGCCACGGGATGTGCCGCACACCGATTGAGACTGTCGCGAGCCTGTTTGCCAAATCGATATTTTTGCGTACCTTTGCATCGACGCCCAGACAGCGGGCGGGAAACACCTAAAATCAGCAACACGATGAGAGACAGAATTGTATTGAGACTATTGGCAACGCTGGGAGCCATTTGCGAAGCGGCAGTTGTGGTTGGTTGCGGCGGGAACGCCGGGGGAGAAAAGCCCGCGCCTTTCGACTGGGACAACAATAGCCGCATAGCGTATTGCGTCGACTACGAAGTCTGCTTCGCGGCGGACCACGACAGCACCCTTCAGCTGACGGCGCAGAGCAGTCTCGGCCGTGTGGCGGCCATCCGCAAGGAATCGGAAAACCTGCTCGATGCCGACGGAAATCGGGTATGGAACACTTTCATCGTGCTAGAGGACAGCGTTCCCGCCGGCAAGAGCATCACGCTGCACCGGGGCGGTTTGGCCTACACGGGAGGGAAGCCCGAATGCCTGCATGTGCAGACCGTGGGGAGCGACGATATGGTCGAGCTACGAGTTGCCGGCAGCGATGAATATACGCTCTACTCCATCCGCGACAACCAATTCTACGGCCCGGACGAGCAACAATCCTTCTCCATCCCCGGCGGCCGCAAATTCTCGGTCACCCTGCCCATCATGACCGAAGAGCCCTACCCCCGCCAAAAGGAACCCCACCGCATCCAGATAGCCTTCGACATCGCCGAAAGCCTTTGATTTTTAATTCGCGTCGGCCATAAGGTCTTTGCGGCCGATAAGACTGAAAATAGTGATATTGTTGTCCTCGTTGAGAATACGCAGCGTGCGAAGAATCTCGTTGATAGTGGAACCGCTCGTCGCCACATCGTCAATCACCAGCACGTTCTGCTGACGAATGGCGGCGCAGAGTTGCTCATCTTCCTTGCTTGCGAATTTGAGAAACTGCATCATATAGGGGCGAAATCGGCTCTTCTTCACGTCTTTGGCAATGGTGAAGTAGTCTTTTTTATGGATAAGGTCAAGCATCTGGTTGATAGATTGCTTGGCTTCTTCCTTCTGGGCTGCCGTATAGCGGGGACGGCCGTTCTCTAAGACATCGTCTAAATACTGTTGCTCGTAGGCATCCATGTCGAAAGAAATGTTCCGCGGCAGGTTTTTCACCAGCTCCATCTTACGCAGTGTCGGCTGGGCAAAACGATAAATATAGCGCAACATATACTCGTTCACCTTGCTGGACGACTCGGGCATCACTACAAGGTTGTAGTCGTAGAGGTTAATTTTGTGGCTGAGGTTGTCTACAGCTTTCTTGATGAACATCGCAAGGTCGGGATTGCCCTGTATGGTAGTTGAGAACTTAACATGTTTGATGAAGGCACTGCGCGTCGCGCCATCCACCTGCTCAGCAAACTCATAGCCATAATAGAAACACTTGCCAAAGGCCTCTACCTGATAGCCCGTGCCCGTCAGGCTGACGATGTCCTCGTTGCCATCATGCTCAAAGTCGAACACAAATCGTTGCAAAATGCTGTCGTAGGTGATACCCATTTAATCTCTTGATTTTTTTTGCAAAAATACATCTTTTCTTCGGATTGGGAGAAAAATAATTTGCCATGTCGCACGAAGCGTGTATCTTTGCAGAACAAAACCATGAATCAGAGCGAGTCATAAACAAGCATGGGACACCCTATCTTGCAGCAGCCATACCGGCATTTGGCGTATGCCTTGCGATGAAACGACAGACGGCATTCAGCCATCTGCACAGGCATAAAGGGATAACGTATCGTCACCGAAGAACAAACACCCTGCGTTAAAATTAGAAAAAATCATTGAGAAGCTTCCTTCGACCAAGGCTCGTTTTGCATATATAACGCCTAACACGCGGCTTTCTTTTGCCTGATTTTGACTGCATGGCAATTTATTTTTATCCGCCGGTGTTGAAATCAAAAGTTTTTATGTATATTTGCAAAGTGAAACAACTCAAATAATCGACATACAAATGAGTAATCTGAATCAATTTATCGGACTATATCCTGTATCAAAGACCCTTCGCTTTGAGCTTAAACCAATTGGAAAGACCAAAGAGAATATAGAGAAAAATGGCATCCTTGAGCGAGACACTCAACGTGCAGCTGGATACAAAGTCGTTAAAAGGGTTATGGACGAATATCACAAAGCCTTTATTGAACGAATACTCAACGATTTTGAAAACAAATTGGGAGAAGAGGACAGAACTGATTGGAAGAATTCATTGCAGGAATTCTATGGACTATATTTATCACCTGTTTCTGACAATGGTAGAAAAGATAAACTGGCCAAAGTTCAAGAGCGACTGCGTAAACAGATTGCCAATGTCTTCAAAAAGGACAGGCAATATAATAGGTTGTTCGCAGATGAATTGATTCATGATGATTTAACAGAATTTGTCCACGCTCCTATTTTTGAGAATTACATTCGTTCTCAAAAAGGGAACGAGGATATTTCTGACCCTGAAGTGAAAACCATACAAGAAACTATTGTGCAGGACATCACTTGTTTTCGGGATTTTACAACATATTTTGACGGATACAACACAAGCCGTAAGAACATGTATGTTGCCGATGGCAAAGCGACTTCCATTGCACACCGTATGATTGACGATAACCTCCCTAAATTTATTGACAACGTTGAGGTGTTTAAAAAGATCGCCGATTGCGCTGAAATCGGGATTCACTTTGCAACGTTGTATAAAGCGATGGAACAATATTTGAATGTCCCAACCATCAATGAAATGTTCCTGTTGGAATACTTCCCGATGGTACTGACCCAAAAACAGATTGATGTGTACAACGCTGTTATTGGAGGAAAGACGGAAGCGGACGGCACAAAAATTCAAGGATTGAATGAGTACATAAATCTTTATAACCAACAGCAGAAAGACAAAAGCAAGCGATTACCCAAACTGAAATCACTTTTCAAGCAGATCTTGAGTGAACGTAATGCCATTTCATGGTTGCCTGATGAATTTGAAAGCGACAACGAGATGCTTGAAAGTATTGAAAGCTGCTATCAGGATTTGAGGTCTACTGTTTTTGATGGCAATCATTCATTACAATCACTGCTCTCGAGCATAAATGATTATGACCTCAATCATATATACATTTCCAATGATTCATCCATATCTTTGATTTCCCAAAAACAATATGGAGGATGGGGTGTAATCGGGAATGCCATTATGGAAAATGCCAAAGCCGCCAATCCACAAAAACGGAATGAAAGCAACGAAAAATACGAAGAGAGGATTTCCAAAATTCAAAAGGGTATCGATCGCTATTCAATAGGTTACCTTAACGATGTATTGAGAAATAAATTAGATGATTTTAAGCCAATAGAAGATTATTTCCTGAAGATGGGGGGTGCCGTGGATAATGAAACAGAGCAAAAGCCTACTTTTTTCACTCGCATAGAGAATGCATACACCGAAGCGCACACTTTACTGACATCTCCCTATCCCGAAGGCAGGCAGCTTTCGCAAGACAAGAAGAATGTTGAAAAAATAAAAAACCTTCTTGATGCTATCAAAGAATTGCAGCACTTCGTAAAACCTTTGCTTGGCCAGGGGGCAGAAAGTGAGAAGGACAATAATTTCTATGGAGAATTCATCCCTTTATGGGAACTCCTTGACCAAATAACAGTCTTGTACAATATGGTGCGCAATAGAATGACGCAGAAGCCATATACTGATGAGAAAATTAAGCTGTACTTTGACAATAATGCCACATTCCTAAGAGGATGGGTCGACAGCAAGACAGAATCATCCGATAATGGAACGCAATATGGGGGCTATTTGTTCAGAAGGCAAAACGCTATTGGAGAGTATGATTACTATCTGGGTGTCTCTAAGGACATAAAACTGTTTAGAAGATTTAAAGAAGTAGAGGAGTCCGACAAAAGCACTTATGAAAGACTAGACTACTACCAGTTGAAGTCAAAGACTTTTTATGGTACACTATACAAGGGTGACTATGAAATAGAGTCATCAAATATAAAACGAGCAATTGATAATGTGGTTAATAGCGTAGGAAGTACATCCATTAAAGGGAAATTGTATAATGAAAAATCCAAGCGGCAGCCTAAAACCGCTACAGCAATAGGGTATTTAAAATTTATAAAGCAGCAAGATGAGGAGTTGTACAATATTCTTTTGAAAGACAAGTCCTTTGATGAAAGTAATAAAGCTATCATAGCATCTATGAAATCCACATTGCTATCGTTAAATCGTATTCCTTCTGCTAAAGAATATACACAGAAAAACTATGTCTTGTTCTCCGCGATGATGGATGACATTGATATTTTACTACAAGAGAAAATATTCTCCTATTTCCCAGTTAGTCAGCGTGAATTAGATGAGGTGGTTGAAAGAAATTTGAGGCCATTGTATTTGTTCAAGATAACCAACAAGGATTTATCATTTGCCGAGAATTACGAGAATGGTCTGAGGAAAAACAGAGGAACAGACAATCTACACACTATGTATTTTAAAGCATTGATGAGTGGGGCGCAGAGTGTCTTTGATATCGGATCAGGAGCCATATACTTTAGGGAACACAAGATTTCCTATACCGAAGAGCAATTGAAGCGAGGGCATCATTATGAAATGCTAAAAGATAGGTTTAGTTATCCAATTATATCAAACAAGAGATACGCCTTTGATAAATTTCAGTTTCACTTATCAGTCAATCTTAACTATAATGCAAATAAGAATGTGGACATCAATACTCTTGTGAATTCATATTTAAAAGAGTCAAACTCAACGCATATCATTGGTATTGACCGAGGGGAAAGGAATCTGCTGTACCTGTCGCTTATTGACCTACATGGAAATATTGTAGAGCAGTATTCGTTGAACGAGATTGGGGATGAATATAATCGCACTAACTATCATGAACTTCTTGAGAAGAAAGAAAACCAAAGAAAAGAGGCCCGTCCAAGTTGGCAAACAATTGAGAGCATCAAGGAATTGAAAGAAGGCTATATGAGCCAGGTGATACATAAGATAGTCGAGTTGATGGTGAAATACAATGCCATTGTTGTGCTTGAGGACTTGAATAAGGGTTTCAAACGGGGAAGACAGAAAGTGGAGAAGCAGGTGTATCAGAAGTTCGAGAAGATGCTTATAGACAAACTGAATTATCTCGTAGACAAGAAACTTGCTATCACTGAACCTAGTGGTGTTTTAAAAGCATATCAACTGACAAATAAATTTGAGAGTTTTCAAAAAATGGGCAAGCAAAATGGATTCCTCTTTTATGTCCAGGCTTGGAACACCAGCAAGATGGATCCAACTACCGGCTTCGTCAACTTGTTTAATACAAGGTATGAGAATATGGCCAAGGCCAAAGCATTTTTTGGTAAATTCGAGAGCATTCGATATAATTCAGAGAAGGGGTGGTTTGAGTTTGCGTTTGATTACAACGACTTCACAACAAAAGCATTGGACACTCGCACCCGATGGATGCTGTGCACACACGGTACACGCATTGAAACCAAACGTGACCCGAACCAAAACAACCAGTTTGTCAGCGAAGAGTTTGATTTGACCAGTAGATTTATTGAGCTGTTTTCACAGTATAAGATAGATCCCGAGGGTAATCTTATGGAACAGATCTGTTCTCAAATAGAGGCAACATTTTACAAAGAGATGCTTCATTTGCTACATTTGACTCTACAGATGCGAAACAGTAAAACCGGAACGGATATTGACTATTTGATTTCGCCAGTCATGAACTCACGTAACGAATTCTATGACAGTCGCCACTGTGGGAAGAATCTGCCAAACAATGCAGATGCCAATGGTGCATACAACATCGCACGAAAAGGATTGTGGATAATAGAGCAGATCAAACAGTCTGAAGATTTAGCGCACCTAAAGATGACCATAAGCAATAAGGAGTGGTTGCAGTACGCGCAAAAAGAATGAAATAAGAAATTCGCAATTGAGTTCTTTGAAATACTGGATACTTTTTCACTTTTTTTGTTGTATTTCTTTTGCACAACCATCAATATCAATAAATTACACTAAATAAGGTGTGAAAGCATACAAAATTTCTACTATTGTAGATGCGCGGCCACCTCCTCTTTGCTCAGGCCTGGGTGTGAAAGCATACAAAATTTCTACTATTGTAGATTACTTTTTATTCTTGGGGTTATGGGCGGGGGTGTGAAAGCATACAAAATTTCTACTATTGTAGATATCATCTGCTTGACGTTGACCGTCCAGAAGGTGTGAAAGCATACAAAATTTCTACTATTGTAGATTGAATGCGGATGTGCGCGTTGACGACACGAGGTGTGAAAGCATACAAAATTTCTACTATTGTAGATAGTCCAGTGCAAGCAACACGGGCAGATATTGGTGTGAAAGCATACAAAATTTCTACTATTGTAGATTGAAAGGACACACGCTTTGAACCATCAATTGGTGTGAAAGCATACAAAATTTCTACTATTGTAGATATTAAAAATTTGTTGCAAAGATACTCATCTGGTGTGAAAGCATACAAAATTTCTACTATTGTAGATACAGACGAACAGCGCAACCGGTTCCGCCAGGGTGTGAAAGCATACAAAATTTCTACTATTGTAGATTCATGGATGATGGAGATTATAGGGTTAATAGGTGTGAAAGCATACAAAATTTCTACTATTGTAGATTCGGAAAACTTTTCGGAAAATTTTTCCAAGGTGTGAAAGCATACAAAATTTCTACTATTGTAGATACAATATCAATTGACTGATTTTTTCCACTCGGCGGGTGTGAAAGCATACAAAATTTCTACTATTGTAGATACAATGGGGGAGCGTTCGTTGCCGTAGTCCGGTGTGAAAGCATACAAAATTTCTACTATTGTAGATCAAGTCGGCAAGCATTTCTTCCTTGCTCTGGTGTGAAAGCATACAAAATTTCTACTATTGTAGATGCCAACGCCAACCTGACGGCTATCGCCGCCGGTGTGAAAGCATACAAAATTTCTACTATTGTAGATGTAGTCTCCTTTCTTTTCTGGGTTAATGAGGTGTGAAAGCATACAAAATTTCTACTATTGTAGATAGTTCATCACCGTTACAGCTCAGGAAGGATGGTGTGAAAGCATACAAAATTTCTACTATTGTAGATGGAGTGCGGAATAGGCTGTTTTGGCGGTGGGGTGTGAAAGCATACAAAATTTCTACTATTGTAGATTGCCGAAGAAGACTACAGACGACTGCTACAGGTGTGAAAGCATACAAAATTTCTACTATTGTAGATGTCACGCCAGAGGGCAGACAGGGCATTGTCGGTGTGAAAGCATACAAAATTTCTACTATTGTAGATAGCATCAGTGTGCCCGTCAAAGGTGATGTGGTGTGAAAGCATACAAAATTTCTACTATTGTAGATGGACCATAGTGGGCGCCATTGAGGTTGGGTGGTGTGAAAGCATACAAAATTTCTACTATTGTAGATGTGTACTAATGACGCTCACCGAGGAAGAGGGTGTGAAAGCATACAAAATTTCTACTATTGTAGATAGAGGTGCATGAGCAAATCCACGCCTGCGGGGTGTGAAAGCATACAAAATTTCTACTATTGTAGATGCGACGCTGAGGCGATAGCCTACGACGGTGGGTGTGAAAGCATACAAAATTTCTACTATTGTAGATACAGCATGGCACTCAAAACCGTGGTGCGCCGGTGTGAAAGCATACAAAATTTCTACTATTGTAGATTACTATATTGAACGAGGCTGATAAGACCGAGGTGTGAAAGCATACAAAATTTCTACTATTGTAGATGCATACGACTCTGCCAATTCACGGGTCAGGGGTGTGAAAGCATACAAAATTTCTACTATTGTAGATGTCGGCAGGCATCAGCAGCTGGCAGGCAAAGGTGTGAAAGCATACAAAATTTCTACTATTGTAGATGCCCCAACGAGATACGCCTGCGCCGCCTGAGGTGTGAAAGCATACAAAATTTCTACTATTGTAGATACAACCAGGAGGCCATCATCGTGGTGAAGCGGTGTGAAAGCATACAAAATTTCTACTATTGTAGATGCATGTGCTGCCGTTCCGGCGACAGGCTCGGGTGTGAAAGCATACAAAATTTCTACTATTGTAGATTCAAAATAGTCTTTCGTAAATTTGATTGTGGGTGTGAAAGCATACAAAATTTCTACTATTGTAGATGGTTGACGATGTACGCCGGAGGGTTCCAGCGGTGTGAAAGCATACAAAATTTCTACTATTGTAGATTCCGTTGGTCTCAACAACATCCGATATTTGGTGTGAAAGCATACAAAATTTCTACTATTGTAGATCTTATCATCCTTCGGCGATGGTGTCTGCGTGGTGTGAAAGCATACAAAATTTCTACTATTGTAGATGATGACCGTTTTGCCGTTTATGCAGTGTGTGGTGTGAAAGCATACAAAATTTCTACTATTGTAGATTTGTGGTCTTGGCTGTCAAATCCACTTGGGGGGGTGAAAGCATACAAAATTTCTACTATTGTAGATACAACGACAGCACTGGCTGCGAGCTGTCAAGGTGTGAAAGCATACAAAATTTCTACTATTGTAGATCATTGCAGGGAGGATTACCGGGGCCGGGGAGGTGTGAAAGCATACAAAATTTCTACTATTGTAGATTTAACAATATAAATCAAAACAACTATGGCGGTGTGAAAGCATACAAAATTTCTACTATTGTAGATAGAAGCCGTACACAAACCGCTCGCATATTGGGTGTGAAAGCATACAAAATTTCTACTATTGTAGATCAGTATTAGGTTGTAATACTTGTTGTTTTTGGTGTGAAAGCATACAAAATTTCTACTATTGTAGATGGCACTCTTGCTATTTCGTCAAACTTATCTGGTGTGAAAGCATACAAAATTTCTACTATTGTAGATGCATCAGTATCAGTGACTTGCGCGATGTGTGGTGTGAAAGCATACAAAATTTCTACTATTGTAGATGTGTAGGTCTGGCCGACTTCGTACTGCTTGGTGTGAAAGCATACAAAATTTCTACTATTGTAGATACAAGCACAGTGAGGCCGACACACGATTCTGGTGTGAAAGCATACAAAATTTCTACTATTGTAGATAGACAATCTCAACAATTAATATAAAGATGGGGTGTGAAAGCATACAAAATTTCTACTATTGTAGATGTGCGTGTCCGTTATCCTCGCACCATCGCGGTGTGAAAGCATACAAAATTTCTACTATTGTAGATAGAAGATGTTGCAGAACATGATTAAGAAAGGTGTGAAAGCATACAAAATTTCTACTATTGTAGATAATCAGCCCAACTGGTGTTGAGCATGTCAAGGTGTGAAAGCATACAAAATTTCTACTATTGTAGATCCATATCAATTATCCTGTTTTTCTCCCAAAGGTGTGAAAGCATACAAAATTTCTACTATTGTAGATCGAAGGAGAAGTACAGCCAGGACAGCGACGGGTGTGAAAGCATACAAAATTTCTACTATTGTAGATGCCTGGTTGGATAGACTGGAATTTAGGGACTTTCTCAACTCTGGCTGGCAGTTGCCAGACCTTTGTGTAGCTGGCGTTGCAGAAGCTCTTTTGAGGGGTGTTCGGGCATATATTGCGCCACTTTACTTGCTACTTTTCTTTTCCATTTTCTTGCTCTTTTCGCTATTCTTCCCAGTCCTGTTAGTGTTTTTTATGCCACTCTTCCAATTTAGCGGTTGCTGACCGAAAAACACCAACGCATTGACTATTAATTTCCTGCAATTTGGCGGTTGCAGTCCGCCAAATTTATTGGTTAATTCTCCGTGAGATTCTCCCAGCGCTGACGGGCGGCTTCAAGGCCTTTGTGCAGCTGGCGCTGCAGAAGTTCTTTGGATGGGAGTTCGGTCATATACTGCGCCACTTTGATGCCGGATTTGTCGAGTTGCAGCAGCTCTATCTGCTCGTCGCCACCTTCAGTGCAGAGCAATAGGCCGAGGGGTTGTTCCTCTCCAGCCTCCATCTCGTGGGCTTCGAGCCAACGCAGATACAACTCCATTTGGCCTTTGTACTGCGCCTTGAATTTACCAAGCTTCAAGTCGATGGCTATCAGTCGGTGCAACTTACGATGATAGAAAAGCAAGTCGAGATAGAAGTCCTCGCCGTCGATAATCATCCGCTTCTGCCGCTCGACGAAGGTGAATCCATTGCCCAATTCCAAGATAAACTGCTCCAAGTGCGCCACCAGGCTATCCTCGAGGCTCTTTTCGCTATACATCCCTTTCAACCCTGTAAACTCTAAGAAATAAGGGCTCTTGAAGACAAGGTCCGGGGTGAGGACGTTGTTTTCTCGCAGTTCCGATAGTTCCTGTTTGATCAGTTCGTCTGGTTTCGTCGCAATGGCGGTACGCTCATAGAGCATGCCGTCAATCTCCTTGCGCAATTGGCGGATTGACCATCTTTCAGAAGCAGCCAACGTCAGGTAGAATTCTCGCTGGAGGCTGTTCTTTAGGGGTAATATCTCTGTTATATGCGACCACGTCAATTGTGTCGACACTGTCGACACAATTTTAAACTCTGGAAACTCTTGAGCAAATTGCATCATCCGCCAGATACTACGAAGTTCAAATCCTTTCTTTCCAAATTCCGATTGCAATTGTTGCGACAGTGTCGCAACAATTTGTTTCCCGTATTCGGCGCGCTCGTTCCCAAGCACTTCTCTATTGATACGCTCGCCGATATGCCAATACATCAGGGTGAGTTCGGCATTGACGTTGACGGCAACCCGACTGCGTGTCTGGTTGATTATCTGCCGCAAGTCGTCAACCAACGGCATAATCATAATATTGTTGTTCTGTATAGTTATACTGTCTGCCATTAGATTAAATAGTTGGTAGCTACTATTTTTGTGTGCAAAGATACGAATCTTTTCTTGTTTGGCAAAATAATCTTTAGTGGTTAGTCCTCCGAGTGATTCTCCCAGCGCTGGCGGCGGCTTCCAGGCTTTTGTGTAGCTGGCGTTGCAGAAGTTCTTTTGAGGGGTGTTCGGGCATATATTGCGCCACTTTGTTTGCTACCTTTCTTTCCCCATTTCTTGCTCTTTTCGGTACTCTTCCCAGTCGGCTTCGGTGGTGCTCTCTAACAGATATTGCCGCATTTCTTCCTCGGAGGGGAGTTGGAGGCGGTATTTGCTGACAAAGAGGTTTTGCGAGAGTCCTTCGGTGGCATACCTGACAGTGGTTTCACCGTAATCAGTACAAAGCAACAGACCAATAGGCGGGTTGTCGTCTGCTTGCATCACCTCGTGTTTGTAGTAGTTCATATAG
>OCVV011309393.1_pt1 | contig 11618 bp, 8 predicted proteins | sample 1539721 | NCBI WGS metagenome assembly OCVV01 (sample SAMN02144230, study PRJEB22623) | gut metagenome | biome: sheep rumen | host: Ovis aries | place: New Zealand | reverse complement strand
ATAGTACTTGTTGCAGGTATTAGTGCTTCAGTTGAATCATTTAATAAAATTATTCACCCTGAAGAAACTGATTATAAGTGGTACTCATTTGTGATTATTGTTGGGGCTATAATTGGCAAACTTTTACTTGGCTTATATACTAGACATCAAGGCAAGAAATATAATAGTGACGCTTTAAAAGCTTCTGGTACAGATGCGTTCCTAGATTCGCTTGTATCTATTTCAACTTTAATTGGGGCCATTTTAATGATTTCATTTCATTGGAATGTTGAAGGCTATCTTGGTATTTTAATTGCTTGCTTAATTGTTAAATCAGGTGTAGAAATTTTAATTGATTCTATTGGTGAAATTATTGGCAAACGTATTCCAAGAGAAATCTCTGTTGGTGTAAAAAGAACAATTAATGAATTTGATGAGGTTCATGGAGCATACGATTTACTTTTAAATAGATATGGTCCTGAAAAGATTGTTGGATCTGTTCATATCGAGGTGGATGATGATATGAAGGCTACAGAGATTCATAAATTGAGTCAAAATATTGCGCTTAGAATTTATCAGGATTTTGGGATTGTTTTAACTGTTGGTATTTATGCTACTAACAATAATAATCCATTCTATTTAGAGATTAAATCATTTGTAAGAGATATTATTAAAGATAATAAAGATGTTTTGCAAATGCATGGATTCTTTTTTGATTTAGAGAATAAATATATCTCATTTGATTTAGTTATTTCTTTTGATTCTAAAGATTCTAATGCTATAATAGAAGAAGTAAAAAATAAATGTAAAGAGAGGTATCCGTTATATCAATTTGTAATTAATACAGATACTGATATTTCTGATTAGGTGAAAAATGAAAAAGGGATTAAGTGTTGTTGTAAGTATTATTCTTTTTATAGGCTCTTTTGTAGTAATAAATATAAATAATAAAGGTTTTGATTTCGAAACTTTATATAGTAATTTGTTTGAAACCAAAAATGGTTTTGCATTGATTATATTCTTTATTATAGTTGCATCAGTTATTTGTTTGGTTAAATATAGTAAAAAGAAAGAATTAAATTCTAAATCAATAATTAATAATAGTACGCAATATAATAACGAAGATATTGATTCAAATGATATTAATAAAGAAAAATATATTTCTAATAATATATCCAATCCTGTAGTTTATAGTGACAAAACTATTTTTAATAAAGACCCTAATGATCGTGGTCAGGATGATGTGTTAGATGGTATTGTTTGTGATAAATATCAGGATTTAGATAGGAATGGTAAAATTTCATATTATTTAATTATTAAAGATTTAACAAATAATGATTCATTTAAAATTAAAGTGAATCTTGATGTTTATACTTCAAATATGATTAATAAAAAGGTCCATATTACAAGAGGTATAAAGAGAAATATTAAGCATTATTAAATTTAAATTATCTCTAAAGTTTTTTTGGGAATTGTCTTGAAAACTATAGAGATATTTTTTTATTTAAAGATAAATATTTATTAAAAAAATACAAGAATTATCAATATAAAGACATTTAGAAATTATTATGTTTTCAATTTGGGACAATTGTGCTAAAATAATTAAGATGATTATAAGATAATAAATGCAAAAAACAATTGTAAAAGGAGATACTTTATGAGTGAAGTTAAAAGATTCGAGTACAATTGGGCTGGACGTCCACTTGTAGTTGAAATCGGTGAAGTAGCTAAACAAGCTAATGGTTCTTGTCTAGTGAAATATGGAGAAACAGTTGTATTATCAGCTGTATGCTCAAAACCAAGTGAAACTGTACAAGACTTCTTCCCATTAATGGTATTATATCAAGAACGTTTATATGCTTCTGGTATGATTCCTGGAGGATATTTAAGAAGAGAAGGAAGACCTACAGAACACGAAACATTAACAAGTCGTTTAATTGATAGACCAATTAGACCTCTATTTGCAGAAGGATTTAGTGATGAAGTACAAGTAGTTAATACTGTATTATCATATGATCCAGATTGCTCACCTGAAATGGCAGCTATGCTAGGTTCATCAATCGCTTTATCAATTTCTGATATTCCATTTGAAGGACCAATTGCTGGTGTTAAGGTTGGATATATTAATGGTCAATATGTAATCAATCCAACACCAAGTCAATTAGCAGAAGGTAATCGTATTGATTTGACAGTTGCAGGTACTAAAGATGCAATCAACATGGTAGAAAGTGGTTCAAGCTTTGTAAACGAAGACGAGATGTGGGGAGCATTAGTATTCGGACACCAAGAAATCATTAAGCTTTGTGAATTCCAAAATAAGATTCAAGCTGAATGCGGAAAAGAAAAAGTTAAGCCATTGTTATTCGTTGTTGATAAGGATATTGATGCCAAAGTTCGTGCTTTTATCGAAGCTGATTTAGTTAAGGCTATTCGTATTGAAGATAAATTAGAGCGTTATGCTGCAATTGATGAATGCAACCGTCGTGCATTAGATCATTTCAAAGAAACAGTATTTACTAAGCAACTTGGTGATATTACTGTTGAAGATACTGATGCTAAGAAAGCTTATCTTGCTCAAGTACAACATACACTTGATGACATCTTATATACTACTGTTCGTAAGATGATTGCTATTGAAAAGATTCGTCCTGACGGTAGAAAGACTGACGAAATTCGTCCTCTATCTAGCCGCGTCGACGTATTACCACGTGCACATGGTAGTGCATTATTCACACGTGGACAAACTCAATCTCTTGGTGTAACTACACTTTCAAGTTTGGCAGATGCCCAAGAAATTGAAGGACTTGACGGAATTCATAAGGATCGTTTCATTTTCCATTATAACTTCCCTCAATTCTCTGTAGGTGAAACTGGTAAGTATGGTTCTCCAGGTCGTCGTGAAATTGGTCATGGTCACTTAGCTGGTCGTGCTCTTTCATATATTATTCCTAGTGAAGAAGAATTCCCATATACTATTAGACAAGTATCAGACATTCTTGAATCAAATGGATCTTCAAGCCAAGCTTCAATTTGTTCAGGTACATTATCATTGATGGCTGCAGGTGTTCCTATTAAAGCTCCTGTTGCTGGTATTGCAATGGGTTTAATTACTTATGGTAATGACTATACAATTTTAACTGATATTCAAGGCCTTGAAGACCACTTAGGAGATATGGACTTTAAGGTAGCTGGTACTACTGAAGGTATCACAGCTTTACAAATGGACATCAAGATTCGTGGTATTTCATATGAAATTCTAAAGGAAGCTTTATACCAAGCTAAGGCTGGTAGACTTCAAATCTTAGATCATATGATGCATACAATTGACAAAGTAAGACCTGAATTATCTAAGTATGCTCCAAAGGTTAAGATGATTCGTATCAACCCAGATAAGATTAAGGATGTAATCGGTTCTGGTGGTAAGACAATTAACGAAATTATTGAAAAGAATAATAATGTTAAGATTGATATCGAACAAGACGGTAGAGTATTTGTAATGCATATGGATATGAAGTATGTAGACTCAACTATTAAACAAATCGAAGATATGACTCGTGAAGTTGAAGTAGGTAAGGTTTATACAGGTACTGTAAAACGTATTGAAGCTTACGGTGTATTCGTTGAATTATGGGACGGAGTTTCTGGCTTATGTCATATCTCACGTTTAGCTAACGAAAGAGTAAACAAGTGTGAAGATGTAGTTTCTGTTGGTGACACTATTTTAGTTAAGGTTATTAAAGTAAACGATAAGGGTCAAATTGATCTATCTCGTAAAGACGCTTTAAGCAACAATGAAACTAAAGAAGAAAAATAGAATTTTAAGGCCTTATCCTTATGTGATAAGGCTTTTTTCTTACTGTTATTTTATTGACAAAGATTATAAATAAATATACAATATTAAAGGCTATATAGTGGGATAATCGAGCAGCAATGTTAGGAAAGTCCATGCTAGCACAGTCTGCGATGACTGTAGTGTTTGTGCCAGTCCAATAAATAAGGCTGGGTACCGCAAGGTAACGGCAACGTCTAAACCTAAGGGAAACTATGGTTTAGGCAAGAACGCGCCACAGTGACGAATCTTTCGGAAACGAAAGGGTGAAACGGGGTAAGCCCCTCAAGCTAGAAATCCAAATTTGGTAGGAGAGTTCTGACCGGCGAATTGAAGCTAGGTTGGAGACGGCGACGTAGATAGATGATTATCACTAATTTATTAGTACAGAACATGGCTTATTAGCTATATAGCTTTAAATTGATTTTAAGAGGCTTTCAAAGTCTCTTTTTTTTGAGAATTTTTAAAAAACGCTTTAAAATATGAAAAATTTGTATTTTTCTTCGCTTTTTTGTATAATATACTAAGAATGGTGTGGAGGCCTAAAATTAATGGATAACGATGAAAAATTAGAAATTTTAAACCTTCAGAAAAAGATTAGAAACTTTTCAATAGTTGCTCATATCGACCATGGTAAATCTACATTGGCTGACCGTATCCTTGAAATATGTAATAGTGTTACTAAGCGTGAAATGAAAGAACAATTGCTAGATTCAATGGAACTTGAGCGTGAAAGAGGAATTACAATTAAATTAAATGCTGTCACATTAAAGTATCAGGCTTTAGATGGCAATGAATATATTTTTGATCTTATTGACACTCCTGGTCATGTTGACTTTTCTTACGAAGTTTCAAGATCACTTGCTGCTTGTGAAGGAGCAATCCTTGTAGTAGATGCCACTCAAGGTATTCAAGCTCAAACATTAGCTAATGTATATCTAGCTCTTGATAACGCACTTATGGTTTTACCTTATATTAATAAAATTGATTTACCAAGTGCTAGGCCTGATGAAATTAAAGAAGAAATAGAAGATGTTATTGGTCTTCCTTGCGATGATGCTGTCTGCGGTAGTGCTAAGACAGGTGCAGGAGTTCGTGATATTCTTGAACAATTAGTTACATATGTACCTGCCCCTACGGGAGATCCTTTTGGAAAAACAAGAGCTCTAATATTTGATAGTGCTTATGATCCATTTAGAGGTGTTGTGTTATTATTTAGAGTTGTTGATGGTATGATTCACGTTGGTGATACAATTCATCTGATGCAATCTGGATATGATTATCAGGTTGTTGAACTAGGGGTTCGTACTCCAAAAGAAGAAAAACGTGATTATTTAATTGCTGGTGAGGTTGGATATTTAACTGCTGCAATTAAGAATATTGAAACTGTTCGTGTTGGTGATACTATCACTTTAAAGGATAATCCAGCTCTTAAGCCACTTCCAGGATACAAAAAGATGAATCCTATGGTTTATTGTGGTATGTATCCAATTGATTCTAAACAATATCCTGAATTAAAGGACGCGCTTGAAAAACTAAAATTGGAAGATGCTGCACTTAATTATGAGCCTGAAAGCTCACAAGCTTTAGGATTTGGATTCCGTATTGGATTCCTCGGATTACTTCATATGGATATAATTGAGGAAAGAATCCAACGTGAATTTGGAATTGATGTAATCGCAACAGCTCCATCTGTAGAATATCATGTTTATATGACTGATGGTTCTATGAAAGTGTTAGATAATCCAGCTGAATTACCTGATCCAAGCCATATTTTACGTATTGAAGAACCATATGTAGAAGCTACTATTATGGTTCCTAGTGAATATGTTGGTTCTGTTATGGATTTGTGTCAATCTAAACGTGGAACATTTGTTGATTTAAAATATGTTGAAGAAACTCGTGCTATTATTCATTATGATATGCCATTATTGGAAATTGTTTATGATTTCTTTGATAGATTAAAGAGCCAAACTAGAGGGTATGCATCTTTAGATTATGAAATTGGTGATTACAAAGAAAGTAAACTTGTAAAAATGGATATAATGCTTAATAAAGATATTGTAGATGCTTTATCTACAATTGTTCATAAAGACTTTGCGTACGAACGTGGAAAAGCCATTGTTGAAAAATTAAAGACTCTTATTCCAAGACACTTATTTGAAATTCCAGTTCAAGCAGTTATTAACCATAAGGTAATTGCTCGTTCTGACATTAAAGCTCTTCGTAAAGATGTATTAGCTAAGTGTTATGGTGGAGATATATCAAGAAAGAAGAAACTTCTTGAAAAACAAAAAGCTGGTAAGAAGCGTATGAAAGCCATTGGTAGTGTTGAAGTGCCACCAGAGGCATTCCTTGCAATTTTATCAAGCGATGACAATGAAAGGAATGATGAATAATGAAAAAAAAGCCTGTTGTATGTTTAATGTATGATTTTGATAAGACATTATGTGACAGAGATATGCAAGAATATGAATTTATTCCTGCATTAGGACTAACTCCAAAGGAGTTCTGGGGTAAGACTAATAATCTTGCTGAATCAGTTCATATGGAGCGTATCCTATCTTATATGTATGTAATGCTTGACGAAGCTAAGAAAAAAGGTATTAATGTAACTAGAGAATATTTGAATGGTTGCGCTAAGTCAATGAAGTTATATAAAGGTGTTCAAACATGGTTTGATCGTATCAACGCGTTTGGTGAATCTCTTGGTGTAACAGTGGAACATTATGTTTTATCTAGCGGAATTAAAGAAATTATTGAAGGCAGCCCTATTGCTAATTGCTTCAAAGAAATTTATGGTTGCTCATTCCACTATAATGAAGATGGTATAGCTGACTGGCCAATGAATACAGTTAACTATACTACTAAGACTCAATATATTCATAGAATTTCAAAAGGTGTATTTGATATCACTAATGACTTTGATTTGAATGCACATATGGATCCTAAAGATAGACATGCTGATTTCAAGAATATGATTTATATGGGAGACGGATTAACTGATGTTCCTTGTATGAAGATGGTTAGTGAACGTGGTGGTAAGTCAATTGCGTTATATCAACGCGGTAAGATTGAGAAAGCTACTGATCTTTTACTTGATGGTCGTGCAGATTTCTTAACTCAAGCTGATTATTCAGAAAATAGTGAACTTGAAACTATTGTAAAAACTATCATTGAACGTATTTCTCTTGAATCAGATTTAGATGAAATCTATGTTAAGATGGCTAAAAAGGCAATCAAGAGTCAAAAAGAAAAAATTTAGAATTCTAAACCAGTTTTTAAAACTGGTTTTTTCTTTAGAAAAAATGTTAACGCTTTCAATTTAATCTTTAATTTGTCATTATTTTGATTTATAATAAATACGTAAAGCATAATTCAAAAGGAAAAGAAACAAAAAATTAATAATTTTATGGAGGAAAATAATGACAAAGGATTATTTAGAAGAAGAACCTGGTCTAACTCCAAGACTTGTCATGGAGGAAGCCGCAAGATGCTTACTATGTCTAGATGCACCTTGTAGTGCTAATTGCCCTGCTGGTACTGATCCTGCAAAATTTATTCGTTCAGTTCGTTTTAAAAACGTTGAAGGTGCAGCTAGTACTGTTCGTGAAAATAATATTTTAGCAGGAATTTGTGCACGTGTTTGTCCAGTTGAAAAGTATTGCGAGAAAGCATGTTCAAGAACAGGAATTGATAGACCAATTCAAATATCAAAAATTCAAAGATATTTAACAGATTATGAGGCTTGCACTCATATGAATGTTTTAGAAAAGAAACCATTAAATGGTAAAAAAGTTGCAGTTGTAGGTAGTGGTCCTGCCGGTTTAACAGCTGCTGGAAACCTAGCTTTACAAGGTTATAGTGTTACTGTATTTGAAAAATATCCTCATGCTGGAGGATACTTAAGATATGGTATTCCAAGCTATAGACTACCAAATGAGGTGGTTGATAGAGAAGTTAAGATTATAGAAGATCTTGGCGTTGAATTTAAATATAATACCAATGTAGGTATTGATGTTTTACTAGGAAATTTAAAGAAGGAATATGATGCTGTTATTCTTGCAGTTGGTTTCTCAAAAGGTAAGATGCTAGACATGTTTAAGGAAACTAAGCATGTAGAACTTGCTGTTGATTTCTTAAAGAGAGTTAAAGAAGCTAAAGGTAAGATTAGATTACCTAAGAATGCCGTTGTAATCGGTGGTGGTGATGTTGCTATGGATGCTGCAACAACACTTAAGAAATTAGGATGTGAAAATGTTACTGATGTCGCTTATGAACAATTTAGCGAATTTAGAGCTAGTGAAAAAGAATTAGCTTTAACTCGTGACATGGGTGTAACTATTTTAGATGGTTATATTCCTACAGCAGCTTCTAAGAGTGGTACTTTAACATTCAAACATCGTGTAATCAATTCACAATTAAAGATTAAATCAGGTCTTACAATTTTAGCAATTGGTCAAGCAAGTGATTTAGAAGGATTAGAAGTAACTAATGATGATTTAAAGAAGAATTATCAAGTATCTGGATCTAATTTATTCTTTGCAGGTGATATTGCACAAGGCGATAAGACAGTAGTTTATGCTGTTAAGACAGGCAAAGAAGTTTGCAAAGAAGTAATGAAATATTTAGGAGGTAAGAAGTAATGAAAAAAGATTTATCAATTACCTTCATGGGTGTTAAGTTCCCTAACCCATTCTGTTTGTCATCAAGCCCTGTTGGTAACTGCTATGATATGTGTGCAAAAGCGTACAGAGAAGGTTGGGGTGGAGTAGTATTTAAGACTATTGGTCCTAAACATTATGTTATTGATGAAGTATCTCCTCGTTTTGACGCTTTGACTAAAGAAGCTGAACCATTTGTTGGATTCAAGAATATGGAACAAATCGCTGAACATTCTCTTGAGGAAAACTTAGCAGATTTAAGAAGACTTAAAAAAGAATTCCCTAATCAAGTTTTAATTGCATCTATTATGGGTAGCAACGAAGAAGATTGGGAAACTCTTGCTAAACTAGTTACTGAAGCTGGTGCTGACATGATTGAACTTAACTTCTCATGTCCTCAAATGACTTCACATGCAATGGGTAGTGACGTTGGTGTTAATGCTGAGCTTTGCAAAAAATATTGTGAAGCTGTTAGAAGAAGTACTAAACTTCCATTTATGGCTAAGATGACTCCTAATATCACTGATATGTGCGTACCAGCTATTGCTTCACTAGAAGGTGGTGCTGATGGTATTGCTGCAATTAATACAGTTAAGTCTATTACAAATGTTGACTTAAAATATAAAACTGCCCTACCTATTATCAATGGTAAATCATCAATTTCAGGTTATTCAGGTAAAGCTGTAAAGCCAATCGCTCTTCGCTTTATTGAACAAATGAAGACTAATCCAAAATTAAAGGATTGTGAAATATCTGGTATTGGTGGTATTGAAACTTGGGAAGATGCAGCTGAGTTTATTTTACTTGGTTGCAAGACTTTACAAATTACAACTGCCATCATGCAATATGGTTATCGTATTATCGATGATTTATGCGACGGTTTATCTAGATATATGGAGCATGAGGGAGTAGATAAACTTGAAGATTTAGTAGGTATTGCTGTAAAGAATATAATTCCTGCTGAAAATCTTGATAGAGATTATAAAGTATTCCCTAAGATTGACTTAGATAAATGCGTAGGTTGTGGTAGATGTGTCATTTCTTGTTATGATGGTGCTCATCAAGCAATGGAATGGGATGAAAATACACGACAACCACATTGCAATCAAGATAAATGCGTAGGTTGCTTATTATGTGGTCTTGTATGTCCTGTAGGTGCAATTAATGCAGGAGAAAGAGTTTTAAAGAAAGATAGAAAACCTAAAAATTTAAAGAAGCTTATTCTTCAAGACACATTTGAAAAATTATAAAAAAATTGACGCTATATTAATTTATAGCGTCATTTCTATTTGTTCTAGTTTTTTATAATTGTTAAAGTATAATGCCTCGTTACAAGCATTTACTAAAGATGTAAATGTTGCTAATAGCATATTGAAGTTATCTAAAATATCTGTAGTATCAACTTTATTTATTGTTATAGTTTTAACGTTTAATAATTTGATTTTTTTGCTAAAGTGTAGCTTAGAAAAATATCTTAACTTAAATAAAAAAGTGTGATCTGCATATAAATAGAATTTGTTAAGTGAATTCTTTAAATAGGGTCTAATCATTAAGATATTGTAAGTAGGGCTAACAACTTTATCTAAGATATCAAGTATCTCAAGATTAAATCTATGGGCTTTTCTAAAATGATTGTAATAACTTTTTTCTTTAAAATAATTTTTATCATCCTTAAGTGATAAGTCAGCAAAAAAACTAGAATTAGATATTACATAATAACTTAATAGACTGTATAAGAGAAGTATTGAATCTTTTGAATAACTATTTAGTCTTATTTCTTCAATGAGCTTTTTGAAAAATTCAAAAGGCTTTTCTTTAAATTTAAAATAAATTGAAGGATTAAATTTATAAGAATTAAATTCATAAAATTTTGATATTTCAATTAGATTTGAGTATAAAAAAGATTTGTTATCATCATAATTGATTTTATCTTTATATTCATCTTTTAAACTATTTATGCATAGTTCATTAAATTTGTAAATCATAAAATATGAATTCATAAGCATCACCAATTAAATTATAACATATTAAAGATATTTCACTTTAAAAAAGGTAATAAATTTAATATAATAGTACCGGTGATTAACTTGAAATATTTAGATAAAGCAAATTTAGCTGATATCGAATCAGGTATGTACAATCGTGCTCTTGATCCTGATGTAGCATTATACAATCTAGAATTTGATGATATAAAAGATCCTACTTTTTTAGAAACATCTTTATATTTATATCAAAATGAAGATGGTGGTTTTGGTCACGCTCTTGATTTCGATAATGTAAGTCCACTGTCAACTGTATATCAAACTTATACCGCTTTAAAATTATTTAAGGAAGCTCATGTTTTAAATATTAAAAATGATGAGATAAGCGAAGAAATACTTGGCAAGGCTTTCAAATTCTTATCTAAGAAAATGAAATATTCTTTAAAAGAAAAAATTAATGATAAATATGCATGTGCTATTCGCTTTAAAGGCGATGATGACAATGAATTATTATTTGGTATTTTAGGATATACTATTTTATTCTTAGACAAAGATAATAAATATTATCAAAGGGCTTTAGATGAAGCTAAAAATAATATTAAGTATTTATTAAATGAAACTAGTGCTGATTATTTAACACTTGAACAATTTAAGATATTCTTGCAAGCTATCTTGCTAAAGAATGAATTTAGTGACGTTTATGATAATTTGCTTGCAAGATATAATGTTCTTGAGAAAGAATATCTTTCTAAATCTAATCCAAGTGAAGACTATTTTGAAATCTTATCATTGTTAGAAGATCTTGATTTAGATGAAGATGAATTGAAATATCAAGAAGAAGCATTAGACGCTTTAATAGATGCTAGAAAGCCTCACGGAATGTGGGAAAATAATAAGCTTTGGGGAAATGAAGATGTATATCCTGAAGCTATGTCAAGTCAGCTTAAATGGATTGGACGTGCTACTCGTTTAGCAGTTCATTATCTTTTAAAATATAATCGTGTAAAATAAAGGAGATATATAATATGAAAAAACCAGTTGTATTAATTATTATGGATGGATTTGGTATTGATGCACCAACTAGCACAAATGCTATTGCTGTTGCAAAGAAGCCAAATATTGATAGAATTTGGGCTAACTACCCTCATACTTTTATTAATGCTT